>PVMK01121533.1_pt1 | contig 50353 bp, 44 predicted proteins | sample 1853481 | NCBI WGS metagenome assembly PVMK01 (sample SAMN08533507, study PRJNA380276) | Marine sediment metagenome, whole genome shotgun sequencing project.
GGCCTCTTCTCCCATCTTTTCCCGGAGTGAATCGTTACCAAGGAGTTTCTTTAATATTTCGAAAATATCATCTTCGTCATGACAGACAATTGCAGCATCTTTTTCCAAAAGGTCTGATGATATCTCTGTAAAGTCGTCCATGTATGGACCAAAGAGTATTGGCTTGCCAAAGGCGGCCGGCTCAAGTGGATTATGTCCACCATCCGGAACCAGACTGCCACCAATAAATGCAATATTGCAGAAGCTGTACATTCGTGAAAGTTCGCCCATGGTATCGAGAATAAGCAGCGGGGTTCCGGGGAATTCTTCGTCCTGAAACGGGGCGGTACGACGCCTGACAGTCAGTCCCAGCTTCGCTGCTATTTCTTTGATTTCACGACCTCTTTCTATATCGCGAGGAGCCACTACCAGAAAAAGGTCAGGGAAGAGCAGAGAGAGGCGCTTGTAGGCCGACAAAATGAATACTTCTTCGCCGGGATGAGTGGACCCGCAATCCAGACAACCTTTTCAGGGGTTATGCCGAATTGCTGTCTGTAAAAGGAGATTGGACGCTGTTCCTGGTCCCAGCCCACCGTGTCCGGCAGTACTGCGTCATATTTTAAATTACCCAGAGCTTTTACTTCGTCTCCATTGACACCAAGGGCGATCATTTTTTTTGCATCGGCAGCAGTCTGCATGGAGATGAATTTGAAAGTTTGAACATGGGGAGAAATATGAAGCGGAATCTTTGATAGCGGCTAAAAGAGCTTTGGGAAATACGGCCGTTGACCAGAATTGCCGGCGTATTGTTTTTGTCCAGGGAATGGAGAAAATTTGGCCAGAAGTCCGTCTCGATCAGGACAAACAGGTCCGCATCAACACAATCAATGAATTTTTGGACAATACTGTAAATATCCAGGGGAAATGGCACAAACAGGTCAACTTCCCCGGCCATGACCTTTCCGGCAAGTTCTTCTCCTGTTTTTGTTGAAGCAGAGAAAATGAGTGTGATGTCAGGGCGTGCCAATTTTAATTCCTTCACCAGTGGCTGGGCTGATAAAACTTCGCCCACGGAAAGGGCATGTATCCAGATACGCTGTTGGCCTACAGGAAGTTTTTGCGTGAGTTCCTCAATACCGATACCCAGCCTGAGAAGAATCCTGCCTCGGTATTTAGGAGAAATGATTGCTTTGACTAAAAGCAGAGGTGATAATAAAATCAGGCTTGCAACTTGGAAAATATTGTAGAGAATTATATTCATGGAAAAGTTTTAAATAATTAAGTCTGAACAATAAACTGGACGTCACTCTTTAATCAGATCATAATGATACAAATATTATATGTTTAACCAGTAATTTAAACAATTACAATGAACTTGCTTCTTTTTGAATCAAAAGAAATGATGTCAGACGCTACGATTGTCCTTAACGACAGACGGAGTGAACATATCATCAGGGTACTGGGTTGTAATCCTGGAGATACTGTCAGGGCAGGAATGATAAACGGCCCTATGGGTACTGGAGAGATAGTTTCCATCGGCAGAGGGCGGGGGAATTCAGAAGTGGTTCTGCGGTTCACTGCAGAGGGAGATGTTCCTGGTCAACCTCCCTTGGATCTTATTATGGGACTGGTGCGTCCAATCATGCTCAAAAAAATTCTGGCCCAGGCTGCTTCCATTGGTGTGGGCAGGATTTTCCTGATCAATGCTAACCGGGTTGAAAAAAGTTTCTTTGGGGCAAGTCTGCTAAAGGATGAAAACTATCGTTCATATCTTTTAGAGGGTTTGGAACAGGCCAAGGATACCATTCTGCCGCAGGTTAGCATACATGAGCGTTTCAGGCCCTTTGTGGAAGATTTTATTCCAACAATTGCTAAAACATACAGCAGGAAGCTGGTGGCTCATCCTGACGCCGGTCAAGGTCTGAAGCAGGTAGCAGGAACGGAAATGAGCGGCAGGACACTTCTGGCAGTGGGGCCGGAAGGCGGCTGGGTTGATTTTGAGATTGAGAAGTTTGTTGAGCAGTCTTTTGTGCCGGTAAGCATGGGAGCCAGGGTTCTGCGGACAGATACTGCTGTTGTCGCGTTGTTGGCGCAGTTGATGGTATTGAGGGGTGAGTAACTTTTCGGGGACAGATTTCAAATCTGTCCTGGTTTTCTATTTAGTCAGGTTGGATGCTGAATGCTGACAGCTGAAAGCTGATTCCCTTTAACCTTTAGCCTTGTCGAATAGTTTATCAATAACCACCTTAAACTCCTGAAGCCTTAACATATATAACAAAATCCCATAAACAGCGGCTCCGGAAAAGATGAAAAAGAACAGTCCGACCAGTTCGTTGAAAAAACCTTGCTGCGTCCAATCAAAAAGGACTGCTCTTAACCAGTAGAGATACAGTCCCATTACAAGAGCTCCACTGAATACTTTACCCAGTCCGGCGAAAAGGTAGGAAAGGGAAAAGCTTTCGAGTTTCCAATACAGGATGACACCGAGAAAAAGGAAATTAACGGTCATGGCGCCTGAGATTGATAACGCCATGGCTTTATGCTGCAAGGTTTCTATGCTCAGAAGAACGATGCAAATATTGGCACCGACAGCCAAAAAGCTGCCAACGACAGGATAGCGCGTATCATTAAGAGCATAAAAGACAGGCACCATAATTTTAACTGAGGCATAGGCAAAAAGCCCGATGGCATAGAAGCGGAGTGCTTCAGCAGTTTTGAAGGTGTCGATTGCAGAAAAATTACCATGCTCAAAAATCAATCGTATAATGGGGTCAGCAAGCAGGATCAGGCCGACTGTTGCCGGAATAGTAAGAGAGAATGCCATGGTGAGTGAGGAGGTGAATGTCTCCTTGAGTCGTGTAAAATCTTTTGTGGCAGCCTGGCGGGACAGGAGCGGCAGGGCTGCAATTGAAATGGCTACCCCGAATACACCCACGGGAAACTGGAAAAAGCGAAAGGCATAGTTCAGCCACGAGAGACTGCCTTCCTGCAGGGATGAGGCAAAATAGGTATTGATGAAAACGTTTATCTGCAGGGCGGCTAAACCGAAAACCGCAGGTGCCATAAGTTTGAGGATGCGAAGCAGGCCGGGATCCTTCAGGTTGAGGTGTGGCTTGAATTTGAAACCAGTGCGGAAAAGGGAAGGAAGCTGGCCGCCAAGCTGCAGCATGCCGCCTATCAGGGTGCCGATGGCCATGCCGACAATGGAGGGTTGTCCGGACTCTCCCAGCAGAAAGGCAAGGCTCACTCCGCCGATGATGGAGCCGAGGTTGAAGAAACTTGAAGCAAGGGCAGGTATAAAAAAACGGCCCTTGGTGTTAAGGATTCCCATGACCACGGAAGAGAGAGAGATGAAAATAAGAAATGGAAACATGATCATGGTGAGAAGGTGGGTTAATGCGACCTTGTCAGGAATTTTTTCAAAATCGGCATCAACCAGGGCCAGAACTATTTTGTCGGCAAACAGTATACCGATGAGGGTGATAATGCTCAGGAGGATAGATATAAAGACAAGAACATTGGAGGCCAGTTTCCAGGTGGCTTCCCGGCCGCGTGTTTCATCGTAATCTGAAAAGACTGTTACAAAGGCGGCACTGAGAGCACCCTCGCCAAACAGATCCCGCAGCAGGTTTGGAATCCTGAAAGCAACGACAAAAGAATCAAAGGCAAACCCGGCGCCAAACATTACGGCAAAAGCCTGTTCCCTGACCAGACCAAGCACCCTGCTGCACATAACCGCTATACTCACCTTTGAGGCTGAGCCGGCAATTCTGCTTGTGTCTTCGGCTGGTCGCTGCATCTGGTAACCTGTCGGATAATTGGTCAGGGTTCGTTAATAACTATAAAATGAAATTTTTTTGCCACTCTAGCAGGCTGATGAAAAGAAGACAATGTTCTTGCTTGACTTTGCCATTACCTTATGCATAGTATGGATTGCTTCGTATTTCGTATTAGTAATGGTAGCGGAAGTTCAAGGGCTAAAATAAATGATTTGGTAAAGGTAGATTGATGGGGAATACGTTGTAAATGACGGATTTCCCGAGTGCACTTTTTTGTTTGAGTTATAAATTGGAGGGTTACATGACGGACGTTAAGCTGGTGAGGAATCTGGCGATTATAGGACATGGCAATTGTGGCAAAACCACCCTGGCTGAAGCCATGCTTTTTAGTGCAGGTAAAATAAATCGCCTGGGCAAGGTGGATGATGGTTCTTCCGCTATGGATTTTGAGCCGGAAGAGATTAGGCGTGATATCTCTATTAATGCATCATTCAATCATTATACCTGGAAGAAACATGAGGTTTTTCTGGCCGACACCCCTGGAGATGATAACTTCATCAATGAGACCAAATTCGTAGCCCAGGTTGTAGATAGTGTATTGTTCTGTATCGGTGCGGCAACCAGCGTAAAAAATCAGACAACGAAATTTACTGATTTTATTGAAGAACGGAAGATCCCAACAATTATATGTATTACCCGCATGGATCGTGAACGTGCTAATTTTGCAGGTGTTATTGAGGGGATTAAGGCTAACCTTCCCTTAAAACCGGCAATAACCTATGTGCCGATCGGGGCCGAAGATAGTTTCAAAGGCGTTGTTAATGTTATGACCCGGAAAGCTTACATGTTTGATGACAATGGCAAAACCAAAGAAGCCGAAATCCCTGAGGATATGGTAGATGAAATTGCAGTGTATCGGGAAAGCTTGATGGAGCAGGTCGCGGAAACCGATGACGATTTGATTGAAAAATTTCTCGAAGAAGGTGAATTGACCGATGAAGACCTTATTGAAGGGTTAAAAGCAGGAGTGCGGTCCGGAGAAATCAGCCCGGTGAGTGTAACAGCTGCTTTCAAGAATCAAGGCGCTGATCTTCTGCTTGATATGATCAATGATCTGCTTCCCTCTCCGGATGAGTGCGGTTCCCAGGTTGGAACGGACCCGAAAAGCAAGGATATCACGGAGAGAGAACCAAAACCTGATGCACCTTTTTCAGCCCAGGTGTTTAAAACCATGGCAGATCCATTTGCCGGCAGGTTGACCCTCTTCAGAGTTTATTCCGGCACTTTGTCCGGAGATCATTTTTATAATTCAACCAAGGATGTCAGTGAACGATTTGGTCAGATATTTATAATGGAGGGTAAGAACCAGAAGCCGGTTGACTCCGTTGGCCCGGGAATGATAGCTGCTGTTGCCAAGCTGAAAGAAACCGTTACAGGAGACACCCTCTGCACTGAAGTTCCTCCTATAGTTTATGAACCCCCTTATCCCTATTACACCGGTTATCTTTTATGCCGTGACTGCCAAAAAGGGCGACGAGGAGAAGTTGTTTGCTTCCATAACAAAGATGCTGGAGGAAGACCTGACCATGCAGCTTACAAGGGAACTCCAGACAAAGGAAATACTCATTTCCGGGGTCGGTCAGGTCCATCTGGAAGTAATCGGTGAAAGAATCAAGCGAAAGTTCGGTGTGGAAATGGAATTGCATACACCGAAGATCCCTTATATGGAAACACTGAAAGGCAAGGCTCGCGTCCAGGGCAAGCATAAAAAACAGAGCGGCGGCCGGGGGCAGTTTGCCGATACATGGGTAGAGATAGAATCATTGCCAAGAGGCGGTGGTTATGAATTCGTCAACAAGATTGTCGGTGGCGCCATCCCCAAGACTTATATCCCTGCTGTTGATAGAGGCATCCAGGAGGCCATGGAGAAGGGTGTTCTTGCCGGGTATCCCATGGTTGACGTGAAAGCGCAGCTTGTTGACGGATCATTTCATGCTGTTGACTCTTCGGAACTTGCTTTTAAGATAGCCGGATCACTCGCTTTCAAAAAGGCGGCAGCGGAAGCAAAACCAACCCTTCTTGAGCCTATTATGAATATCAGCATACGGGTTCCTGAGGACTGTGTCGGTGATGTCATGGGTGATTTGAATTCACGTCGCGGCAGGGTTATGGGTATGGATTCAGAGGCGAAAAACGAGGTGATAAATGCCCAGGTGCCAATGGTTGAGGTACAGAAGTACGCTGCTGACCTTACCTCATTTACAGGTGGCAGGGGGTCTTTTACTGTGAGTTTCTCACATTATGAGGAGGTGCCGGCACAGCTTGCTGAAAAGATTGTCGAGGCATCCAAGAGCCAAGAGTAATACAGCCTTCAGGTCATTATAAACAATAAAAGAACCTCGTCTGAGTAAAATTCTCAGGCGAGGTTTTTATTATAACTTCACTCTTCTTGAACTAGCCCTGGTTTCTCACAAGCCGATACATCCGTATACCAACTTCTAAGCCCTCAGACTATCACCATTAACTATTAAATGCTGAAATGTTCGTGAGAAATGCGGGCTAGAAGCAATCTATTTCAATCTGGGGGGCTTCCGGTATATCTGCCTGAGCGGCAATTTTACCCATGTGGTAAGGTGTTTCGCCTAAGGCGGTTAGCTGATGCATAACATCTTCCAGGATATCTTCGTCTACTATAACCACCATACCGATACCCATATTGAAGGTCCGGCACATTTCTTTTGGAGAGACATTGCCATTATTTTTCAGGAACTCAAAAATCGGGGGTATATCCCAACTATCATAGTGGATTATAGCCCTGCTTCCCTGGGGTAGAATTCTGGGAATATTGTCAATGAAACCACCACCGGTGATATGTACTAAACCGTTTACCTTGAAATTCTTGATTAAATTAAGAAGTGATTCGCTATAGATGCGAGTGGGTTTTAAAAGTTCTACACCCAGGGTGCAGCCGAACTCGTCAATGTATTTATCAACAGAAAGGCCCAACTCTTCAAAACAAATTTTTCTTACCAGGGAGTAGCCGTTACTGTGCAGTCCGGAAGAGGCAAGACCAATAATCTGATTGCCGACTCTGATATCAGAACCATCGATGATTTTATTACGTTCCGTAATGCCGACTACAAATCCAGCCAGGTCATAATCACCTTCTGAATAAAGACCGGGCATTTCAGCGGTCTCTCCGCCAATAAGTGAGCATTTGCAGATTTTGCAACCTTCTGCTATTCCTTTTATTATATCACTGGCCACATCGATATCAAGTTTGCCAATAGCAAGGTAATCAAGAAAAAAGAGCGGCTTGGCACCTCCAACAGCAATATCATTAACGCACATAGCTACCAGGTCAATACCTATGGTATCATGCTTATTACATTGCTTGGCGATATTGAGTTTGGTGCCAACCCCATCTGTTGAGGATACAAGAACAGGATCATCAAACTGGTCAGAGCCGATAGCGAAAAGACCACTGAATCCTCCAATATCGGTAAGTACGCCCCTGCCAAAGGTGGGCGTCACGATTTTTTTTATCCTGGAAACCAGTTCGTTGCCCTTGTCAATATCAACTCCGGCTTCGCTATATCTCGATGTTTGTGAATCGCTCATTTTGTTGATAATTTTAAATTATTAGTCTATGTGATACAAATGAAATGATCTGTCTTTTCAGTCTAAGCTTCTTTTTTTGAAGAGGCAATATTTATAATTTTTGAACCCTGAAAAGTCAATAGAATTGATGACAAGCTGGAAACTTCTCTTAACCTGCAAACTATGAAAGAATTCCGCTTAAATTATGCCTGTTTCCCCGTCTTTGTCTTCTCTGGAATGAACGTTGAAATAGTCCAATATTCCTGGTAGGATATCGGGTCAATGAAACTTCTCTTTACTCTGATTGGTGTGGTTTTTATTTTAGAAGGCTTGCCGTATCTAACATTTCCTGAGGCAATGCAGAGGTGGTTGCGGCAGCTCATGGAAATGAAGCCTGCACAGTTAAGATTGGTCGGGCTGGCAGCAGTCGGCATAGGGTTGTTGATCTGTTATGTAACCTTACGCTCCAGTCTGTTTAATTAAAATAGTAATTTCAAAATTATTTTCAGAAGTGAGGATGATGCATGAGCCAGCAAAGAAGCAGTTGGAAGTCAAACTTTGGTTTTCTTCTTGCCGCAATAGGTTCAGCAATAGGCCTCGGTAATGTCTGGCGCTTCAGTTATATGGCTCATCAATACGGCGGCGGGGCTTTTCTGGTGCCCTATCTTGTTGCGCTTATAGTTGCCGGTGTTCCCATCATGATCATTGAATATGGCTTAGGCCATCGTGAGAAGGGGTCCTCTCCTTTAAGTTTTGTCCGGATAGATAAAAAATTTGAATGGCTTGGATGGTGGATGCCTATTGTCGCATTGTTCGGCATAATGCTCTATTATTCAGTGGTAATCGGTTGGTGTATTAACTACTTCTTTTATTCTTTTAACATTTCCTGGGGTGGTGACCCCCAGGGTTTCTTTTTTAATCAATTTCTTCAGTTGTCCGATTCTGCAGCTGATATTGGTGGTATCCGCACTCCAATTGCAGCTGCCACATTATTTGTCTGGATTTTATGCTGGTTTATCTGCTATCGGGATATCCGGCACGGCATAGAAAAGGCGAGTGTCATCTTCATGCCAATCCTTTTCCTGTTGACTATTATCCTGGTTTTCTGGAGTTTTTCTCTGGAGGGCGCATCGGATGCCATTTTTAATCATTATCTGCATGCCGACTGGTCCAAGATTAATTTGATTTCTTCTGACCCTGGAGTACGTAGTGAAGCCGGTAAGGTCTGGGCTGCTGCATTTGGCCAGATATTTTTCACCCTGTCGCTTGGTTTTGGCATAATGATCACCTATGCCAGCTACCTGCCCCGGAAAACAAATATCGGCAGGAATGCTTTCATTACCTGTCTTGTGAATTGTCTCTACTCCTTTGTTGCCGGTTTTGCCGTTTTCGGCATAGTCGGATTCATGGCGCATAGCCAGGGTGTACCTTTTGAAGATGCGATCAAGGGTGGTCCGCAGCTTGCGTTCGTGGTGTACCCACAGGCGATCTCATTGCTTCCCAGCATGAATGTACTCTTTGGAGTCATTTTCTTCCTCATGCTGGTAATTGCAGGACTGACCTCGGGCATTTCTTTGATAGAGGCTTTTACCTGCGCCATTACTGATAAATTCGACTGGCCCCGAGGTAAAGTTGTGACCGTTGTTTGTCTTTTAGGTTTTCTGGGCAGTCTTATCTTTACAACCCGGGCAGGACTATACCTTCTTGATATTGCCGACCATTTTATTACCAACTATGGACTGGTTACCGGAGGACTTCTGGAGTGTCTCATTATCGGTTGGATATTAAAGGCTTCGGTGCTGCGGAAGCATATAAGCCGTTTCGGCACAATCATTCCGCCTTTTTGGGATGTTCTGGTCAAGTTTATTACACCGGCAATTCTTATTTACCTTCTGTTTCTTTCCCTGACAGCTGATCTTGCTGAGAACTACAGTGGTTATGATACCGAACAGCTTATACTGTACGGGGTTGGTTTGATGCTCGTCTGCCTTGTTGTGGCATTGGCGTTGACCTTTGCACCATGGAAGCCTGAGAAATTAAAACGACAACATCGTCCTGAGGAAGATGAACTGCTTATTTAGCAAAGAACCCAGATCCCAGGTAAGCGAGCGGAGCGAGACTCAGGAATCACGTCTTTAAACTTTAGCTCACTTTAGTCATTTATGCCCCCTCGCGGGGTACTTAAAACTTCAGGTATTTTCTTTTGACATCATCCCATCTATCAAACTCCACGGATACAACCAAGCCCGGTAAGCGTATAATGATAGTAGCAGGTGAAGCTTCAGGTGACCTGCATGGTGCTGACCTGGCCAGGGAACTTTTGACACGGGACTCCAGTTTGACATTGTCAGGTGTCGGTGGTGTCGGAATGGCGGCAGCAGGTGTAGATCTCCTCTACGACATATCAAAGCTGGCGGTTATGGGGATAATAGAGGTGATAAGCCGGTTGAAAGATATCAGATCTGCCATGATCACCGTGGAAAATCAGTTTAAAACTAATAGGCCGGATCTGCTTGTACTGATTGATTATCCAGGATTTAATCTGGAACTGGCCCGAAGAGCAAAAAAATACAACATACCGGTTCTATACTATATCAGTCCTAAAATATGGGCCTGGCGTCAAGGCAGGATCAAGAGCATAAAAAAATATGTCGACCGTATGGCTGTTATTCTGCCGTTTGAAAAAAAGTTTTATCAGGGGTATGGATTTGATGTTGATTTTGTGGGGAATCCGCTGCTTGATGAGGTTCATGTCACAAAAAGTCCCGAAGAATTTAAGACCCGTCATCAGATAGATCACGATGCAACTGTTATTGGTATCATGCCCGGCAGCCGCAGGCAGGAAATTGCCAAACTCCTGCCTCTGTTCATGCAGACAGCAACAAAGTTGAACAGCGAGATTGACAAATGTGTTTTTTTGCTGCCGCTTGCCACGACATTGACCGTAGAGGAGCTTAAGGAGCATGGTGCCCAGGATGACAGCCTTGATCTTCGTATAATCAGAGATGGGCGCTATGAGGCCATGGCTGCCTGTGATGCTGCCATGGCTGCATCCGGCACCCTGACCATGGAGCTTGCAATTCTTGGGGTGCCGATGGTGGTGAGTTATCGGCTTGCAATGCTGAGTTCTGTACTAGCCAAGCTATTTGTTAAAGTGAAGTATGCCTCCCTGGTTAACCTGGTGGCTGAAAAAGAAGTGGTGCCGGAATTGCTGCAGTTGAAAGCAACGTCAGAAAATATCTATCGGAAGATTTTGCCCTTGTTGGTAAACAGGGAATCCAGGGCTGCCATGAAAAAGGATATGGCCCACGTTTGTGAGCAGTTGGGCAAACCCGGCGCGTCAAAAAAGGTGGCAAAGATCGCCATCGAGATGATGACGGCATGACAGGCGAAAAATGATGGATGAACAGGATTTTAATGGTACAGATTTAGTGCAGGTTCCCATTGACGGGGTCCTGGATCTGCACAATTTCTCACCAAAGGATCTTAAATATTTGATTCCTGATTATTTGGAAGAGTGCTGCAAAGCAGATATTTTTCAGGTCCGCATAATTCATGGAAAAGGTATCGGTAATTTACGCAGAACAGTTCATGCCATACTTAAAAAGCTGCCACAGGTTATAGAATTTAGACTGGCTGGAGAAAACGCAGGAGGGTGGGGCGCTACCCTGGTTCAACTCAGGAAGAAATGCGTCCAATAAATTTCATGCTGCATGACTGGAATTTACAACGTTTGTTTAATTTTTTTTTGCCCGGTTGTTTAGTCCGGAAGTTTCACAAGCCGATTTTCAAAATCACTCATGAAATATTCGGGTTGGTCGTGACTATAAGCAGACTCCCAATAGAGTGTTGAATAATACAGAAAGGAAAGTATATTAACCGCTTATTATAAAGCCGACCAGCAATTACATCTGAGATAAGGAGCGAATGGAAAAAAAAGGTACAATCACCCGTATATTACAATACGTTAAGCCATATAAGAGATGGCTGGTGGTTTCAATGATCTGCATGGTCATCGTGTCATCAATGGCCGGAGCGCAGGCCTATATGGTCAAGCCGCTCCTGGATGAGATATTTTTCAAACAGGATCGCACCATGCTTACGCTCGTCCCTTTGGCCATTTTAGGGATATTTTTTGTCAAAGGCATCTTTTCTTACGGCTATAATTATCTCCTGGTAAAGGTGGGGCAATCAGTTATCCGGGACTTACGGAATCTACTTTACAGTCATATCCAGTCGCTGCCCCTTTCCTTTTTTCAAAAGAAACCAACCGGTGAATTGATTTCCCGCATTATCTCTGACGTAAGCCTGATACAGGGAGCTGTTTCAAGCGTTCTTGTGGGAATACTCAAAGACACCTTTCAGGTTTTCTTTCTCATTGGTGTCATTTTTTATCAGGACTGGCGTATGGCTTTGATTGCCATGGTATCGCTGCCGTTAGTTATATACCCTATCGTCAATTTTGGACGGAGACACCGGAGGCTCAGCAGAGGGAGTCAACAGACAACAGCCCAGGTTTCAAATATCCTCTATGAGACCATCACGGGTAATCGTATTGTAAAGGCCTTCTGTATGGAAAAATACGAGGTGGGCCGCTTTGCAGAAAAACTTGATAAGCTCTTTGCTATTGTCATGCGGGATACAAGAATTGCTGCAATCTCGCGTCCCCTGATGGAGTTTTTAGGTGGAATAGGTATCGCCCTGGTTGTCTGGTACGGCGGCAGCCAGGTACTTGCGGGCAAATCAACCCCAGGGACCTTTTTTTCCTTTCTCACTGCCCTGATTATGATCTATGAACCTATTAAGGGGGTCAGTGCAATCAACAACACACTTCAGCAGGGCATTGCTGCTGCTGAGAGGGTTTTTGATGTTTTGGATGTAGAACTTGATGTGGCTGAAAAAAAAGATGCGATTGAGTTGCCCCCTGTTACGGACACAATTGAGTTTACAGATGTCAGATTTCAATATGATGAAGATACAGAAGTATTAAAGGGTATAAATTTAAAGGTCAGAGCTGGTGAGATTTTGGCTATTGTTGGTTCGAGTGGCGGCGGCAAGTCTACACTGGTCAACCTGATACCAAGGTTTTATGATGTGAGTAGTGGTTCTCTTGCCATTGATGGCACGGATATCAGAGATGTCACTTTTGAGTCCCTGCGTAAACAGATAGGGGTTGTCACCCAGCAGACCATTTTGTTTAATGATACTGTGCGGAATAATATCGCCTATGGCAGCCCTGATGCAAGTGAAGAGCAGATCAGGGATGCGGCACGTGCTGCCCATGCCCTCGGTTTTATCCAGCATCTGCCAAAGGGATTTGATACGGTTATTGGCGAGTCAGGCGCAAGGCTCTCTGGTGGCGAACGGCAGAGGCTTTCCATAGCTCGAGCTATTTTAAAAAATGCTCCCATTCTTATCCTGGACGAGGCGACATCGTCACTTGACACGGAATCTGAACATGAAGTGCAGCAGGCCATTGAGAATCTTGTGCAGAGCCGTACGACCTTTGTCATTGCACATCGCCTGTCAACGATCCGCAATGCTGATCGGATTATTGTCATCCAGGATGGTACAATTGTTGAAGAAGGGACCCATGATACCCTGTTGCCCCTTGGAGGTGTCTACACGATGCTTCATGACATGCAGTTTCAGGATAATGCAATGGAACTGAAAGATGCTGAGTAGACAAAGAATAATATGTTAAGAGGAATATGAAATGATCAGTAAGGAACTGCTTGATATTCTTGCCTGTCCTAAATGCAAGGGGCCTGTTGAGTTGACAGAGAAAGGGGATGGTTTAGTCTGCAAACCCTGTCGATTGTTGTACGAGATACGGGATGATATTCCTGTCATGCTCATAGATGAAGCAAAAAAACTTAAAGAAGATACAAGTGATGAGTAATTGCGGCTTGAATGTATTGGTGAGTTTAACGGCAGATGTATTTATGAATAAAAAAATACTTTGGTAGTTAAAAAACAAAATGAATTTAAACGCATTTTTTGACCAGTTTGCGATATTAAATGAGATGATTTTACTCAAACGGATTGTCATTGTAATAATCTATGCAATCCTGGCCAAGGGAGTAGATATTTTCATTGACCGTGTGCTCAGGAATTTAGCTGCTAAAACAAAGATCACCTTTGATGATAAACTCATCAATTTTCTCCATGTGCCGATTTACTGGACTGTTTTTTGGTTTGGCGTCCTGCATGCATTATCCATAAAGCCTCTGGACGATCCCTGGGAAACCATCCTGCCCCAAATTGCCCAGAGCACGATTCTGATTATCTGGCTTATCGCCGTGATAAGGGTATTCAACTGGATGGTTGAGTACTATATGTCCCGTGCCTCTGAAAGAGGTAAGATCGGCAAGGATATCTTCATGCTGCTGAAAAGCGTCATCAGGATAATCATGATTATTGCCGGTCTTCTCTGGTTTCTGGCCATATGGCAGATTAATCTGACGCCACTTTTTGCCTCAGCAGGCATAGCAGGAATTGCTGTAGCCCTGGCAGCAAAGGACACCCTGGCAAATTTTTTCGGCGGAATTTCCATTTTTATGGATAATACCTATAAGGTAGGTGAATATATAATTTTAGACTCCGGGGAGCGAGGTGAGGTCGTTGAGATAGGTGTCAGATCTACCCGGATAAAAACAAGAGATGATGTTATTGTCAATATTCCTAACTCCATAATGGCGAATTCAAAGATTATTAATGAGAGTGCACCGATTCCCAGGTTCAGGATCAGAGTTCCTGTAGGTGTGGCATATGGCAGCAACCTTGAAAAAGTGGAAGATATTTTGTTGGCTGTTATGAATGCCAATGAAAATATTGAAAAGTACCCGGAACCGCGGGTCAGGCTGCGAACTTTTGCCGACTCTTCTGTTAATTTCGAACTGCTTTGCTGGGTAAAGGATCCAAGGGATAAGGGGCGCCAGACGCATAATCTGTTAAAAGCCGCATACAATGCCTTTGATGAACAGGGTGTCACCATTCCATTCCCCCAGCGCGATATTCATATCAAAACGACCCAGGTCAGTGCTTTTCAGGAAGATAAGGCATAGCAGTCATTCATGTAAAAACTGAGCGTATTTCTGGGTAGAAAATGGTATTAAAGAGTAAAAGTTTTCAATAGGCCCGTGCCATGAAATATGCCTTGGAACAATTCATAAATGAGGCAATTCAGCTTGAACTGAATGTGGCTGAAATCTATTCGATCTTCTCGGAGGCAATCCCTGAAGATGCTAATTTCTGGGCTACCCTTGCCTGGGAGGAAAAAAACCACGCCTCAGTCCTGAGAACAGGTAAAGAGATTCTTGTGCCCATGGATCAATTCCCTGTGGAAATCCTGCCCGATGTCATCCAGGTCATTGTTGATACAAATCTCTGGCTCAATTCCTTAAAAGAGAAGTTTGCAGAAGTGAAACCAGACCGTAAAACAGCCTTTTCTATAGCGATAAAGATTGAGAGTTCGGCAGGTGAGCAGCACTTCCAGAGAGTGATGGAATCACCCTCTGATTCAAATGTCATAAGAATCTTTCAGGAACTCTGTGAAGATGACATTCATCATCTCAGTCGAATTCGTGAGTACATGAAAGGCGGCAGTGAACTGGGCGAAATTTCAGGAAATAAAACAAAGAAAATATTGATTGTCATCAACGATGATTCTGTTGCAAAGTTGCTGAGGACGATTTTAGAGCCGGAAGGACAAATTGATATGGCTGGAAACGGCAGGGAAGGGCTACAGAAAGTGAAGGATCAGGATTATGACCTTATTATTTCAGCCATTGGAATGCCGGTTGTTGATGGAATAACATTTTATAATGAGGCAAAAGAGGTCGTACCGGAGTTGCATAGAAAATTTCTTTTTTTTATTGGTGCTCCTTCCTCAGAACGGATTTCATTTTTTCAAGATAAAGGTCTCAGGTACTTGACGAAGCCAGCAACAATCAATGAAATCCGGACTGCCGCTTTGAGCATACTCGGGGAAAGGCAATAAAAAAAGGAGAGCCGAAAGATGGCTCTCCTTTTTGTTGGAATATTGATAACTATATCATTCAGGTGAGATTCCCATCTCTTTTTCTTTTGCTGCAACTGCCAGCCTTGTTTTGATGGCAGTATCAGGGATAAGGCTCATGGAGTCGATGCCAAGCTCGACCAGGAAGGTGGCAAACTCGGGGAAATCAGATGGCCCCTGACCGCAGATACCGATCTTCTTGCCGCGGCGCTTTGCAGTTTTAATAACCATGCGGATCATTTCCTTCACCGCATCATCTCGCTCATCAGCTATACCGGCGAGAAAACCCGAGTCGCGATCAAGACCATAGGTCAACTGGGTGAGGTCATTTGAGCCTATGGAAAAGCCGTCAAAGATGTCGGCAAAGGCGTCGGCACAGATGACGTTACTTGGAATCTCACACATTACATAGAGTTCCAGGCCATTCTCGCCTTGTACCAGACCACAGTCTTTCAAGACCTCGATAACTTTTCTGCCTTCGTCAGGGGTTCTGCAGAAAGGGACCATAAGCTTGATATTATCAAGGCCCATTTCGTTTCTGGCCTTCAGGAGCCCTTTGCATTCAAGTTCAAAGGCCGGTCGATATTTAGGATCGTAATAGCGGGAAGCTCCGCGCCAGCCAATCATCGGGTTTTCCTCTTCCGGTTCATATAAGGTGCCGCCGACCAGGTTGGCATACTCGTTGCTCTTGAAGTCGGATAAGCGAACGATGACATCATTCGGGTAGAAACCTGCAGCGATACGGCCAACTCCTTCTGCAACCTTATCAATGAAGAACTGTTTCTTGTCGGAATAGGCTCCAGTCGTCTCGTCGATTTTCTTAACGATTTTCTGCTTTTCCGGATCGTCTGAGTTTTTTAACTCTTCGTAATTATACAGGGCCAGGGGATGGATACCGATATGGGAGTTGATGACGAACTCCTCACGGGCCAGTCCTACACCATCATTGGGGATCTGACACTCGGTGAAAGCCTTCTCTGGAATGGCCAGATTCATCATGATCTTGGTTTTGGTTTTGGGCAGTTCACCGAGGTCAACCCTCTCAATTTCAAAATCAAGGAGTCCTTCATAAATATAGCCGGTTTCACCCTCTGCAGAAGAAACTGTGATTTCCTGGCCTGACTTGATAATTTTGGAACCGTCACCGGTGCCGATAACACAGGGGATGCCAAGCTCGCGTGAGATAATAGCTGCATGACAGGTACGGCCGCCGCGGTTGGTGACAATAGCCCCGGCAATCTTCATGATCGGCTCCCAGTCAGGATCGGTCATGTCGGTGACCAGAACCTGGCCCTTATTAAAGTCATGGATGCCTTCCACGTCCTGGATGACATTGGCCTCACCCTGGCCGATTTTGGCGCCGACCGCCAGACCTTCGACAAGGATGTTGCCCTTCTCCCTGAGGACATATGTTTCCATGAGTCCTACCTTGGATTGGGAATGTACTGTTTCAGGTCTGGCCTGTACGATAAAGAGTTCGCCGGAACCTACGTTGACACCGTCGCCATCCTTGGCCCATTCGATATCCATGGCCTTGCCATAATGGTCTTCAATAATACAGGCCCACTCTGAAAGTTTGAGAATTTCGTCGTCAGAAATTGCGTAGTTGATACGTTCTTCAGGGGTGGTGTCAATAGTTTTTACAGGTTCTTCGCTATTAGGGTCATTGTCGTACACCATTTTAATTTCCTTGGAGCCGACCCTCTTGCCAACAATGGGGCGCTTGCCCTGCTTCAGCGTCGGCTTGAAAACATAGTATTCATCAGGATTTACCGCACCCTGCACTACGGTTTCACCCAGGCCCCAGGCAGCTGTCAGAAATACTGCATCCTGGAAACCGCTTTCCGTGTCAATGGAGAAGATAACGCCGGAAGAGGCCTTGTCTGAACGGACCATTTTCTGGACAGCAATGGAAAGATATATATCAAACTGACCAAAGCCCTTGTCGTGACGATATGAAATGGCGCGGTTGGTGAAAAGACTGGCAAAGCATCTCTTGCAGGCATCGATCAGGGCTTCATACCCCCTGATATTCAGGTAGGTTTCCTGCTGGCCGGCAAAGGATGCATCAGGAAGATCCTCGGCAGTGGCTGAAGAACGCACGGCAACATCAACATCGGTGCCGTATTCTTCTTCCATTTTTTTATAGGATTCGATAATAGCCTGGCGCAGGTCATCCGGAAATTCAGCGTTGCGAATAATATCTCTTGTCTTTTCTCCACGCTCCTGCAGGTTATGAAGGTCATGGGTGTCCAGGCCTGCAAGGGCCTCTTTGATGGCATCTTCAATGCCTGCGTCCTTAAGTAGGTGCTGGTAGGCATAGGCGGTGATGGCAAAGCCGTGCGGGATTGCCACTCCCTTTGAGGTGAGCTTCTGATACATTTCACCTAAAGAGGCGTTTTTGCCGCCCACCATCGGCACATCTTCAATTCCAATTTCTTCAAACCAAAGAATCAAGGCGTTATCGTGTTTTCCCATTTTTGTCTCCCGAGACCTGATAATACTTTATACATATTAGATTGTAAAACCCGCTGCCTAACGACGCGGAACATTATCCGAAGGACATTCTTATAGTAAATCTGGAATAAACGGTCAACTATTGTTTGCTCTTTTGGGATGTTGGGCAGAGATTTTCTTGTATTTTCGTAGACACATAAAATGTTATTAGTTTTTGAGCAAAAATCTCTTTTAAAAATGTGTATAATCTGCCAAAAGTAACAGTACTTGATGCAGATATTGAGATGGTGAATCCAAAGGAGGTTATATATGACCTACCCTGAAGAAATGGAAATGTTGGCAGCTAAATACATTCGAGAAGAAGATCACAGTAGGAGTGACTATTTTGGCCTGATAAAAGAATTAGTCACCCGCAGGAATAGATTTGAGAGAGCGAGTAAGGAGTTCAAGGTCTGGCAGGAAGAAATAGATAGGATTTATGAGTTCATCCGTGATGAATTGATCAATAATCAAGCAAAGCCAGTTACACCGGTAAAGTTTGGCACCTCTGGTTGGCGGGGAATTATCGGCAAGGATCTTACTGTAAAGTCGGTGAGTCAGGTTACACAGGCAATTGTTGCATTGTATTACGAAGTTGAGAAAAATGGTGAACTTGCTGAAGCCTTGGGGGTTAAGACCCTGGACGAAGCAAGGAAGAGGGGATGTGTGGTCGGTTTTGACAACCGTTTTGGCGGAGAGTTGCTTGCCCAGGCAGTCTGTGATGTCCTGACAGACAGTTCCGTAATTGTACATTATGCCGGTGAGTCAACGACCGGTGTTCTGTCTGCAGCACTTTTAGAAAAAGGTGCTGCTTTTTCCATCAACCTGACCCCGAGCCATAATCCTCTGGAATATGGAGGATACAAATTCAACGGCTCAGACGGTGGACCGGCCTCCTCCCTGATCACGAACAGGATTACCCGGGAGGCACGGGAAATAATTGATAATGACAAGGATTTGTTGCTTTCTCCGGATCATTCTCTGATAAGGGAATTTGACTCTTTAGGGTCCTGGATCGACATGGTGCGCAGGAACCAACAGTATCACGCTCTGGATTATGACAGCATCATGCAACAATTTGCCGTGGATGAGGATGTTGTCCTGGCGGTTGATTGTGTACATGGGGCAAGCAGGCTGCATATAAATCGTTTGCTTAGAGGAGATTCTATCGAAACGGGTCACGACAGAATGCTTATCCTGCGAGGTGAAAACGATCCAACCTTTGGCGGCATTGCACCTGAGCCTTCATCAACCAATATGAAGCCTGTTATGCAAATTCTTTCATCAAGGCCTGAACCTTTGAAGCTTGGAGCTGTGATTGACCCGGATGGTGACAGGGTTCGGTTCACAGATGGTAAAGTGGAAATTGATATGAACTTATTCGGTGCCATGGCATTTCATTTTCTGCACGAACATAAAGGACTGCAGGGTATGGTGGCAAAAACAGTGGCTACCAGCAATTTTGCCAACCGATTGGCAGAGGATTTTGGAGAGGAAATTTTTGAGACCCGGGTCGGTTTTAAAGAGTTCAAGCCGGTAATAGGCAAAGCCCTGGTCTGTTTTGAAGAGTCAGACGGCATAAGCGTCATCGGCCATACACCTGAAAAGGATGCTTATATTGGCCTGCTCCTTGCCCTTGATATGGTGATGACACTGCGTAAAAATTTGGGTGATTATCTGTTCGAAATCCAGAAGGAACACGGATATTATTTTCCTGCCAAGGACGGGGTGCTTGTAAGCAGCAAAGGTAAGGACCTTATGTCGGCACTTTCTCAATTGGAGAAATACTCTGAAGGATCAGTTGTCACGGTTGGAAATGAAAAGAGAACAATTACAAAGATAATTGATATTGACGGCAGGAAAATGGTTCTGGATGATGGCAGTTGGCTTATGATAAGGCCTTCGGGCACAGAGCCCAAGGTCAGGTTTTATGTCGAGACACGGGACAAGGAAAAACAGCTTGCATTATTTGATACTGCGAGAGGAATGTTGGCCGAGATAGGACTGCTTTAAAAGGACAGGGGTCAAGGTTTCAAGGAGTCGAGGGGTTAAGGCTAAAGGGAATTAGCTATCAGCTGTCAGCTATCAGTGCTCAGCAAAAAATAAAGTAAAAACACAGGGGAAAGATTTATCGTCGGAGTTTTGTTTATCCGAAGTCTCCTTCTTAGCCGCTTATCTGTCAGTCAGCAGCAAGAAAGATTTAGCTGAGAGCTGAATGCTGAGAGCTAGTCGCTGAAAGTTGATTGTTTTTTAAATCAACTTTCTTCAATGATTACTGGTTGATTTTTGCATGTCAAGAATTTATGGTGAGCAGTCAATCAATAAGATCCTTGTGATTCAATATATTTTGAATGTTTACCCGTTTGTATTGATCCGGATAAATTGTATCAAAGTTATCATGGGGCATTCTTGTATTATTCACTATTTCAGGGAGTTTTAAAACGCTATGTGGGATTATACAGATAAGGTTAAAGATCATTTTTTAAATCCCCGCAATGTGGGTGATATCGAAGATGCAAGTGGCAAGGGTGAGGTCGGATCCCTTGCCTGTGGCGATGCTCTTACCCTTACCTTCAAATTGGACGCTGAAGGTAAGATTAAAGATGCCAGGTTCAAGACTTTTGGCTGTGCCAGTGCCATTGCCTCTTCTTCTGCATTGACAGAGATGATTAAAGGCCTGACCGTGAAAGAGGCTGAAAAGATAACCAATGAGGATATTGCTGAATATTTAGGTGGTCTCCCCAAAGAGAAAATGCATTGTTCGGTTATGGGCCGCGAAGCTTTGGAGGCTGCGATTGCAAATTATAAAGGTGTGCCGATCCCGATGGCCCAGGGGGAGCTTGTTTGTGAATGCTTTGGCGTAACTGATCTGGAAATCAGAAGGGCAATCCAGGAGAGCAACCTGAAAACAATCGAAGAGGTAACAAATTTTACCAAGGCCGGCGGTGGCTGCGAAAATTGTCATGACAGGATTCAGGAGTTGATCATTGAGGTTCGCAAGGAAGGAAGGGATGAGGCTAAAGCCGAGGAAGCTCCCAAGAGATTGACCAACATTCAGAAAATTAAAATGATTGAAGATGTTCTTGAGAGAGAAATACGGCCGGCACTGCGGAAAGACGGCGGTGATATTGAGCTCATAGATGTTGATGGTGATTTTGTCATGGTTTCTCTACGCGGGGCCTGTGTGAGTTGCGCTGCCTCCCAGACAACACTGAAAGAATATGTGGAGAAAAAATTACGTGAACAGGTCATTGATACGTTGATCGTTGAGGAGGTTAAGAAATGAGCGACAAAGTGGTCTATATGGACAACAATGCAACCACCAGAGTGGATCCCGAAGTACTGGAAGTCATGTTGCCGTATCACTCGGAACTCTATGGCAACCCCTCAAGCATGCACAGTTTTGGCGGTCAGGTCGGTCGGGCCCTCAGTGAAGCCCGGGGGAAAATTGCCAACCTTGTAGGCGCATCTTCCGATGAAATAGTTTTTACAAGTTGTGGAACAGAAAGCGACTCTACAGCAATTTTTTCAGCTTTACAGGCTTATCCTGAAAAAAGACATATAGTCACGACGCGGGTTGAGCATCCTGCTGTTAAAAGTCTCTGTGAGAACATTGACAAGCTCACAGGCCACAAACACAAGGTAACCCAGCTTCCGGTAGATAGAGAGGGTATGCTTGACCTGCAGCGCTATGAAGAAAGCCTTACCGATGAAACGGCTATTGTCAGTGTAATGTGGGCCAATAATGAGACCGGGGTAATTTTTCCAGTAGCTGAAATGGCGGCAATAGCAAAAAACAAGGGGATCCTTTTTCATACCGATGCGGTTCAGGCGGTGGGGAAAATCCAGATTGATTTAAGTGATAATACCGCAATGGATTTTCTATCAATATCAGGACATAAACTGCATGCCTCAAAAGGGATTGGAGCTCTTTATATTCGTCGTGGCACGCCGTTTGCCCCATTTCTCATTGGAGGGCATCAGGAGCACGGCCGCAGGGGGGGCACCGAAAATGTTGCCTCCATCATAGGAATGGGTAAAGCCTGTGAATTGGCAGGAGCCCGCATGGAAGACGAAAATAATCGGGTCAAGGCCATGCGCGATAAACTGGAGCAGGGGTTGTTGGAGAAAATACCCAACTCCATGCTCAACGGCCATAAAACAGAACGGTTGCCGAACACGACAAACGTAAGTTTTGAATTCGTGGAAGGGGAGGCAATTCTGTTACATTTGGACAGGTTCGGCATTTGCGCTTCCTCCGGTTCCGCCTGTACATCCGGTTCTCTGGAACCGTCCCATGTCCTCCGGGCCATGGGGGTGCCGTTCACTGCAGCCCACGGTTCCATCCGTTTCAGTTTAAGTGTTTACAATACTGAGGACGAGGTTGACTATATCCTCGAAAAATTGCCGCCGATCATTGAAAACCTCCGGGAGATGTCCCCGTTCTGGAAGGGGAATCATCCTGGAGCGGTAGGCAGCAGTCAATGCAAGTGCAGTTGTTAAATACTTAATCCTCACCTACAGGGAATCAGATGAAAGTTGTTGCACCGTATTTTGAAATACTTGAAGATTTGGATAAACAGAGCCTGCCTGTACGAATTGAAGGCTGCGGGCGCATCTGCTACAAGAGCGAAGATAAAATCACTCCTGAGTCAGCAGAGCCTTTTATTCGGAGTATCATAAAGCATGGCCATAATTCAGTCACTGAAATGGCGGTACTCACCTTAAAGATTCAATATGATACGGAATCCATTGCAAGGAAGTTTTTTGATCTGTTGCCGAAGTTTTTGATAGTAGACAAGGTGGAAAAGAAGGAACTTCTTGTATCAGGAAGTATACGGGCATTCAGAGAGTTGTACCAGTCAAACCCTACTGTCAAAATGGTGAAGGCCATTACAGAGTGTCTCAGCAGTCGCCACCCTCTTTTTTATGAAGATCTGCTTCCTGAGAGAGGCCTGTTAAAGCAGGAAGGGGTGAAGGTTGAGAAGGTGCCGCTCGAGACAGTAGATTCTTTTCCTGCTGATCTTCTGGCCAAACATCGTCACGTTGCGGTCCTCTTTGTGGTGAATCGGGCTGTAACCCATGAGATAGTCAGACACAGGCCTGTATCCTATTTGCAGGAAAGCCAGAGGTACTGCCGCTACAGCCAGGATAAATTCGGCAGCGAGGTAACCTTCATCAAGCCCATGTTTTTTAAAGAGGGGAGTGAAGAATACAGCTTATGGGAAAAGGCGATGCAGGATACTGAGAAAATTTATCTCAAGCTCCTGGAAACCTCTTCACCACAGGCAGCCAGGACTGTTTTACCGAACTCCTGTAAAACAGAATTGATAACCTTTGCCAATCTTCTTGAATGGCTTCATATCTTCAAATTACGCACCTCTAAAGGGGCTGAGCCCTCCATGCGGGAGGTCATGATCCCACTGCTTCATAAGTTTCAGAAAAAATATCCAACAATTTTTAGCGGAATCAAGGCAGACATATAGGTATTTCTACTTGCTTTTTTGTTTTAATTGTTGTTATTACTTTGATGCCGGGATTTTCTGCGCACAGAGAATTCGAACATCAAAGTCGCCAGGGTTTGGGTCTATTTTGTACTAATATAAATCTTTGAGAAATTTAGGAGGGAATGAAATGGCTTATAATGCGGTGGAAATGGCAGACTGGCAGATATCAGAGGCTGCTGAAGAAAATATGCCCACTCCGGAGGAGTGGACCGAGAAGCTTGGGCTCCAGAAGGATGAAGTGCTGCCCATGGGCAGATTGGCCAAGCTTGATTTTCTGAAGATCATTGATCGGCTTAAGGACAAACCTGATGGGAAATACATCGAGGTTACCGCTATTACTCCGACGCCGCTGGGTGAAGGGAAGAGTACCACCTCCTGCGGCTTGATGGAGGGTATGGGCAAGCGTGGCTTAAATGTTGGCGGCGCTTTGCGTCAGCCAAGCGGCGGCCCGACCATGAACGTCAAGGGTACGGCGGCCGGCGGCGGCAACTCCCTGTTGATTCCCATGACTGAGTTCTCTCTGGGACTTACCGGTGATATCAATGATATCATGAACGCCCATAACCTGGCCATGGTGGCCATGACCGCCCGGATGCAGCATGAGCGGAATTATAACGACGAGCAATTGGCGAGGCTGACCGGTATGCGGCGGCTCGATATTGATCCCACCCGGGTGGAGATGGGCTGGATCATTGATTTTTGCGCCCAGTCCCTCAGGAATATCATCATCGGTATCGGCGGCCGCTATGACGGTTTTACCATGCAGTCGAAATTCGGTATTGCCGTGGGTTCCGAACTGATGGCTATCCTGGCCGTGGCTACAGACCTGGCAGACCTGAAAGAGCGGATCAATGACATCACAGTGGCCTTTGACAAGAGCGGCAAGCCGGTAACCTGCCGCGACCTGGAAGTGGGCAATGCCATGTCCGCCTTCATGCGCAACACCATCAATCCGACCCTGATGTGTACCGCTGAGTACAATCCCTGCCTGGTCCACGCCGGCCCCTTTGCCAATATTGCCGTGGGCCAGTCGTCGATCATCGCCGACCGGGTCGCCCTGAAACTCTTTGATTACAATATCACCGAGTCCGGTTTTGCCGCTGATATCGGTTTTGAGAAATTCTGGAACGTCAAGTGCCGTGTCTCCGGACTCAAGCCCCATGTATCCGTCCTGACCACTACTATCCGCGCCTTGAAGATGCACGGCGGCGGTCCCAAGGTAGTTGCCGGTAAGCCGTTGGATGACGCTTACACCAAGGAAAATGTCGAACTGGTGGAGAAGGGCTGCGAGAACATGGTCCATTTGATCGGTGTGATCCGCAAGTCCGGTATCAACCCGGTGGTCTGCATCAACCGTTTCTATACCGATACCGATGAAGAGTGCGCCGTCGTTCGTAGGATTGCCGAGGCAGCCGGCGCCAGGTGCGCCGAGTCCAAGCATTGGGAATTGGGCGGTGATGGAGCCCTGGAGTTTGCCGATGCGGTGGTTGATGCCTGCGACGAAGAAAACGATTTCAAATTCCTCTATCCCCTGGAAATGAAACTGCGTGACCGTGTAGATGTCATTGCCCGGGAAGTCTATGGCGCCGACGGTGTCGACTGGGAGCCCGAGGCCAATGCCAAGGCCGAGATGCTGGAAAAAGACCCCAGTACGCCGACTTTGCTACAATGATGGTAAAGAGCCACCTGAGCCTTTCCCACGATCCGACCAAGAAGGGCGTGCCCAAAGGCTGGCGTCTGCCCATTCGCGACGTGTTGATCTACTCCGGTGCCAAATTCCTGTGCCCCTGTGCCGGCGCTATCAGCCTGATGCCGGGCACCAGCTCCAATCCGGCCTTCCGTCGTATTGATGTTGAAACGGACACTGGTAAGGTTACAGGCCTGTTCTAACTGGAAAAACAATATTTCAGACAGGAATTGTCTGAAAAAATATCAAGGCGGGTCAGTGAGGCAGGATGCTTCATCTGGCCCGCCTGTTTTTTTTATTTTATTTTTTTATGCATAGGGTGTAAACTATTTTTGTCTTTAAATATATCTAATGTTTTATTGAATACAGAAAAAAAATCAGACAATTTTCTTATGGCTACACCACAAAATCTCAGAGGCGCTCCCCCCAGACCTGCAACCAGCAGAAGACTCACCGGCGCAACAAATAAATCGAGCCTGAGTGGAACGGTTAAAGATCAGTCAGGTGCCGGCAAGATCCGTATTGGTGACTTGCTGCGAAAGGAAGGCTATATAACTGCCAATCAACTGGATCATGCCATTAAGGTCCAGAAGAAGAGCAAAATGCGTCTTGGCAGGATTCTGGTCAAGCTCGGCCATATAGATGAAGGAACCATCCTTAATGTTTTAAGCCGTCTGCATGGCTTCCCGGCGATAACAATCTCGCGTGAAACCCTCAATGCTGAAGCCATTAAGACAATGCCCTATGAGATTGCCAAGAAATACATGGCCTTTCCTCTGCGGATCATACCCAGCACAAAAACCCTCAAAGTTACCATGGCAGAACCGACTGATACTTCTGCCGTGGAGGCTATGCAGGCTGAAGTCAAAATGAAATTGACGGTTTGTGTTTCCACGGAAAATGATATCATTGGTGCCTACCGTACCCACTACCAGATAAGTGATGAAGAGTACGCTCTTTACAAGGATGAGGAAGAGGTAGAGGAAGAGGATGAGGTATCTGTTGAGGAGGTGGCAGAAGACTTTGGTGCTCTGGCCTCGGAGGCTGCAGATGAGCTTGATTTTGGAGTTTCAGATGAAGAAGATGACGCAGAGTCTTACTCCTATTCAGATGCCCCGATTATTAAGCTGGTGAACGGTATGCTGATCAAGGCAGTCAAGGACGGTGTGAGTGACGTCCATGTCGAGCCATATGAGAAGAATTTTCAGGTGCGTTATCGTCTTGACGGCTCTCTTTATAAATCAATGAACCTGCCGATGTCCATCAAGAATGCCCTGGTTTCCAGAATCAAAATTCTAGCCAACCTGGATATTACCGAACGGCGGGTACCCCAGGATGGACGTATTAAGCTGAAGTTGGGCAAGAACAAGGGCCGTCGACTTTCGTGTTTCCACGCTGCCCACCCTGTTTGGCGAAAGTATTGTTCTGCGTATTCTTGATCAGTCCAGCCTGAATGTTGACTTGACCAAACTTGGTTTTGATACGAAGACCTATGATATACTCAAGAAATGTCTCTACAGGCCGCAGGGCCTACTGCTTGTTACAGGGCCCAACCGGTAGCGGTAAAACGGTTACCCTATATTCTGCACTCAACGCTCTGAACCGGGAAGACACCAAGATTTTGACTGCTGAAGATCCGGTAGAATTTAACTTTAAAGGTATCAACCAGGTTAATGTGCACCAGGAAGTGGGCATGACATTTCCCGCCGCATTGAAGGCTTTTCTAAGGCAGGACCCGGACATCATCATGGTCGGTGAGATTCGTGATATGGAAACTGCGGAAATCGCCATCAAGGCCGCTATGACAGGCCATCTTGTTTTCAGTACCCTGCATACCAATGACAGTGCTGCGACCATCGGTCGTCTGGTTGACATCGGTGTTCCTTCTTTTATGGTGGCCTCATCTGTTACCATGGTCCTTTCTCAGCGTCTGGGCAGGAGGCTCTGTGTTAACTGTAAGAAGGTTGTAACCCATCATTCTGAAGAGGATCTTATTGCTGCCGGGTTTGATCCTGAAGATATTCCTGACCTTGAGATTTGCGGACCTGATGGATGTTCAGTCTGCAGGGGCGGGGGGTACAAGGGACGTGTCGGTTTCTTTGAATTAATGGAAGTGACTGATGAGGTTTCCAAAGCCATCAGTGCCGAAGTGCCTGAGGACACACTGCGCAAGACCGCCAAGAATGAAGGAATGGTACCTCTGCGTATGGCAGGTCTTCAGAAGGTTCGTGAAGGTGTCACCAGCCTTGATGAGGTTCTGAAGAAAACCGTTTTGACACAAGAGAGCCTGCCATCCTATCTGATCAACCCTGATTTGGAAAAATATGATGATAGTGATGTTCTCATTCGGGAAGGTAATACGGATAATGATTTTTTCGAACTCGTCCAGGGCGCAGTAATTGTTGTTAAGAGCGGCAAGAAAATTGCCGAGGTTACCCAGCCCGGAGCATATTTCGGGGAGATGTCAGCCATTTCCGGGGAAGCCAGATCCGCGTCAATTATTTCTAAGGGCCGCTCAACCGTCAGGCGCTTCCCGGGTGATAAGCTGTTTGAAGTTATCGAAACCAATCCCGTGGTTAGCAAACATCTGTTTAAGGCCCTGGTCAGCAGGCTCGAACATTCAAACGAAATTATCATGAAGCTGGCTAACGGCAGGAAGGCCAGGTAGAACCTCCTGAAGTAAAAATCCTTTTCTTTACTTTGTTTATTAAGAAGTCTTCGTGCTGGCGCTATAGATTATGGAGTGCTGGAGTGTTGGAGTCTTGGATTAAATAAAAAACCATCACTCCAGTACTCCAGATTATCGAGTTGCAATCAGCATCCAGCTCTCAACCCCTATGACTCCTGCAAGTAAGCCACGAGTTTCTCAGGTGCGTCAGTCACCTGCTCAGTTAATTGAGTAAGTGGTTGGCCGTTGCGTTCCGCTTTTCTTATAACCGATGAATCGTGGAAGAGGGCGACTGGGGTTTCACCTAAAGATTCCTGAAGAAAATCAGCGTCTTCATCATCCTGGATAAGATTTCCCACATAAGAAATCTTCGGTATGCCCGAATCAACAGCCAGTTTTTTTATCTTCTGAGCTGTCCTCACACTCGATTTTGAAGGGATGACCACTATCAAAAGATGATCCACGCCGGCAATTGTGCCGCGACCCAGATGTTCTACCCCTGCTTCCATGTCAAGCAAAACAACCTGGGAGGGCGAGAGCAGCAGCTTGGTAAGCATTCTTTTGAGCACCGTGTTTTCCGGGCAGGCACAGCCACCCTCGGCTGTCTGGATTGATCCGAGGACCATAAGTTTTATTCCGTCCTGCTCAATCATGAATTTCTGCAGCAGGTCATCAACCTGTGGATTGATCTGATAGAAGGGGGATCCCTGTACTTTTCCGGAACGTTCCACCAGAAGCTCAGTCATGTCGGCAATGGGTTTTATCTTATCAATATCCTTTATGCCGATGGTTTGGGCCATATGCGGACTCGGATCAGCATCTATGAGAAGCACCTCTTTGCCTTGTTTTTTGAATTGGTTGGCAAGAAGCGCCATGATGGTTGTTTTACCGACGCCGCCTTTGCCGCTGATTGCTATTTTCATAGGTCTTTCCCTTCAATGTTTACAATATATCTTGCATGTTTTTTAAATGTGATTATTTTCTTTATCACTATAATATATAGTAATGATATGCAGTTGATGCCACAATTGAAATGAAAACAGCCGAATGTTATTTTAAGAGGCTGTATTTTTTTGTTTATGACAGGTGAGTATACAATGAGGAGGATCAAGAATGTATAATCGATATACCGGTAATGAACGTGCCATAACCCCGACAGCCCGCACCGAAGCTTCAACTATTTTTCTTGCCAAGGTTTTTAACTGGATGGCAATTGGCTTGGGATTGACCGGTCTGGCTGCTTTTTTGACCGTTAACTCCCAGACAGCATTGCAGCTTATTTTCGGTAACAAGATGGTCTTTTACGGTCTGATTTTCGGTGAACTGGGGATGGTTTTTTATCTTTCCGCCAGAATTCAGCGCATATCTGCGCAGGCGGCCACCGGGCTGTTTGTCGGCTACTCTATCTTAAACGGTGTCACTCTGTCAGCAATCCTGCTTCTCTATACAATGACCTCTGTGGCTGCTACTTTCTTTGTCACTGCAGGAATGTTTGGAGCCATGGCTGTCTATGGCTTTGTAACCAAGAAGGATCTTTCCAGTTGGGGTTCCTTCCTCTTCATGGGGCTTATCGGCATAATCATTGCCTCGGTGGTTAATATGTTTCTGGGAAGCTCAATGATGTCCTGGATAATTTCCGGGATCGGGGTAATTATTTTCACCGGACTGACGGCCTATGATGTCCAACAGATTACCAGGATGGGAGAGCAGGGGATCATGAACGGTGGTGAGGCGGCAATCCGCAAGGGTGCAATAATGGGAGCCCTGAAGCTTTACCTTGATTTTATCAATCTGTTTCTGATGTTGCTGCGCTTTATGGGGGACAGAAGGTAAGTTTGATTAAATACTGTTCTGGCGGAACACTTCAAAAAACCCTCCTTGATTCTCAGGAGGGTTTTTTGTTTCAACTGGATACCTGTATTTTTCTCAGTTTTAAAAATTGAAGTATCTTGAATATTCTCTTCAATGTTTGGGAACTGCTTTAAATTGAATACTTGCAGAAGTATTCAGTCAACATATCCACTGGGCATGGCAACCTTTTAAAAATGGTTCACAATTTTTGATAGCAGAAATCTTGACTTTTGAAATAAAAAAGGCAGAGCCATTTGAGACCCTGCCTGAATAAACATTTCATCGATAAATATTAGCTTCCTTCGACACTCTGTTTAACGGGCGTTGTATCTGCCGCCTTCGTCTTAGGCGGGATCTTTACTTCCTTAAGAGCTTCCTTGGTTTGGGAAATCTGCACGTCAACCTTGGCCCCTCTGGAAATAGAGATATATTCCTTATAAAATATTTCCCCTTTTCCACTGGAATTTGCCCCTATCTCAATATCATTGCCCTCAAGTTTTCCATTAAATTCACCGTCTACAAATATTTTACCCCCTGCCTTTACTTCTCCTCCATTGAATTTGCCGGAGATCTTCACATCTTTCCCTGCGGTGATGTTTCCACCACGCAGTTCACCCTCAATATCAACACTTCCTTCTTTTGTTTCTATGTTTCCCTTGCAGACTCCTTTTATTAGGATGTTTGAATCTTGCATTGAAGTTATATTACCGTCAACGTCTCCGCTTAATTCCAAATCACTGGTAATATTAATATCTCCTACCAGCTTGCTGCCTTTTAAGATTTTGTTCACACTTGAACTTCTGACAGCTGTTGCCGACGGTCTAACAGGAACATCTTCCTTCAGTTCGTTTTTTTCATGCTCTTTATTTCCACTGCTGGTTGTTTTAATTTTTTCTTCGTATGAGCTCCTTTTATTAAACATTCTGTTCCTCCATCGTTATAGCGGGTGATTGCGATAAATAATTGCTTTTTTCGGCTCGCACTGAAAATCAAAACAACCATACCTGATCGATCTGAATACTTTTTTATAAATAAAATAATGTAACTTCAAACAGGCCATCAACAAAAAAACAACCGTTTCAAATTATGCTACTATTATTCAAACTATCTTGCCATCACCTTTACTTTCAATCACCTTTTTCTGAGTCAAGGATGTCCACTGGCAATGTTGGTTTAAGATTATGCCGTTTTGTTTAGATAAAATATATAGTGCCTTGTAGAAGAATATTTCATTTAAATAACTGGGGATGCTTTTTTGCAAATATTGTTGGATCGGCTTTATCAAGTGCAACAAGATACTCTGAATTTATGTTACCCAATTCCTCTTTTTGTTTATTGATATCGCTTATTGTCCATTCCCTTGATGATATTGCTTCTGCCAACTCAATTGACGATTCAACGAACTTGTCTGTATGGGGTTTTACTTTCGAATCAATTTTACTCATATTTCTTATGTCTGATGCCATACTTTGCAAATATTTAACCATTGAACCCCGCTGTTTTTTTGCTGAAACTTTTGCAGCAGTAAGTATCGCAACTCTAGCATCTTCTTCGTCAGTTAATGCATAAACTCTAACAGCGGTACAGAAATAGGCATTTATTCGTTTTGCACGTGTTTTTTTCCTATAGAGATAGACACCAAGCAGTACTAATAGTGCCGTGCATATTAAGTTTACTAGATAACCCATACTGTTTTTTAACCTCGCATGTTTTGTAGTATTGAGATGAAATTAATTGACCTGCAATTAAAGTATTACGTCTATGAACAGAATTATTGTCTTTAGCAGTTGTAGCTATATCCTGCATTTCGTGAAAAAGGTGTATAGAATATAGCTTGCAAATCATCTATAATCTTGGACTCTTCCCGAATCCTTTCAGGTTGACAATGGACATAGAAAACCTCCTTGCCATTGTATGTAGTTTTGTCGTTGCTCTTAGGACTTAATACTTTAATATATTATATTGTAAATTACAAAGTCAAGGCTGCTGGTCCAAACAGACACTTTTCAACGACTATAATTTTTAGTTGCCATAATCAAAAGACATCTTAACTTTTAAAGAAGAAGAGCAATAAAATTTAATGCTGACAACTCTCATGATTTCTGCATTAAGCCTGCTTCCAGGCTTCAGGAAACAGCCCGAAAGTGCAGATGGGAAATGGAGGTGGAATATATGTTTAATAAAAATGATGTTTGTCAAAAAGTAACTGAACTTAATCCGGATTTAGGCGTCTGTGATATTGATATTGATACTTTTTACAGCAGGGCAAATAGATCCTGGATCATTGTCTCGAAAAAAGGAGATCATGATATAGTTCATTATCTTGACAAACAGGATATCAAGAAATGTCTGGACGACGTGCAGTGTTTTTCCCTGGGGATTGATGTAGCTGAACTTACGAAACTTTAAGGAAAAACATTCTAATCCGTACTAGTCCACTATGGAGTGCCTGCTCCCTTCAGGGTCGCACATGTAAACCTGATGCCGATTTATTATCACTCTGGAGTAGAGTTGAGGTAAATGTAAAATTTTATTTTTTTGCGTCCCTGGCAACTTAATATAACGTGCCGGATTTTTTAGTAAATTAGATTAGACCAGTAGAGATGAAGACTTTCTGGGCCTGATTATTTCGATTGATTAAAGAGCAAACAACATTAGGATGCGCAGGTCGCAATGTTGCTTCAAAGGTGAGAGCAGCGGCTACTATCGATTGCTGCCGTATTTTGCCTGATAGCTTTCCTGCAGCCTGATAAGGTTTTCCAGGTAATCCTGGCTGTTCTCCAGATCACCATTTGTTTGCAATTCTGCAATAAGTGCATCGAGTGTGTAGCGGATGTCTATGCCATAGCGGTTTGCATCAACGCTGTTAGCCCGATCAATTATCAGAATGGAATAATATCGTATCAAAAGCCTTAAGTGGAGTGCCCGGCGGAAAAGATATGATTGCCCTCCAAGAGTATTGATAAAGTAGCCGGCATATTCATAAAGTCCTGCCAGGGGAAGCTTGATAGTCAGATTCCTATTCGAACAGTCAGGTTCTATTTCCGACCATTTGTAGAAAAGAGCCATAGTCGGTTCTATAAGTTCACGTTCATTGATCAAAACGTCTTTAATCAGCAGAATGTCTTTTGGTCCCAATACCCGGAAAAAATGAGCCATGTTGTTCAGAATTGCAAACAGATCATCCGTCTCCCTGACTACAACAGGCGGGTTGGCAATCAATTTTTTGATAATGCCGTTCAAGTGGTCACGGGTTGATCCTTTCATGCTATATTCCCGAATGTAATTCTGGCTGTCAAGATGTTCAAAAAACAGAAGGATATTGTCTGCTGTTTGTAAGCACTCGTTAGATTGTTCAGGGGCAGTTTGTATTTTGCCGGGAGATAAATGGAGGGATGACTCTTCTCCCTCTAATGGTGGAAGTGCTTCAACCTGTTGCTCAATTACTTTCTCTCCGCCTTCTTTTTCAAGCCAGGTTATTTTAGGAGTCCCGTCTTCGTTAGACTGCAGCCATGGGAGGTCCCCGGAAATATATCCCCAGCCCAGATAGAGAATTCCGGCCAGAAAGATAATAAGAAAAGTTATGCCTGGTCCGGATGAGCGTTTTGGAGGTCTGCGTGGATTTTCAGACATAGTAAGCGGTTAAACAGTTGTTGTGAGATGTGTACGATCCTGAAAGCTCGTTGAATCTTAAGTTTAATGTTATCTCGCTTTTTAAAACAGGTCAATTGGAATTATGTATTTATGAAGAATAGTAGAGCCCTGAGAGTACTAATGGAAGTCTAATTTTTTTCTGCTTGACTAGGCCGTTCTTAAGCACTATTATTGCGTCGTATTTTACTGAATTGCTATTCAGTGTTTGTCTCTTGAACACTGTTCTATGGCATATATAACTGGGCTTAATTCAACAAATTAATTTCTTTCGTAAAATTCTTTAAAACAATATCTGAAGGAGGATAAACTTATGCCAATTTGTGTTGTTGGTCATTCCAACCCTGACACCGATTCTGTCACCGCTGCTATTGCGTATGCCAATTTCCTGAATGCTACAGGTGCTGATGCAAAAGCATGTATGCAGATTTCTGCCGAGAACCTGAATCCTGAGAGCAAAGTTGTACTCGAAAAATTCGGGCTTGCGGCCCCTGAAGAAATTACCGATGCCGCAGGCAAAGACGTTGCATTGGTTGACTTCAGCGATGTTGCCCAGGCACCTGCCAATATTGGCGACGCTAATGTAGTCGGCATTGTCGATCATCATAAAATCGGCGATATTGTTACAAACAGCCCGATTTTTTTCTATGCCAAGCCAGTGGGTTGTACTGGAACCGTCCTGCTCGAAATGTATAAGTCCAATAATGTTGATCTGCCCAAAGACATAGCGGGCGGTATGCTCTGTGCCATTCTGAGCGACACCGTTAATTTTAAGTCTCCCACATGTACAGACGCAGATAAGGCTGCAGTAGCAGAGCTTTTAGAGATTACTGGTGTTACTGATCAGGATGCACTGTTCATGGAGATGCTGAAAGCCAAGTCATCTGTTGAAGGTGTGTCCATGAAGGATCTTGTCTTCCGTGATTATAAGGATTTTGATATGAACGGCAAGAAAGTGGGTATCGGCCAGATTGAGCTTGCCACATTGGACCAGGTTGCAGATATCAGGGATGGTCTCTACAAGGCCGTTGAAGAAGTGAAAGCTGACGGTCGTCACTCCGTGCTGTTCATGCTTACAGACGTTGTTAAGGAAGGGACTGATCTCATGGTCGTGTCCGATGACCCTGCTGTCATTGAGGGTGCCTTTAGCGGCAAGATTGAGGGACAGTCAATGTGGATTGATGGTATGATGAGCCGTAAAAAGCAAGTAGTGCCATCTTTGCAGGAGGCATTTAACGCTTAATTAGCTAGTACAAAAAATGAATTTAAAAAGGCCATGCGTGTTTTAAGCGCATGGCCTTTTTATTCTTTGAGCTTAGAGCCGCAGGCTCAGGGATTCCGGCATAATCCCTGGACAGTTTCCGATAGTACACCTGGAGACAGATTTCAAATCTGTTGCCTCGATTTTCTTAAAATTCAGTATCTGGAATCCAGCATCAAGCATCTGTTTTTGTCGGTCTTCAGTTCTCAGTCCTCAGTCCTTAATCTCTTCAGTCCTCACTCTTTACTATCGTTTGCTTGCAGGGCAGGCTATGCGTTCCAGGTCATTTTCATAGTTGAATTCTTCGTCACGTTCAGGGGTGTGGCACCGTAAACATATCGATGCAGCTGGTCTTCGTGATATTTGCGAAGGATCCTGAGATGCTGCATGGGGTTTGCCGGGACCATGACAGATTTCACAGCCCACCTGCTGCAATACCGAGGGGAGTGAAAGCAGGACTGAATCATTGTCACTGATTCTTGTGGTCTCATATTCTGCCGTTACATGACAGGGCAGGCAGTCAAGGTTGAACTGCTGCTCCTGTTCAACCAGAGTCTGGTAAGCAGAGGAATGATCTGTTTTCTCCCAGAAAGCAGTTTGCGGCCCGTGACATTGGGCGCAGACTTGCCAGCCTGCAAATACAAATTTTTCAATTGGTATTTCAGGATGACCAATGGAGGTTGCTGCTTTTGCTGCTCTGCTTCTGCCTGCCTGATTGATATTTTTTTTAATTCTTTTAACAATTTTCTCAACATCCGGTTGATCCGGCAGTTTTATATCCAATGCTATAAAATTATTTTCATAGGTTGAGGGCGCATGGCCTGTTTTCTTGAGATCATCCCGTTGATTTTTGAGAAAATTAATTGCAGAAAGCAGGCGTTTCCGGGATTTAAGCAGATTCTGATAACTGGTGTTTGTAGAAAGGTCCTCTTTCTTTTCGCGGCGCTCGATGCGGCTAATGCGGCCATTAATTCCATCGAGTTCCTGTTTTTTTATTGCCAGCTCTTTTATATCACCTTTCCTGCCCCAGGCCTTGGATTGTTGCCAGTCGATTAACATCCAGCCGAGATATTTCCCCTGTTTTCCTGTTTGGGCAATGAGACTTTTATTAATCAGCTTTGGAGCGGAATTTCCTGAACGGGGTTTAGACTGGATAATAAGATGAATTTCTTCAAAAGATTCAGCTATCTCCTGGTTCTGGTTAGTCGTGTTGTTCGATAACAGAATAAGCAGGTCACATCTGGAGGAAAGATCAGCTATGTAATCGGGTAATACTTCCTGCCATGGAAGAATTACTGCATCTTCATTATCTTGAAACTGTATTTTCCCATCCTGACCGGTCAAACTGATTATGCCGACAGTAAGGTTGTCAAACTTGCGAATGAGGCTGGCAGAAAATATTGGCTTTTTGTCTGATTTATGGACAAGATTTGCTGAAAGCCATGTAAATTGGGAGCGTGCTGCCTGTGCTTTGAGAAATGACAGGCCGCCGGCCAGGTCGTTTCTGCCTACTGCAACCGCATCATATTGCATCAGGTTATAGGCATCTATGATCCCTTCGGCTGTTATCGTCATCTGCTGAAGCAGAGCTGGAGCGATACGTTCATGTTTGAAAAGCAGGTTCCCTGCATCGACAGTCAAATACGGAAGTTCGTAAAGTCCCTGAATTTTTTCCAACTGATATGCTTTTTTGGACAGACCGCCCAATTGACGGCTTGTTCAGCCGCAGGGCTCAGTTTCTCCTATTACATCATTAGAATAAAAGAGCAGAAGGTTCTGTTTCCCGGTACCTGCTGAACCGGCTATGGTCGATCCTGATGGTATCAGACTCAGAAATACTATGAGAATGATTAAACGCCGCATTGTCAGCTATCTCCTTTGATGGATTGCAGAGGATTTTTTTCTTTTCGGGCCTGAAGAATCTGACGCCATTTTGTCAGTCTGTCTTTAACAAGTGACTCATATCCCCGGGTAGTAGGATAATAATATTTTCGACCGCTAAGTACATCCGGCAAATGTTCCTGGTCAACCAGGCCCTCTGTATCGTCATGGGCGTAACGATAGCCTTTACCGTAGTCAAGATCGCGCATGAGACGTGTCGGCGCATTCCTGATATGTAACGGTACCGGTAGAGATCCTGTTTTCTCAATGTCCTTCCTTACTTCATTATAGGCCTTGTATATCGCATTACTTTTTGGTGCTGTGGCTAAATAGACAGCAGCCTCGATCAGTGCGAGTTCTCCTTCGGGGGAACCCATAATATGATAGGCCTCACGGCAATTGATGGCAATAGAGATTGCCTGGGGGTCGGCTATCCCTATATCTTCAGAGGCAAATCGAATGAGGCGTCTGGCAATATATAATGGATCCTCACCGGCGGTCAACATCCTGGCAAGCCAGTAGAGTGCGCCATCAGGGTCGCTGTCCCGCAGACTTTTATGCAGGGCGGATATCTGGTTGTAATGTTCCTCGCCGGCAGCATCATATTTGAGGTGACGCTTCTGACTTGCTTCCTCCGCTGCATGCATAGTAATAATAGAGGCCGATGAGGTGTCTACAGCTTTTTCGGCCAGATCAGCGGCAACTTCCAGGATATTCAAACCAGCCCTGGCATCTCCGTCTGACATGTTGCAGATATGTTCCAATGCCTTTTCTTCAATCTCGAGTTTATTTTGTCCCAGTCCGTTTTTTTTGTCTGAAAGCGCATGTTCCAGAATAATTTTGAGTTCAGCTGTTGAGAGAGGTTTCAGAACAAGCACTCTGCAGCGGGAAAGCAGAGGCGCAATGACCTGAAAGGATGGATTTTCAGTAGTCGCTCCGATCAGGGTGAAAAGGCCGTTTTCAACATGGGGCAGAAAGGCATCCTGCTGAGCTTTATTAAAACGATGGATCTCATCTACAAATAAAATTGTCTGGATGTCTGCAGTGTCACTTCGTTCTTTTGCCCTGGAAACTATTTGCCGAACTTCTTTAACTCCTGCCAGGACGGCAGAAAAGAACACAAAATCCGCCGATATATTTTGGGCCAGGATTCGTGCCAGTGTAGTTTTGCCGCTCCCCGGCGGTCCCCATAACAGGAGGGAGGGGATTTTTTTATGGAGGAAGAGTTTGTTAAGAATTCTTCCTTCCCCCAATAACTCCGCCTGGCCGACAAAATCCTCGATTCGTGTTGGCCGCATCCGTTCAGCCAGGGGAATATTTTCTGTGACTTTTGATGGCATAAATTTACCAGAGTAAAAGTGTAAGATTCTGTTCTTTACTAATAATGCATATCCTAAAAGGGTGCAAAACTACTTTAGTAATCAACAACTGTTCATAATCTCCTGCCATTTCTTTTCAAGTCGTTTTGGTGAAACTGGAAAGCGTGTTTTCATCTCCTGGGCGAAGACCGAAATCTTATACTCTGCAAGCATGGTACTATATTGCTGCAGTAATTTCCGGCACTCCGGAGATGGTTCCTGGGGCCTTAATTCTTTGAGTCGACTGATAAAAGGCTGGAGTTGTGCTGCTTTTATTTTGTCTTTTTCGGGCGCCGCATAGGCCCTTTCCATTCTTATCTGCAAAGCTTTACAGTAGCGTTTAGCTGAAGTCATCCGCTCTGAATCGAACTGTTGTAGAAACTCTGCAGGGACGATTTCTGCCAACTCTTCCTTAAACATATTCATCTCGAAAGCAGCTCTGGGTTCAGTCCTGCCCATGCTCTTCATTCTGTTCATCTGATCAATGGTTTCTCTGCGTTCTTTGAGTAAATCAAGTACCAGATTTATAAGCTGCCTGGCCCTGTTAAAAAGCCCCTTCTTTTTTATGCTGTCCACCAGTTTGAAAAAAACATCCTTCTGCGGCCATAAACTGTCTTTGCTGCCAAAGATTTCTTCCAGAACAAAATGATAAACATTTTCACTTAACTGCTGCCTGGAACCAAGTCCTTCATAAAGGGCCCAGAAGGGAAGAGGGCAGGGCACATTCTTTTTTCAAAAGCTTGAACTGCTTTGGGAACTGCAGACTGTAGAGTCCCAGTACTCCATCGCTGCTTATCCGCTTGCTTTCGTCAGGATCTGTGAACAACTTAATTGAAATATTTCCCTGATTATCTTTGTGCAGACAAGGATAGACAAATCCCAGCAGCCTGTTTTTCGGTGATCGGAGAGGGATTTTCTCAGGTAGATCTTCAAAATCCCAAGTGGTTATATCAGTTCGCTCCCATTTTTTTCGTAACTGGTTTAATGTACTGCTTTCCTGTTCACCAGCTTTATCAACTTTCAGTTCTGAAAAGTTTCTGCTTGCAATTAACGTTTTACCTGAACTGTCCTGCAGCATGTAACGGATCTTAAGATGGGGCGGAAGATTTTCTATAGGCCATTGGCTTTTGGATATCCTTATTCTAAAATATTTACGTATTCGCTCTTCCATCTCTCTGTATAATGAACCCCTATATATTGTCAGTTTTTTACTGATGTCGTCAGCAGTCTGCTGAATGGGAATCAGCTGTTTGCGAATATTCTTGGGGAGCCCCTTGAGCAGGAAAAGCACTTTTTCTGACAGTAATCCCGGTACGAGCCATTCAAAGAGTTCAGGAGAAACATGATGAAGAAGTTCCACCGGAATCATTACGCTGACACCATCAGCATCACCGCCAGGATCGAAACTATAGGAAAGTTTCAGTGAAAAACCGTCACCCAGGGATAATCGTTTTGGAAAGTCGGAAAGTTTATCCGATTCCGGTGATTCTATAAGTATATCCTGCTCAGTCATAAAGAGGAAATCGTCGTTTCCCTGATTCTTTAAGACGCGGTTAAGGCTTGCCCGGTCAAGCACTGACGAGTCCAGGCGGGTGTCATAGAACCTGTAGAGTACATAATCATCAGCCAATACATTTCTCTGTCTCAGTCTATCCTCAATTTCTTTTCAAAGCGGGCAATCAATTTTTTATTGTTATCCAGAAAAGGGTAGCGTCCCGTAAGCTCACCCTGGACCAGGGCTGAATGGATAAAGATGTCCCGTGCCTCTTCACGGGTGGCATCGTTGATTCGGGCATAATTGGTTTTCCTTGAAGCAACAATCACCAGGCCGAACAGGGTAACCTTTTCATTGGCGATCACCCGGCCTGTTTTTTTCTCCCAGCGGGGATTGCTGTAGCTTGAGCGGCAGAGGGAACCGGCAAGAGGCTCGATCCATTCAACCTTTATATTTGCAGTAATCCTGGCATAAAGTCTGGTTGTTTCAACCAGTTCCGCTGCCATAATCCACTGCCCTCCTTTATTAAAAAGGACAGAACCTGGAAATGTCATAAGTTCCTTCCCCTGGGCTCCCTGGTAGATATTTTTCCCTTTGCGAAATCCGATATTACGCAGGAAGCCGCTGAGAATAGCATAATGAATATTTTCAAAAGAGGCCGGTTGTCTGTTCATGGAGAAGCTTTTTTCTGCACGCAGGATTGTAGTGATCTGATCATAAATATCCTGCCATTCGCGCAGGCGTTGGTAAGAGAGGAAATGGGCCCGGCAGAATTTTCGCATCTGTGAGCGGCTTTTTTTTCTATCTTTTCCCTTGTTCTTAAAAGAAACATTATTGAATTCTTCCCACATTTTGAGAAAAGCAAGGAAGTCGGAAGGATGCACCTTTGAACTTTGCATGGGCCAGTATCCGCTTCCGCTTTCAACCTCTGCGGGCCGTATCCGTGGGTCCTGGATGGCAAGGGCACTGGCAATAATTACAATTTCCTGGAGGCAATTATGTTCCCGGGCTTCAATAATCATCCTGGAAATCCTTGGACCAAGCGGGAGCTTGGCCATAATTATACCTGTGGCCGAAAGACGCAATTCTTGCCCGGTTGTATTAATGGCACCAAGCTCATGAAGCAATTCGTAGCCATCCCTTATTGCTCTGGATGCCGGAGGTTCAAGAAAGGGAAAGGTTGCCGGATCCCCGAGTTTAAGATTAATCATTCTCAGGATGACTTCTGCCAGATTTGAACGCTTGATTTCAGGCAGGGTGAATTCAGGCCTGTTCTGGTACTCATCCTGGCTGTAAAGTCGGATGCAGATACCCGGCCCCAAGCGCCCGCATCTGCCCTTGCGCTGATCACAGCTTGCCCTTGAAACAGTGGATATCGGCATGCTTGTAGTCCGTGCCCGTACATTATACCTTGATATCCTCGCAAGCCCTGTATCAATGACGTAGCGTATGCCAGGCACTGTAACTGATGTTTCAGCTATATTGGTAGCCACAATGATTTTCTGACCCTTAAAAGGCCTGAAAACCATGCTTTGATCTGAAGCGCGCAGACGTCCGAATAAGGGCAGAATACGGGTATGGCTTTTCTGGTGAGGGCTTTTTTTTCGGGTGACTTGTGGATTCAACTCCTGGTTGAGTATTTCAACAGTCTCTTTGATATCCCTTTCAGTCGGCATGAAAATGAGGATGTCGCTGGTGTCCCTTTTGTGGCGCAGAGAGAGAACTTCCTGGACAGCAAGGTCAACATAGGAGTTGTTTTCCTTTTCGTCGCTGCTTTCTTCCGCCGGTCTATAGCGTACCTCCACAGGGTAGGTTCGACCGGAAACCTCTATGATAGGAGCCTTGTTAAAGTGGGCGGAAAATTTTTCAGTATCAATCGTAGCTGAGGTGATAATGATTTTGAGGTCTTTTCTTTTTGACAGGAGTTGTTTTGCATAACCCAGGAGAAAGTCGATATTAAGGCTGCGTTCATGTGCCTCATCAATGATAAGGGTATCATAAGCATACAGTCCGTGATCTGACCGGGTTTCAGCCAGCAGTATGCCGTCAGTCATGAATTTAATTTTTGTGTTCCTGGTGGTTTTATCCTGGAAACGGATTTTATGACCGACAATATCTTCGAATGATTCACCCAGTTCTTCCTCCACCCGGGCGGCTACTGTAATTGCAGCAATACGGCGCGGTTGTGTGCAGCCGATCATTTTTTTTCGACCACGGCCGGCTTCAAGGCACATTTTAGGCAGTTGCGTGGTTTTCCCCGAACCGGTAGCGCCGGAGATGATAACTACATTATGGTTACCAATGGCTGCAATGATCTCATCCCTGTGGGCTACGATCGGAAGCTCATCAGGGTAGTTTATTTTGCTGGTTTTGTTCATAAATTACGTGTAAAAAATACAATTGCTCATCGGATTATTTGTGCTATGCTCTTTACCATAAACTTGTGCACAATACACGAACGGATAAATTACATGAAAGGGTATTATAAATACACAACGTTGCATTAACCGCAGTAAAGAATTAACAGGGATATATATGAAAATACGGAAAGCAGTCATTCCAGTGGCAGGCCTCGGGACCCGGTTTCTGCCAGCCACAAAAGCCATTCCCAAAGAGATGCTCACCATTGTGGATCGTCCCACCATTCAGTACATAGTGGAAGAGGTTGTCGCTTCGGGCATTGAACAGGTTATCCTGGTAACAAGCGCGGGGAAATCCGCCATCGAGAATCATTTTGACTACGATTTTGAGCTTGATACTGTTCTGCAAATGAAAAAAAAGGAGAGGATGGCTGAGGAATTAAACCATATCTCCAACCTCATTGATGTCGTTTCCGTACGTCAGAAGAAGCCCCTCGGACTTGGCCATGCAATATGGTCCACGCGAAACGTTGTCGGAAATGAACCCTTTATTGTACTGCTCGGAGATGACCTGGTCTTAAGCGAAGAACCATGCTGTCGTCAAATGCTTTCTTTATTTGATGAGGTACAGGAATCTATTGTGGCAGTCCAGCGTGTGCCCATGGACCAGACCGAGAACTACGGTATTGTGGAAGGGCAGCCTTATAAAGAAAGAACCTATAAAGTAGAGAGAATGGTCGAGAAACCTGCGCCTGGTACAACCGTATCGGATATGGCTATTATAGGCCGTTATATACTGCAGCCGGAAATTTTTTCTCTGCTTGGAGAGACCGAGCCCGGTTATGGAGGGGAGATCCAGCTTACAGACGCTTTGTCGAAGCTCTCTGAACAAAGAGGTATGTATGCCTATGAATTTGAAGGCACCCGGTTTGATGCAGGAGATAAACTTGGATACCTTAAGGCAATCATAGCCTTTGGAATACGTCATTCGGAACTTGGTGAAGAGTTTAAAAAATATATCAAACAGGTTTCAGCTGATTTTTAACCATATTTAATGCATCACGTGTCTGCAACACTATCATTTCCCGTCATTGAATGACACCTAAGCCTATAAATAAATACCTTGAAGTGGCCGTATCAGCGCCTATCGGCAGGTCCCTTACATACCTGCCTCCATCTGACTGTCAACAGCAACTCATGCCAGGCATGCGGGTTCTGGTGCCCCTTGCCGGCAGAAAGATAACCGGCTACATTCTCTCAACTGTCGATTCCGCCCCATCCGGTCAACAAATAAAAGAGATATATGAAGTTCTTGATAGCAGACCGCTTTTTCCAGCTAAGCAGGTGAGATTTTTCAAGTGGATTGCTAAGTATTATCATTATCCCATCGGAGAGGTAATAAGGACAGCTCTTCCTGCAGGACTCACAAAAAAGAGCGGCAGGCGTGTTGTGCTCACAGAAACAGGCAGAAGACACGGTGAACTCATTAAAACGGCATTGAACACTCCATGGCTGTCAAGTCTGCTTGATAAAGGAGAAATCAGTCCGCATATTACCGGTAAACTCTGGCCCACAAAAGATCGAAGACTCCTTGAGTCGTGGGAGAAAAAGGGCTGGGTCACCATAAGCAGCGAGCTTGTAGGTGGTAGAGCTAAAGCCAAGACTGAAATATGCTGCGCATTGGCCGACCATATCGATTCTGCAGAGAATTTGAAAGTTTCAGAACAGAAGACAATAGAGGTTTTGAAAAACATTTCAACTGCAACTAATCGCAGGTTTGTGCCGCGTCGAGAGATTACTCGTGAATATCCAGGTGGTGCCAAAGGACTGAAAGCTCTGGCACAGAAAGATCTTATTCTCTTTGAAGAACATAAGGTTTATCGGGACCCGTTTGGTGAATGTTTCCTGGAAAGTGATATACCGGAAGTGCTGACGGTCGAACAGAATAATGCCTTGGACAGTATCATTCCCGCTATAAAAAAAGGTGAATATTCTCCTTTTCTTCTGCATGGTGTCACCGGCAGCGGCAAGACCGAGGTGTATCTGCAGGCTGCAGCGGTTGCACTTGAACAGGAGAAATCCGTATTGGTGCTGGTGCCTGAAATAGCCCTCACCACTCAACTTGAGGCCCATTTTCTGGCCCGGTTTGGTTCCAGAGTAGCTTTGCTCCACAGCGGTCTTACTTCCGGGCAGCGCTTTGATCAATGGGACAGGGTAGCACAAGGAGAAGCAGACGTTGTGATCGGCGCCCGGTCAGCAGTTTTTGCCCCATTGGAAAAACCTGGCCTTATTATTGTGGATGAAGAGCATGACAGTTCCTACAAGCAGGATGAAGGGTTTTGTTATCACGGAAGGGATCTGGCCGTACTAAGGGCGAGCCAGTCAGAAGCTGTGGTAATTTTAGGCTCTGCCACCCCTTCTGTCACCAGTTATTATCATGCAAGCAAGGGGAAATATCTCCTGCTGCATTTGTTGAAACGCATTGAGGACAGACCTCTGCCAAAGGTCGAGGTTGTTAATATGCAAGCAATTGCAACTGTTTCAGGAAAACCGCCGGTGTTTTCCCCGATTCTTATAAAGAATCTTCGTGAAAATCTTGCCAATGGAGAGCAAAGCCTGGTCTTTTTGAATCGGCGTGGATTTGCAAACTTCATGATCTGTAAAGATTGCGGTCAGATAGTGCAGTGCAAACACTGCCAAATATCCCTGACTCTTCACAAGGCAGGTGGCAAACTTCTTTGCCATTACTGTGGTTTTTCTGTGCCAAGCAAGACCGTGTGTTCCAAATGCCAATCGACTTCCCTGGCACCTATAGGTATTGGAACCGAGCGACTTGAACAGGAGTTGTCAAAGATTTTGCCGGGTGCCAGGATAGCCCGTCTTGACCGTGATACCTGCCTGAAGCGCAATGATTACATCAGGGTTTTAAGGGCAGTGCATAAGGGTGAAATTGACATCCTTCTGGGTACCCAGATGATTACCAAGGGCCATCATTTTCCCAATGTTACCCTGGTGGGAATAGTCCTTGCGGACACGGGGTTGGGCCTGCCTGATTTCAGGGCCGGCGAAAGGACCTTTCAGTTAATTTCCCAGGTTACCGGGCGAGCCGGCAGAGGCGAAAAACCAGGACGGGTTATAGTCCAGACGTTTCAGCCGGAGCACCACAGTATCAAGATGGCACAAAACCATGATTATTCAGGTATGTACACCAGGGAAATAGAACTGCGCAAAAATCTCGGATATCCACCTTTTTCAAGGATAATCAATATAAAGATTGAAGGGAGAGAAGAAAGAAATGTTCGGGATACAGCAGCCAGGCTGGAAACACTGGCCCGAAAGTTTCAAAGAAAATCACAGCCGGAGATTTTAGGACCGGCACCCGCTCCATTAATGCGCTTGCGGGACAAATACAGATGGCAGATCTTGCTGAAGGGTGAAAATCTTGAACTTCTGCATGGGGTTATGCATAGTTTTGAGGGAGAGATTGCCAAGCTGAGCAAAGTAGGGAAGGTCAAAATAACAGTCGATGTTGATCCTGAATATATGATGTGAAATTAGCTATCAGCAATCAGCGGTCATTTGTTTGTTTTTTCGAATCTGATTAAAAGTCAAATCTCATTCATAATGGAGCTTAGCCATTAGCTGCACCATGCCGCCCATTAGGGTCAGTATCCTGCCGACCTCTTCCCGTGTTAACACGACTGGAATGTTTTTCTTCTTCACCGCCCTGATTGCTGCAATCTTCTTATCTTCCAGGGAGATGCCCAATACATGTCGGTACAGAAAGAGAATTGCATTAAAAGCCTGGTTCTGGGTCGAGCTGCTCACTTTTTCCTTAACTGCAAGATGGGTCAGAAAGGTCTCAATCTCCGGCACGCACATATCCCTGGGATGACGCTTATGATGAAAAAAGATATAGCGTTTCATCCAGGCAATATAGCTCTTCTCAGTCCGGCGACTGTAATGTTTGCGCCGCATAATATCGCTGGCCTGATCTAGCAGTTTCCTGGGTCTTTTTGAGTCTGGTTTCTCACAGCTTGTTTGCTTTTTTATCATATGAATCCCAATAGTTACCATAATGTGTTCGCAGATATTTTTCCCATTCACCTAGTATTTTACTAGCAGTAATGCCAGAAAAATTTATTTGAAATCAGGTGGTTAATTGGGTATAGAAAAATTTGACTGGGAAAGTAATACCAGTTTTCTGGTAGTGTTTTCCATGGTATCTGAACATTGGGCGTGGGCAGAAAAAAATGCAATTATGCAGCTTTTTCCCTATATATCGTTATAGCGGCAGGCGAAATAACTGCACTCTTGCAGTTATTTCACTCCATATGACTTATAACGACAATAGCGCCAGAGAATAAATGGTTAGGGCCCGAAAAACAAATGAGCAAACAAATCATCCTCAGGAATATTGAAGAAGCCGAAAATCACATTCAAGAACTTCGTGTTTCTGCAGAGGAATCACAAATCAGGCTAGACGAAATTTCCAGCTATTCTGATCCCATTGAATTTTTGCGAAAGTTGAAATTTGAACAAGTTGGTTGTGATCCTCTTGATAGTCAAAGCCCATTAAATTTTATTGAACAGCTCAATCAAACATTTACTTATCTTGCATCTTTTGAAGCGGCAAAAATAATATTTGAACGCTATCCAGAGTTAAAATCACTGACATTAAATTTAGGAACACAATCTGGATCGGATATTGAAAGTATCGAAAATGGAATTGCAGCTGAAGTCTTTGCCTCAGTTAATCCAAGCAATAACAAGAAACTCCAAAAAGATATCGCCAAGGTTTCAGCTGTTGATGCTAAGCATAAATATGTATTTTTTATGTGCCCAGAGTTTGAAGAGGGGCCTCATCCCAATCAACCTGATAGTAATGTAGTTGTTTGGTCTCTGGGCGAAGAAATAATGTAAAAAAAGCCCTAACCAAAGGGTCAACTTGACCGCGTGAACGGTGGCGGCGCTGACGCGGTCAAGTTCATTGCCGCGGTCAAGTTACCCAAAACGTTATGTTTCAAAAGAAACCATGCAATTACTAAGATGCACCAAAAAACTCCAAAAAGAAATGGGGTTAAAGAAAAGCGACTTGTCGGAGAATGTTCCAAGTGAGTCTTGCCTTGGTTCATGGCATGTTAATTTGATTTACATTGATGGGAAGAAATGTCTTTTATTCGTTAACAATAAAACGCTTTTCAACTTTATTGTTCCGGACATTCCGAGGGCACAAATCAAAAAGCTATCAAGCATATTCAAAGCTACTCTGGCGTGTGTTCTTTCCGATGAGGGCATACCTGAAATGACAATAAATAAAATAATGTCAGAGTACGAATCAATTCAATATGCAAACACCAATAATAAAAGCGTAATGGGCTCTATGAACGATTTGGCTTTTCATTACAAATATCACATTCAATCTGAAGGTGGTGTCCATAGCTATGCGGTTCCAAGTATCATAAAGAAATTGAATCGCATGCCAATGGGTGCGTTAAAATATGTGTATTCTGTTGAGGCACTAAAGGCAGTTTTTGAAAAAATCAACATAACCAGGTAATACAGCGGCTGGTGAGAAGGTTGGCGGCGCTAATCGCGAACATCTTCATTGGCGCCACCGCTGATCACAATCGTTATGTTTCCAATGAGGAAATTATAAGATTCCAAAATATGAAGAGATAATGCTACCGTTTCTCAAGTATCTATCAGATAAAAAGGTACATAGCCTTAGTGAAACTCATGATGCATTGGCAATAGAATTTAAATTAACTGACGATGAATTGCGGGAGCTATTGCCAAGTGCGTATTCCAGTCCATCCCGGACACCACATGAAGTGTTTTGGAAGGCTGCGCGTGGTGCACTTGCAATTTGAATTCACCTTGTGATAAATCATACAATATCGACAACATCAGCAACATTCATCTTGAAATCCTGGCAAGGTAACTGAATACGTGAGCAGACTCATCCTCATCATCATATTTTCAATAATGAGTTCAACAGCCTTTGGTGAGGACTTTCGGCACTATAACGACATCACCAGTTATGATAATTACTTCTCAAAATATACCAAACATAATTTCGGCCCCGCTTTCAACTGGCACCATTTCAAAGCACAAGCTATAGCTGAATCTGGTCTTAAAAAAGATGCTAAATCGTATGTGGGTGCGGTGGGTCTTATGCAGATCATGCCTGCCACCTATGAGGAGATCATCAAACGTAATCGGTTTATTAAAGGCAGCGGTAACAGTCCGAAGTGGAATATTGCTGCTGGCATTTCCTACAACCGCTCTATCTGGAATCTATTCAAGGCAAAACGGCCTTTTCAAGACCGCCTCAATTTCACCTTTGGCGCCTACAATGCTGGCAAAGGGAATATCATCAAGGCACAAAAACGGGCTAAACGTTCGGGGTTAAACCCCGATTTATGGAGTTCGATAGAACAGACGCTGCCGTCCATTACCGGTAAACATAGTAAAGAGACCTTGGGCTACGTAACGAAAATCAAATTGATCAAAGAGATTTTAAAATAGGGGTGAATCATGGAATTAGCGATTGTTGTATCAAATTTTACCTATGCGATTTTAGGTGCTCTATTTACCATTTTGTTTATGGTGCTGGGGTACAAAATACTCGACTGGATTACTCCTTTTGATACGTCCAAGCAATTAGGCGAAGGGAATGTCGCCGTTGGTATTGTTGTCGGATCCATGTTTGTTGGTTTAGGGATCGCGGTCGGTTTAGTGGTTGGGCTTGGGTTGAATTAATTACCAGTCTAATCATAAAAGCAAATTTCTATCACTTACAATTAGACGTCATCTAACTTTACAATTAGACGGAAACAAGTTTTACTATCAGCCGTTATGAGTAATATAGAATATCCACGTTTACTGCAACCGCGCTTGGAAGAAGCCCTGGACGATACGCCCGTGGTACTCATCCATGGTCCTCGTCAGTGCGGTAAAACTACGCTGGCGCAAAAGGTCGGCAAGCGACGCGGCTACAGATATCACTCTTTCGATGATGTCAATCTGGTTGCAGCAGCGAAAGCCGACCCTATCGGGTTTGTGGATCGCCTTGACGAACGGGTAATCCTTGATGAAATCCAGCATGTTCCCGAGCTGTTCAGCTCAATAAAACAAGCCGTAGATCAAAATCGTCAACCGGGGAAAGCGATTGGTCAAAACCCCCAAAGCGCATATGACTGATACGGGTTTGGCCGCAGCACTGTTGGGAATGAATGCTGGCCGATTGGAAGCAGATCGCGGCATGCTGGGGCATCTACTCGAAAGCTTTGTATACAATGAGCTGTTTCGCCAGGCAAGTTGGTCGGGTGCTGATTTGAGATTTTATCATTTTCGCGACAAAGAACAAAATGAAGTCGATATCATCATAGAGCAAAGTGGCGGTAAAATCATTGCCGTGGAGGTCAAGGCTTCAGCCACTGTCAACGAAAAAGATTTCAGAGGTCTGAAGAAATTGCAGTCAACGGTTGGCAAAGCATGGCAATCAGGTGTCGTTCTCTATAGATGGTGAACAGGTTCTGCCGTTTGGCGAGCAGATGTACGCTGTGCCGATCAGTGCTTTGTGGTGTCGGCAAAAGCCTGGCAATGGGGGATGTTGAAATGACTGAAATTACTAAAAGAGCAATCGAAGATTTTGTCAACAAGCTATTTGAGTGGTTTGACCACGAGTATATCCACCGTAAATGTAATTGTCGGCGACTGAAACCGTTTTGAAGCAGGCCGAGATGATTGCCAATGAGTTGGCAAGTGATAAATCGGGTGCATAACTCACATTGAGCCGCAGTGTCGGGCCTGTTGCACCAACAAGCAAAATTAAACAAAAAAGCTTTGACATACTTCGTGAGAATTCATTAGGATAAGCGATAATTTCCCCATCGGATTCCCCATAATTATGGATTTTGTACTCAATCTCTTAAATGACGAGATTCGTCGCGTCGAAGCGCAGTTCCGTGAGGATCTGACTTCGCGTGTGCCGTTGATTCGCAAGGTCGGCGAATATGTGCTGGCAAGCGGCGGCAAACGTATTCGCCCGATGATGCTGTTGCTCAGTGCCCGGCTTGCCGGCTATCAGGGTGACGCCCATATCGGCCTGGCCAGTGTCGTCGAATTTATCCATACGGCGACCCTGCTGCATGATGACGTTGTTGATAGTGCCGTTCTGCGACGCGGCCAGGATTCTGCCAATGCCGTCTGGGGCAATGAAGCCAGTGTATTGGTAGGCGATTTCCTCTTTGCCAAGTCGTTCTCCATCATGGTGCGTGCCGGCAACCTGAATGTTCTTAAAGCTCTCGCTGATGCTACCACCCAGATGGCAGAAGGAGAGGTGCTGCAGCTGATCAGTACAAGTGATGTTGAGCTTCAAGAAGAGCATTATATCGAAGTTGTCCAGAACAAGACGGCGGTGCTGCTCTCGGCGGCGAGTCGTTGCGGGGCGATTCTGGGAGGTTGCTCTGTCGAGGATGAAGAGGCTTTAGCATCCTTCGGTATGGATCTCGGCATCGCCTTCCAGTTCATGGATGACGCCCTTGATTATGTCGCCGACCAGACTGAATTCGGTAAAGAATGCGGCCATGACCTGCTGGAAGGCAAAGTCACGCTTCCCCTGATTCACACATTGAGTCATTGCACTGCTGAAGAATATGAAAAGGTTACTGCTATTGTCGAGCAGGACGTCCTGCCTGATGAAGACCTGCAATATGTTGTTGATCTGATTCATTCCTACGATGGTATCGGCTA
>PVMK01120928.1_pt1 | contig 50347 bp, 43 predicted proteins | sample 1853481 | NCBI WGS metagenome assembly PVMK01 (sample SAMN08533507, study PRJNA380276) | Marine sediment metagenome, whole genome shotgun sequencing project.
CTGTCGAAAAGATGATATTCTGAACTGAATATTGTCAGAAGACAATCATGGCCAATAAAAACTGGAAACCACGAACCACTTACGCTTTTGTACTTCTGCACAAGTTCAATATGCTTAGCCTTTCGGCACTGGTCGAACCGCTGCGGATCGCCAACTATTGCAGCGGGCGCAATTTGTATGGCTGGAGTTTTCTGTCGGCTGATGGTGATGATGTCTCCTCGAGCACCGAAATTCCTGTTTCGACACAAGCAGTTTCCATGGCCGACACATCATGGGAAGCCATCATTGTATGCGGTGGCTGGAACGCAGAACGCTATGAATCTGCGGTGCTTTTTAGCTGGCTGCAACATATGGCCCGCCGCGGCCTCGCGCTTGGCGCGACAGAAACCGGCTGCTACGTACTCGCACGCGCGGGGCTGTTACAAGGCCATTCGGCAACCATCCACTGGCATTGTCACAATGCGTTCAAGGAACGCTACCCGGGCATCGACCTGAATGACGCCCTGTTTGTCATCGACCATCACCGCAAGACCTGTTCCGGAGGAATCGCCGGGCTGGATATGATGTTGCAGGAAATCAACAACAAGAACGGCAAGGAACTGGCCCGGGAGGTCGCTGATCAGCTGCTTCATTCACGGATTCGAAAAGGTGATATGCCGCAAAAAGAGGTGAAATCAAGGCACCAGTCAGCCATGCTCCCTGCATTGAGAAAAGCGATTGAAATCATGGAGATAAACATTGAAAAACCTTTGACGATCCCCCAGGTTTCCAGTCAGCTTGGTTTTTCCCAGCGCAAACTGGAGCGAATCTTCAACAAGCATTTCGGCTGTTCAGCCGTGGCGTACTACCGGACGATACGGCTCCAGGAGGCCCGGGTGCTGCTGACTCACACAGACATGTCGGTACTGGATATCTGCATTGCCAGCGGTTTTGCCAGTTCCTCGTACTTCAGCAAATCCTACACCGCCCAATTCGGGGTACGGCCCAGGGACCACAGAACGTCCTGGCCGGATTCAGATCCGAACCCCTACTGGCCGGGGATCAGCCAGTTCACCAAAGCGAGAATAAAAAAACTTGGGCTCGGCAAAATTGATCAGTAGTGGCGCTGCTAGCTTTCCAGTACTTCTAACACGCGCTCTGCATTCATTGGCAGCTGGTAAAGCGGCTTGCCGATTGCATCGAAAATGGCGTTACGGATTGCAGGTGCGGTGGGAATGATGGGTGATTCCGCTATTCCCTTTGCACCCAGTGGCGTACCCGAAGGCTGGGGTATTTCCAGCACGCCCATTTCCAGTTCAGGAAAATCCAGTGCCATCGGAATCACGTAATTTTCCAGCGAGGCGTTCTGCGTATGCCCCTCCTGGACCACCAGTTCCTCGGTGAGTGCGTAACCGATGCCCTGTGCAACACCGCCTTCAATTTGTCCGTAAACACCACCCGGGTTGATCATCTTGCCCGCATCATGAACAGCGATGAGCCTTTCCACTGTGACCTGCCCGGTCTCACAATCCACCAGGACCTGCGCAATATGCGTGCAGAACTGGAATATTTCCTGGCTGAAGCGGTAGGTGACCTCGGGGACATCATCCGGATATTCAAAATGGTACCGGCTTTCGGCATGCATGGGATACCCCCAGGCCAGGGCCCGTAAAGCCAGGTCCGCTACCGAGAGACCCTGTGGCTCGCCATCAACCAGGAGTAAGCCACCCATCAGATCCAGACGCTCCTTGCTGATTTTTGTTTTCCCGGCCGCTACCGTCAACAGAGAACCCCGGATCGTTTCGGCTGCCTGCAACACGGCATTACCGGAAACGATGCACTGGCGGCTGGCGCATGAGGCTCCCGCATCCGGTGTGCTGGCCGTATCGGCCCGGGCGATGCGGATTGAGGACATCTCCACGCCCAGTTTTTCGGCTGCTAGTTGCGCCAGAATGGTGACAATTCCTTGCCCCATATCCGCAGCACCGCTTTTTAATGCAACGGAACCGTCACGATGCATTTCCAGCGTGACACCGGCGTGGTCTGCCAGGCCGCGCCCCAGGCCCGATCCCTTCAGTATGGTGGCGATTCCCCAGCCCCGACGCAGGTGACTTGCTGGCCGGCGTTCGTTCTGTTTTCGTTTTTCCCAGCCAATCATTTCTGCTGCTTTGTGCAGCGAAGCCTTCATCGCCGAGCCTTCACGGACCACTACGCCGGTGTACATTTTTGTTCCGGTCTCGACACCGTTGAACAGGCGGATCTCCAGAGGGTCCATTCCCAGCTTTCGCGCAAGGTCGTCCATTTGAGACTCGTAGACAAATGCCGCCTGCGGCGCTCCAAATCCCCGGAAAGCTCCGCAAATGGGATTGTTGGTGCGTACCCCTATCAATTCCACTTCCAGGTTTTGCACTTTGTACGGCCCGCCGATAAATTCACCAAACTTGTTCAAAACCTCATGGGTGGCATTCGTATACGGCCCCGCATCTGCTATCGCCCGGACTTTCACTGCCAGCAGCCTGCCGTCGTGATCGGCCGCGGTAGTGCAATGAACGATGAATGGATGGCGCTTCACGTGAGTCAGCATGGATTCGCGGCGCCCGCGGATGAGGCTAACGGGACGCCTGGCCGCACAGGCCAGTAAAGCGGCGTGGATTTGCACATGGGCTTCGTCCTTGCCGCCAAAGGCGCCACCGATGTAGGGCGTGATGACACGCACCTTGCTTTCGGGCAGGCCCAGGGCCCGGGCGATTTGCATCCGGTCCCGATGAGGTGCCTGGCATGAAGACCGACCGTAACGACGCCTTCCTCATCGACCTGGGCGACGCCTCCTTCGGTTTCCAAAAATGCCTGCTCTGCCCAGGAGGTGCGATAGGTATTTTCCACAATGACCGCAGCAGACGTCAGCGCCGCTTCCACGTCGCCGGTTCTGTAGGTGTCGTGCGCAATGACATTTTCTTTTCCGCCCAGCACCTGCTCAGCACCCGCTTGCATGGCCACCAGCGGATCGAAAATCCCATCCAGCGCTTCATAGTCCACTTCGATCGCATTCATTGCGGCGTCAGCAGTGCTTTCATCCACGGCAGCGACAGCCGCGACGGCATCCCCCTGGAAACGTACCTCGTCGACCGCCAGCAGGGGCTGATCAGGTGCTGCATAAAGGTAGCTGTTTTCGCCAGCGATGTCGGCATGCGTTATCACGGCAAAGACACCGGGTATCTCTCTGGCTTTGCTGACATCCAGGCGCTTGATGCGCGCCCGCGCGTGTGGGCTGTATAAAAGCTTGCCGGTCAACATCCCCGGAAGCCGAAGATCCGGGCAATAGCACGCCTTGCCGGTCACGATATCCTGGGCCCCGGGTGCCCTGGTCCACTGGCCGACAATGCTTGATTCAGTCATGCTGGTTTTCATCTCCTGAGCGCATTTCCGCAGCTGCCTGCTGAACGGCTTTAACGACAGCCTGGTATGCGGTGCAACGGCATAAATTTCCTGAAATTGCAGTCAGAATCTCCTCGCGGGAGGGATTCTGGTTGGAGAGCAACAAGGCGTGACAGGATATGAGCATTCCCTGGGTGCAAAATCCACATTGAAAGGCCCAGGTGTCTGCGAACGCGTGTTGCAGTGGATGCAATTGACCCATTACGGCAAGGCCTTCCACAGTGGTGATCTCGGAGCCCTCGGCCTGCGGGGCCAGCACCATGCAGGAGTTCACCACTTTTCCGTCCAGGATGACGACGCAGGCGCCACAATCACCACTGCTGCAGCCGTCCTTGGTTCCGGTCAGCCCGGCCTCGCTGCGCAAAATGCTCAACAGGGTCCGGCCAGCTTCAGCTTTCACCTGCTGTTCGCTGCCATTCACCGTCATGCGAATGTCCATTTCAGCCATTCAATCCCGCCCTCCGCAGATCGTCCCAGTTTGCTTCCAGCGCCCTGCGAACCAGTACTTCTGCCATCTTCAGGCGGTAGTCTTTGCTCGCACGCACATCCGTGATCGGTGATGTTTCCCTGCTGGCTTCCCGGGCAACCCGTGCCAGCAGATCACTTGAGGGTTGTTTACCAATCAACAAAGCCTCTGCCGCGAAAGCGCGGATGACGGTCGGGGCCACCGCTCCCAACACGATACGCGCATCGCTGATTTGTGATGCCTCATCCAGTGTCAGCCTGGTGGTCAAATTTACAATGGAAATCGCCATGGAGCGTCGCTGCCCCAACTTTGTGAACCTCGATACGGTGTGTGGCGGCATCGCGGGCAGTCTGATTTCTGTCAGGATTTCATCCGCTTCCATTGCGGTTTGACCGGGCCCGGTCAAAAATTCAGTTACAGGAAGCACGCGAATGGATGAGGAACTGGCCAATACAAGGCTTGCATCGTAGGCCAGTAATGGCGGCACCAGGTCGGCAGCTGGAGAGGCATTGACCAGGTTGCCGCCCAGTGTTCCCCGGTTTCGAATGGGTGGTCCGGCAAATTCACGGCAGGCCTCGAGCAACGCCGGATACGTGCTTGCAATCCGGGCATCAGCAAGTATCTGTGACTGGGTCACGCAAGCGCCGAGGCGCAGTTCTCCGGCATGGCTTGTTATGCTGTCGAGCGAAACCCGGCTCAGATCGATTAACAGACCAGGCGAGAGGACCTTGTCCTTCATTCTCAAAATCAGATCGGTTCCACCCACAATAATCCTCGCGCGTGCGCCGTGCTCGCTCTTGATACTCAAGGCATCTTCGATGCTTTCAGGCGCTATGTACGCAGGACCATTCATGCCGGTATTTTGCATTTCCTTACTTTCGTTGTCAGCTCATTGTGGGCCGATACAGATCAATGCATCCGCCGCCACCACGCCCTGTCCAACGGGTAAAACCATTAGCGGATTGACATCGAGTTCCCACAGACTGCCCCAGTGATCCTCCGCAAACGCGGCAATACTGAGAATAGCATCGATGGCGGCCTCGATGTCTCCCGCTGGCGATCCCCGGAAACCGGCCAGCAGTTTCGCAACAGCAAGTGAATCGATGGCCTCAGCAACAGCTTCACGATCGGTTGGCAGCAACAGGCTCACACTGTCGGTCAGCAGCTCGACCAGGACTCCACCAGCGCCGATGACCAGGGCAGGCCCAAATTGCTCATCGCGTTTGATGCCGACGATCAATTCCGCCACAGCTCCGGTAACCATTCTTTCAACCAGAAACTTCTCTATGACCACTTTGTCAGCCCCAACAGATGCCTTCCTGGCAGATTCCGAAATTGATTTGACTGCCCTGGTGACATCTTCGGCACTGTGGAGCCTGAGCGCAACAGCGCCAAGCTCAGATTTATGCAGGAAATCCTCCCCCACCGCTTTGACAACCACCGGGTAACCGACCCGCCCGGCGGCCGCGGCGGCATCTCCGGGGGCAGCCAGTTCACCATCCGGCGTCGGCACTCCATACATTCGAAGCCGTCTCTTGCTTTCCCATTCGTCAAGAAATACAGCTTGCTGGTCGTTCGAATCAGAAGCAGAAAAAATTCTGGGTAAAATATCGGCAGCGGACCTTTTTGCGCGAAAATCGTGATAGCAGGCAGCCGCAGAATAGGCCGCAAGACCGTCTTCAAAACCCTGCAGCGGGACGACATCGTTCGCGATCAGGTGATCTCGCATGCGCCTGGGCAACAGTTCGCTGATGGTGCATATAACAAATGCTGGCATGCCGGTTCGCTGGTGTGCGGCAATGAACGCATCCAGCGCAACGACCCATTCGTTGACTTCACCGGCCACTTCCCTGGCTTTGACGCTGGGGTGGTCATAAATCAGAAAAGCCGCATCGTGATCGCCACCCATAGCCGCTGTAAAACAACGCTGCTGGGCCGCTCCGTCACCCCAAATCGAGGTGTTGTAATCGAAGGGATTGGACACGGTTACATAGTTTTCGAACTGGCTGTTCAGAGCGGCCATCTGGGCATCGGAAAACGGCTTCATCTGCATGCCGAGCCCATCAGCAAGGTCCGCCATGATCGAGGCTTCGCCGCCGGAACATGACAGGCTCACTACATTACGCCCGCTGAGCGGTCCTGCAAGGTCAAGTACTTTCAGTGTTTCCAGCAGGAGGTTGAGCGAATGTACGCGAATGATGCCCAGGCGCTTGAACAGCGCGTCATGAAGGGTATCTGAGCCCGTCAGGGAACTGGTGTGGGTGCTTGACTGGCGTGCGCTCGCCTCGGTTTTTCCCACCTTCAAAACGACGATGGGTACACCCTTTTCCAGTGCCCGCGCTGACGCTCGGCAAAAGTGCTCGATATCGTCAATACCTTCAATATACATGCCGATGGCGCTTACCCGGTCGTCATCGAGCAGTGCGTCGATATAATCGCCCGGGCCCAGGATCGACTGGTTACCCGTGCCAATCACGTGACTGAAATTTACCGAACGCTGGTTCATCGTCAGGTTCATGGCGATGTTGCCGCTCTGCGAAATCATTGCGACACCGCGCTCCACCGGTTCGCAGCCAAACAGATATGGCCACAGGGCGCACCTGTCCAGAAAATTCAGAAAGCCAAAGGTGTTGGGGCCAATCAGCGGCATCTCACCTGCAGCCTTGATCAAGCGCTGCTCCAGTTCCCTGCCTTGCTCACCCATTTCAGCAAATCCGGCCGCGTAACACACACAACCGCCCGCTCCGGCTAGCGACAGGCTCTGTACGATATCGATGGACGCCTCGCGATTGACGCCGACATGGGCGGCGTCAGGAACCCCCGCCAGGTCTTCGATGCTGCGGTAACAGTCGAAACCCGCCATGGTTTTCCGCCTTGGGTGGACCGGCCAGATGTCACCCTGGTAACCCATTTCGAGAGATCGCCTGATCGCCATCTCGGCGATCGTGCCTCCCACGAACGCGATGCTGCGTGGCGAGAAAAGACGGGCCAGTTGGTGTGAACGGGCTTTCAAAAGATATAAATCTCCGCGTTACAGGAAATTCATCATTAGTGATCCGGGCAGAATTTTGTTGCTAGTATTCGACATGAGTGAAAGATTTTCGATGCAAGTCCGGGCTTTTACGTCTCGTGGCAGGCCAATGTGATCTCGCATTCTTTTTATTTTGATCGTGTCGAAATATTTTTGTTTATGTCGCATAACATGCAACTGAATGCTCTGCGATCCCACATCATATGCTTGTCTGTCCACAAGGAAAGCGAAATGTCCGAATACGTCCATGTTTCCCGCAACGGCGGCATCCTCGAAGTCGTCATAGACAAACCCAAGGCCAATGCCATCGATATGAAGGTCAGCCAGGCATTGGGAGAGGCGTTTGTCATGCTGCGCGATGACCCCGAACTGGCTGTTGGTCTGATCACTGGTGCCGGTGAGCGCATTTTTTGCGCTGGTTGGGATTTGAAGGCGGTTGAATCCGGCGAGATGTCGATTGACAACTGGTGGGAAGACGACTACGGCCCTGGCGGCTTTGCCGGCTTGACAGAATTGTGGGACCTGAACAAGCCGGTGATTGCAGCGCTTAACGGGATCACCCTGGGTGGCGGTGTCGAAATTATGCTTGCCTGTGATCTGATCATTGCAGCAGATCACGTTGAAATCGGCCTGCCGGAAATGCCGCTGGGGATTGTACCCGACGCCGGTGCGGTCCAGCGTCTGCCGCGGCGCCTGCCCTATAACAAGGCAATGGAGATGCTTCTGCTGGGTGAACGTATGGGGGCGGTGGAAGCGGCCAGTTATGGGCTGGTAAATGCCGTAGTACCGCTGGATCAACTCATGCCGACAGCAAGGGCCTGGGCGGAAAAACTGGCCGGGGTTGCGCCGTTGGCACTGCAGTCGATCAAGGAGTTGTTCCGAGCCATCGAGGGCGACACCGTGCAGCAAGCCTTTAACACCATGCGTACCGCCGATCTGCCGATTTACCGGCAGTTGCTCGGATCAGATGATGCGCAGGAAGGAATAAGCGCATTCGTCGAGAAACGCCCGGCTGACTTCAAGGGAAAATGACTCGAAAGAGTCTCGCTTCCCTGCTCCCGCCTGCGACGGAAGGCGGCTGCGCTCGACTGCATAAAATGGGCTGCCGGTACCTCTGGTACCGCTCGCTTCGCTCGACTTATCCAACCGGTACCGGCGGGTCGCCTTCGGCTCCGGGATCAGATGGCGGATTGAGATGACAAAGAAATTCAAAGGCCTGGAACCGCACCAGGTGCGCCAGGTCACTTGCATCGGCGCCGGACCTATTGGTGCCGGCTGGTCCGCCTGGTTTCTGGCAAGGGGCTACCAGGTTACCGCCTACCTGCATGACATGGCGGAGGAGGCTTCCTTGCGTTCGTTGATCGACACCGCCTGGGTGAGCCTGGAATCACTTGGGCTGGAGGCCGGGGCCTCACGCAACAATCTCCATTGCACCAGTGATCTTGCTGAAGCTGTCGCCAATGCCGATTTTGTGCAGGAGAGTGCCCCCGAGAACCTCGATCTGAAACAGACGCTTTACGCCCGGCTGGGAGAACTGGTGGCTGAAAATGTGGTGATTTCTTCCAGCACCTCCGGCCTGCCGATGACGGACATCCAGGCCAACTGCAACAGCCCCCAGCGCACGGTGGTTGGACACCCGTTCAACCCGCCTTACCTGCTGCCCCTGGTCGAGGTCGTTGGCGGCGCCAAAACAGACCCGGAAGCGGTCAGGTGGGCTGTCGATTTCTACCGGTTTGCAGGTAAAGCGCCGTTGGCCCTGTCCAGGGAAATTCCAGGATTCATTGCCACCCGTTTGCAGGAAGCCATGTGGCGGGAAGTGCTGCACATGGTCGATAATGAAGAAGCGACCGTTGAACAAATCGATTTCGCCATTGTCAACGGCCCCGGTCCGCGCTGGGCCCTGATGGGGCCTTGCCTCGCTTACCACATAGGAGGTGGTGAAGGCGGCATGGCCTACTGCCTGGAGCAGTTCGGCCCGGCCCTCAAACTTCCGTGGACCAGGCTGGAAGCCCCCGAACTTGTACAGGAATTACGCGATCGCCTGATAGCAGGCGCCGACCGTGTGGCCGCGGGACGGAACTACGCGGAATTGAACCGCGAAAGAGATCTCGGCCTGGTCGCCATCGCCAAAGCCCTGAAGGAAATTTCCGGGTGATCCTCTACCCGCTTACCATTGATTCAATATCCGTGACGTTTTTTCTCGCTCTCTACCCGTAGACGCCGCTCTGGCGAAGACAACAACTCCCGGCGCCGCTCCTCCCATTCTGCCGGGTCGTAATCGACACTGTCGATCGCATTCAAAAGGTGCTTGGTCGCCGCCACTGATGACTGGATGTTTCCCGCAGCCAGGCGGGCAAGCTCCATGGCCGCAGCGTAACTCTCGCCTTCGACAACCCGGGATACGATGCCGGCCTGCAAGGCCTCATCTGCGTTGAGACGCTCGCCCAGGACCAGCAGGCGGATGACGGCATCGCGGCCAATGCGTTGCCGCATTCGCACCACGGAACGCGGACTGTAGAGCAAGCCCAGACGGGCGGTGGGTACCTGGAAAATCGCACCTTCTGATGCGATACGATGATCGCAACTCAGCGCGAGGTCGAATGCCCCGCCCATGCAGGGGCCATCGATGGCCGCGATCACCGGAACCGGCAGTTCCAGGATCTTCCCCGTCACTTTCTCAATCGCATCGTCCATCCCATGGTCTTCGATCGTTCCGGTCAGATCAGCCAGGTCGGCACCGGCGCTGAAGACCCCGCCGGAGCCGCTGATGATTACCGCTGCCGTGTCTGCACAAATTTCGCCGGACAGGGTATCGCTGAGTTTGGCCAGGAGCGCCAATGACATGGCATTTCTGCGTTCGGGCCGATTCAGAAATATCGAAACGATTTCCGCCTGTCGTGTCACTAGAATGGGATCAGTCATGTGTGCCGCCTTGGTCTGCCCTCATGCTACCATCATGAAGGATAAAAAAACCCTTTCGATAATCGATTTAATCAAGATTTTGTGCAAACGCGAGCACATCGAAAAACTTTCACTTCTGTCGAATACTAGCAACAAGCGCCCAACAGGATCACTAATCATGTACGCACTTTGCAAACAGCCGCTTGTGAATCACTTTTATCATCTCTGAGGTAAGCACGAAATGAAAGTTGGAATGTCCCTGGGGATCAGCCCCCGCGAGCCCATCTCGCACACTGTCGAAGTCGTTCAGAACGCCGAAAGACTGGGCTTCGACAGCGCATGGATCGCAGATGTGCAATTATCAATGAAGGATTGTTACGTCGCGCTCGCGCTGTGTGCAGTTAATACTTCCACTATCATGCTTTCCACGGGTGTCACCAATCCGATAACCCGTCACCCGACAACGCTGGCCAACGGCTTCACCGCGCTGAACGAAGTCAGCAATGGCCGCGCCATCATCGGACTGGGCACTGGCTGGACCGGTGTCTACTCCATTGGGCTCAAGCCGTCGACAATCGCCAACCTGGAAGAATCCATCAACAACATCAATACCTTGTGCGAGGGCGGAGAGGTTACCGGCGTGGACGGAAAGCCTTATCACCTGGTGACCGCCACTGGGAAAATACCGGTTTATGTCGCCGCCAACCAACCACGAATTCTCGCCATGTGCGGCCGGGTGGCCGACGGTGTAATCCTGATGGGTGGCGCAAACGTGGAATTTACCCAGTGGCAAATAGACCACGTGCGCAAAGGCGCGGAGGAGGTCGGCCGCGATCCCGGTGAAATCAAGTTTGACCTTTGGTCGACCATTGGCATATCAGACGATCGTGATCAGGCTCGTGATGATGTCAGCCACTGGGTTGCCTCGCAGGCTGAAACTTTCAGCAAATGGAAATACTTGCCAGAATTCCTTCATCCATTCAAGGAAGACTTCCAGCGCGCCAGCGACAGTTACAACCGGCTCGAGCACATGTCTTCACACGCCAGTCACAAGAGTTCCGTTTCACCTGAATTTACGGATTATGTCGCCATCGTCGGTAGCGCCGAAGAGTGCCTGGAGCAGATTCGAAAACTCGACGTACTGGGCCTGAACGGTGTAACCCTGGCTTTCCGCGCGGGCGCTGGTGGAAGGTTGGCCCGCATGGAAGAGATATCCGAGGGCATCATCAGACACCTGAAATGAGCACCGGTACAACCGCAATCCTGATTCACGGGCTGTCTGAAGAGCGCAGCGTGTGGTCACGACAAATGTCTTTTTTCCAGCACAGCATGGATGCCGTGAGCTATGACGTCCGGGGATTTGGCACCAGCCCGGTGGGAGCCGGGAATGGCACCGTCGCGCAAATGGCGGACGACCTGGCGCAGATAGTGAGCGCCTGCACAGCCGGCCCGGCGTGGCTGATCGGTTTCTCAATGGGGGGCGTCATCGCACAGCGCTGCGCGCTGGATTTTCCCGACCTGGTAGAAGGACTCGTTCTTGTCGCCAGTTCCTGCACCGTGGGACGGCAGGGCCAGGCGTTTTTCAATGACCGTATCGAGCGGGTAAGCAGCGGCGGGCTGGAAGCCATCGCCTCGATCACCGAAGGTGACGCACCCGGATGTTTTTCGATGGGAGATGAGCAATTGATCGCCCAATACCTGCAACTGCGAACCCGGGCAGTCAGGGATCCGAATGGATATCTGAACGCTTGCCGGGCCATGTTGAGACTCGCGGATGAACCCATGATCCAGGATCTGGGCGCCATTGACTGCCCCACCGCGGTCCTCGCCGGAGAACTCGATCCCTACTGCCCGCCACGGGCGTCAGAAATGATCGCCGAAGCCATTCCAGGCTCGGAACTCACCGTGGTGCCCGGTGCGGGACACTGCATGCACTGGGAGGCGAGCGATATTACCAATGATCTGGTGATGAAATTCATCGACCGCCAGCGCTGATAAACTCCGAGTATGTCAGCTCTGCACCTTTAAACGCATAGGTCACAAGCAATGAAAGAAGACAAAGCACTCGAGCAAGCCGCCCCACTGCTATGGGAAACACATGGCCACGTGGCAGTTCTCACGCTTAACCGGCCCGGGGCCATGAATTCATTCGACATGGAGTTGATGTCAGAGCACCGGCGCCGGCTGGAGGAATTCGAAGCCGACGACGATCTTCGTGTGCTGATCTACACGGGTAACGGGCGGGCATTTTCCACCGGTATTGACATCAAGAAAGCTCCTGATTTCCTTTACCTGCCGCCTGAAACCAGGACCCATTACTGGGTCACCCCAAACTCGCTTAAAATCAGTAAGCCGACCATCGCCGCCATCAATGGTTATGCTTTCGGGGGTGGTTTTGAACTCGCTCTGGGTTGCGACATCCGCATCGCCGCTGACAATGCCCTGATCGGTCTGCCGGAAGTCAAGCTGGGCGCCTTACCCGGTGGCGGTGGCACGCAGTGGCTGCCGAGGCTCGTTGGCATGGGAGATGCATTGATGATGATGCTGACTGGCGATCCGGTAAACGCAGATGAGGCGTTACGCTTGCGGCTGGTCCAGAAGGTGGTGCCGGCAGCTTCCTTACTGGAAGAAGCCATGAAAATCGCGCAGGCTATTTGTGACAACGGCAAAACAGCCGTGCGGCTGGTCAAGGAAGTGGCCATGCTGGGAATCGATATGCCGGCCGCGGACGCCTTGTGGCTGGAGGAAATATACTTCGAGCGTAACCGCACGCTCGCTGCAGACGAAATTGAGGAACGAATCCGGAAATTCCAGGAAGCTTCGAAAAAGAAGAAATCTTGAGAAGCGCAGGATACCCTGGTGCCGTATCGACCATGTAATATTGCGGAATAAGAGGACAAGGCAAGATGGACCTGGGATTACAGGGAAAAACCGCCATCGTGACGGGTGGTGCTTCGAATATTGGCAAGGCAATCACCGAAGGACTGTTTGCAGAAGGCGCGAATGTTGTCATCGCGGACGTCGATAAAGCGCAGGCGGAACGGGTGGCGGCGCAACTGAGCGTATCCGGCCGTGATGAGGTAATGTTCGTAAAGACCGACGTGGGCGACAGGCAACAGGTAGAGCATATGGCTGAACTTGTGCTGGAACGGTTTGGGCAAATTGACATTCTGGTGAACAACGCGGGCTGGACCAACAATGCGCTGTTTATCAACAAGCCATTCGATGATTTCGAAAAAGAAATCGCCATCAACCTGTGGGGCCCGATCCATTGCATCCGCGCGGTGGCGCCGTCGATGATCGAGCGCGCCTACGGAAAGATCATCAACATCGGTTCGGACGCGGGCCGGGTCGGCGAGTACAACGAAGCTGTCTACGGCGCCTGCAAAGGTGGAATAATCACGCTTAGCAAAGCCCTGGCGGTTGAGTTTGGCAAGCACCGTCTGAATGTCAATGTGGTTTGCCCCGGCCTGACTCTTCCGGATAATCCGAATGATGCGGGCGAAAACAGTCTTTGGCATCACGCAAGTAGCCAGAGCAAGATTTTCCAGAACGAGGAAACTTTGAAAAAGGTGGTTCGTCACTACCCGCTACGACGGGTGGGCGTGCCTGGCGATATCGTTCCCATCGTCCTTTTGCTGGCGTGCGACCTGACATCCTATGTCACCGGTCAGACCATCAGTGTCAGCGGCGGATACGCCATGTGAACATTCCATTCAGAAAGCAGGGCAGGCTGACGGGAGATTAAGTCGATGGATTTTGCATTGAATGCGGAACAACAGGCAATTTGTGATGAGGTGCAGAAGGCTTGTGCCCCATTCAATGATGAATACTGGCTGGAGCGCGACAAGACGGGGGAATTTCCCCATGATTTTCATCGCGCTATGGCCGCTGGTGGCTGGCTCGGTATCACCATGCCTGAAGAATATGGCGGTGCGGGACTGGGCGCCACCGAGGCGGCCCTGATGATGCACACTGTGGCCAATTCATCCGGTGCCATGAGCGCTGCCTCTGCTATCCACATCAATATTTTCGGCCCCCATCCGATCGTGGTCTTCGGCAGCGAAGAACAGAAACAACGCTGGCTTCCGGACCTGGTTCAGGGCACGGTTAAATCGTGTTTCGGCGTCACCGAGCCGGACGCCGGGCTCGACACGACTTCGATCAAGACCCGCGCAGTGCGTAAAGGCGACGGCTACCAGGTCGACGGCAAGAAGGTCTGGACTTCAACCGCCCAGGAAGCCGGCCAGATCATGCTGCTGACGCGAACCACGCCGAAGGAAGAATGCGCCCGTCCCACCGAGGGTATGACATTGTTCTACACGAAGTTGGATCGGGATTACTGTGATGTGCGCACCATCCCCAAAATGGGCCGCGCTGCGGTCGATTCCTGCGAAGTGTTTATCGATGCCCTGCAGGTGCCTGAAGAAGACCGTATAGGGGAGGAGGGCAAGGGATTTAACTACCTGCTGCACAGTTTGAATCCCGAGCGCATCCTGATAGCAGCCGAAGCCATTGGCATTGGTCGTAATGCACTATCCCGGGCCACAAACTACGCCAGGGAACGCGTAGTGTTCGGCCGCCCGATCGGCCAAAACCAATCGATCCAGCATCCCCTGGCGCAATCCTGGATGGAACTGGAAGCAGCCTGGCTGGTGACGATGCGCGCGGCCAGCCTGTATGACGCAGGGCAGTCCTGCGGTATCGAAGCCAATAGTGCCAAGTACCTGGGCGGTGAAGCAGGTTTCCAGGCCTGCACACAGGCAGTAATGACCCACGGCGGCATGGGCTATGCCAAGGAATTTCACGTTGAGCGCTTGATGCGCGAAGTTATGATTACGCGCCTGGCGCCGATCAGCCCGCAGCTTATCCTCTGTTACATAGCGGAAAAAGCTCTTGGCCTGCCCAAGTCCTACTGAACGGCCCGTCTGAAAACACCGGAGAGTCTTTTAACGACCTGGAAACGTCAGCTATGCATTAATTTGTTCCACTCGTCGCGCAGGCGGTCTCGAAAATCAGGATGGGCAATTTCGATTAACGCTTCTGCCCGTTCCATGACCGGTAAATGGCGAATTCGCCGTGCGCCAAACTCAGTAACTACGAAGTCGATATCCGTTCGCAACGCGGTTGTTGCGGTGTTTGGCGCCAGCGCCGCAACGATCCGCGAGACTGTCCCTCCTTTAGCCGTGGAACTCAGCGCGACGAAAGATTTGCCGCCCCGTGAGAGCGCAGCACCGCGTATCATATCGACCGAACCGCCTGTGCCGCTGAACTGGCGACCGCCCAATATGTCGGCGTTGACCTGACCGAACAGGTCGACTTCCATGGCGGAATTGATGGAAACGAATTTTTCAATTTCACCAATCACTCCGCTGTCATGCGTGTAGCCCACCGGACGGATCGAAAGTTGCGGAGCCTCACCTGCCCACTCGATGAGTTCCTTGCTGCCGAGCGTGGCGCCGCTGACGATCCGGCCCTGATCGATTGTTTTCCTGCTGCCGCTCAGATTTCCTGACCTGGCCAAAGCCATCACACCATCGCTGATCATGCCTGAATGGATGCCCAGGTCGTTCTTTTCGGACAAAGCGGCCAGCACGGCATCTGGGATTGCGCCAATGCCAACCTGGATGCAATCTCCGTCGTTGACCCGTTCGGCCACCTGGTAGCCGATTTTTGCTGAAATTTCACTGACTCCCCTCTGCTCCAGGGTCGCAACGGGCTGTTCACAGGCCACCGCAAAATCCAAACGGGCAGGGGAAAGATGCGGGGCATCGCTCACCACTGGCTGGCGTTCGTTTATTTCGCCGATGACGAGGGTAGCCTTTTCCAGAATTGCAGGTGCAAAGTCCGCGCTAATACCCAGGGAATGCATTCCATTCTGCCCGGCCGGCGGTAACTGAATTATCGCGGCGTCGATCTTCAACTCCCGCTCCAGGTAGCGGTAAATGGAACTGTAGTGCATCGGGATGAATTCTGTCCGGCCCTTCGCAACCGACCGGCTATTGGCCGTGGTCGCAAAAAAGGCCGTGCTGCGGGCCTGTTTATGGAGCTCTGAAAAGTCGCTGTGATTGATGCCGGGGATGGTAACGGACACGAACCGTACGCCGGCACAACACTCACTCTTATCCCGTAATGCCCCCAGGATTTCAAGGGGCTCGGCGGTCGCACCGGCCACAAACACGGTCATGCCGGGCATCAGCAGGTTGCCGACCTCCGCTGCTTCAATCCAGCGGGTCATGGTCCCGCTTTGACCGGCGGGCGGCGGTGTGACCAGGGCCGGGCCTGCTCCAGTTGCGCCGCCAGGCGGAATAGCGAGGCTTCGTCGCCATAGCGCCCTGTCAATTGCACCCCAATTGGCAACTCGCTGTCGGTCCAGTAAAGCGGCAGAGATATCGCCGGCTGGCCGGTCGCATTGGCAATCAAGGTGAAACCGGTGAAATCACCCAGATGAGCAATGTACTGCTTGCGTGTTTCGTGCGTGTAGTCGAAATAGCCAAGCGGCACAGGTGGCTGCGCCAGCGTGGGTGTTAGCCAGACGTCGTAATCGTTGAAGAAACCGGCAAAATCGCGACAACATTTTTGCAGATCCTGCCAGGCTAGCAGGTAATCGCCCCCGCTCTGCGCCAAGCTGTGCTGGTACATCTGCCAGGTAGCGGCTTCAAAATCCTCTTCCACCGGTGCGCGGTTCGTGCGCCGCTCCCAGCTGGCGATGTTCCAGCCAAGGTAGCCGGTCATCACCTGGCCAAATGACTTGAACAGCGTTCCGCTGTCCACCCGCGGCGTGACTTCTTCTACGCCATGGCCCAGTTCTTCACACAGAGCGGCCACCGATTGCACAGCGGCTACACATTCCGGGTGGGCAGGTGCCTTGTTCAGCGGTACTTTTCCGAAACCTATTTTGAGGCAGCCCGGATCGCGGCCCACTTCCTCGGCGAAGGTGCGCTCCTGACTGGGTGGGTAGTAAGGATCACCAGGCACAGTCCCGGCCGTGGCGTCGAGAATCGCCGCGCTGTCACGCACCGACCGGGTGACTACATGTTCGTGGATGATGCCGCCCGCAATATCTCCGATACCCGGCGCCAGCGAATTTCGCCCCCGGGTCGGTTTGAGGCCAACCAGGCCGCAACACGAGGCAGGAATACGAATCGATCCGCCGCCGTCACTGGCGTGTCCTGCTGGTACCATGCCTGCCGCCACCGCGGCGGCCGATCCGCCGCTCGAGCCTCCCGGTCCACGGCTGGTATCCCATGGATTGCGCGTCGGGCCAAAATGCTCCGGCTCTGTTGTCGGTAAAAGACCGAACTCCGATGTATTGGTCTTGCCAAGAATGACCAGGCCGGCCGCCTTGAAGCGCCCGACCAGCTCACTGTCTGCGGCGGAAATATAACGTCCGGCGGCAAACCGGGAACCATCGGCCAATGGCGCACCCTGAATTTCTGCGGCCAGGTCTTTGACCAGGAAGGGCACGCCTGAAAATGGACCGGGCACAGGCGCCCTGGCGGTTTCAAGGGCTTGCCTGAATAGTGGATGAATGACGGCGTTGAGGGTTGAATTGAGATCTTCAATCCGCTCGATCGCGCCACTGACCAGTTCCTCGGATGAAACTTCCCCGCTGCGCACAAGTTCAGCCTGCGATGTGGCGTCAAGGAAAGCAATTTCATCCATGGCTGTCGGTTCCTCTTTGACCTAACATTCCACTGCATCCATTATCAACGACTTTCTCAGGGCAACGGCCATTGCCACACCCACCACCAGCAAGGGCAGCGATGCAATCAATACACCGGATCGAATCACCTGCAGCCCTCCAACCCACATCATGAAGATCGGCAGCATTCCCAGCACCGCAGCCCAGAAAAGGCGATGCCAGCGGGCGGGGTCGTCACCCACTCTCAGTTGCCGGCTTGCAGTGGAAGCCAGGGTGTAGGATGCAGAATCGTAGGTCGTGGCCACCGAGATGATGCTGACCACGACGAACCAGGTAAGAACCAGTGCATTCAGGGGAAGCGTTGCAAGCACGTTGGCAACGGTCAGGTACATCCCGCTCTCCGCGAGGCTTCCGGTGACCGATGCCACGTTTTCCAATTCGACGGAAAGTGAATAGTTACCGAGAATAAAATAAAAAATCCAGCAGCCAAGGGTGCCGAACAGAAGCATGGACAATATAACCTGTCGAATGGTCCTTCCACGGGAAATGCGCGTAACGAAAAGGCCGATGGGCGGGGCGAAAGCAATCCACCACGCCCAGTAAAAAATGGTCCAGGACTCGACGAAACCGGTATTTTCGACGGGGTCTGTCCAGGTCATCATGCGCACGAAATTTTCTGCCATGAAACCCACGGTGTTCACGCTGGTTTTGAGTATGAACAATGTCGGGCCGGCGATCAGTATATAAGCCAGGAAACCCAGCGCGAGATAGACATTTAAATCGCTGAGCCGTTTGATGCCTTTCTCGATGCCCATGTACACGCTGAATGCAAAAAGGCCGATACAGAAACCCATCACGCCTAATTCCATGGCAAAGGTCGATTCAGTATTCATGAGTTCGGCGATACTGGCCGCAATCGTTGGCGCAATCACACCCAGCGATGTACCGGCTCCACCCAGCAATGCGATCATCGCGGCCAGGTCTACCAGCCGGCCAAGCGCACTGTTCTCTCCCGAGGGTCCCAGGATGGCATGCATCGACGCGCTGGCGCGCAGATAAGGAATTTTCTTCACATAAAAGGAGTAAGCAATCGCAATAGTTGGCAGGGCATAGATACTCCAGGCTGTGACACCCCAGTGAAACGGGCCGTATGCTGCAGCCCACTCGATCGCTTCAGGTGACCGGGGTTCGACTCCGTAGGGAGGATTGTCGTAATAAAAAGCCCATTCCACACCGGACCAGACCAGCAAAGATGCACCCGTGCCGGCACAAAAGAGCATACCCGCCCAGGAAAAGGTCGAGAAATCGGGCTTGCCGGCACCCAGGCGGATTTTCCCGAAGCGGCCAAACACCAGCCACGCCAGGAATATCATGGTTCCGATAGCAAAACACTGGTAGAAAACGCCCATGTTGGACGCGATCCAGTCGTAGAGGTCCGAAACATAGGGCGCTGCCTGATCCTCCATGATTCCCAACGAAATGCAGGCGACCGATACGGCAATCGCGGCGGAGAAGAACAGGACGCGGTCAATTTTCGGCGCTTTCATTGTGCACCTCTGCGGTTGATTGCAGGAAAGATTATGGAACCCTCAATCCGAGTTGCGCCCGTGCTTCCTCAGGGCCCACGACACGTGACCCAAGGCTCTCGATTATGCTCACTGCGCTTTCCACCAGTTGCGCGTTGGAGGCCAGTACGCCTTTGGAAAGGTACAAATTGTCCTCGAGGCCAACGCGCACGTTGCCGCCCATCAGGACCGCCTGGGCGACCATGGGCATTTCCATGCGTGCAATTCCGAATCCGGCCCAGCTGGCGTCTGCTGGAAGTGCATTGCGCATGGCCATCATGCTTTCGGTGTCGGCGGGTGCTCCCCAGGGGATTCCGAGGCAGATTTGAAACAGCGGCGGGCTGTCGATTACTCCGCGGGCGCACATCTGGCTGGCCAGCCAGATCTGGCCAAGGTCGAATACTTCCAGCTCTGGCTTGACGCCCCAACCCTGGACCAGTTCGGCCATCTTCCACAGACAATTGGGAGTGTTTATGTAAATCTCATCGTCACCGAAATTCATGGTGCCGCAATCCAGGCTACAGATTTCGGGCCGCAAAGCCTCGACATGAGCCAGGCGTTCCTCGGGCCCGACCACGTCTGTTCCGGGGCCCGGTAAGCTGGGATTTTTCTCATCGGGAAACCAGGCGCCGCCCATGCCGGCAGTGAGATTGATAATGACGTCAGTATCACTTTCGCGAACACGCTCCACCACCTGGCGGAACAGCTTGACATCCCGTGCTCCTTTGCCGGTTTCGGGATCACGCACATGGATGTGGGCAACTGCGGCGCCAGCCTTTGCGGCCAAAATTACGGCATTTGATATCTGCTCCGGCGTCACCGGCAGATCCGGGTGTCTGCTCAAGGCATCGCCCGCTCCCGTTACGGCGCAGGTTATTATGACATTCCTGTTCATGTACCCCTCCTGTTTCAGTTCTGCCACGGGTAGCCGTTAACATGCCATTCGAAGCAGGCGCAAAACACTATACATCAGCCCATGATGATGATTTTGATCATTTACTCTTCACCCAAAAACGGATACTCAAAATCCGTCGCCGGAACGAAAGTTTCCTTTATTGTGCGGGTAGAAACCCAGCGCATCAGGTTGGCCTGTGATCCTGCCTTATCGTTGGTTCCCGAAGCACGCCCGCCGCCGAAAGGTTGCTGTCCGACTACTGCGCCGGTTGGTTTGTCGTTGATGTAGAAATTGCCTGCCGAATGTTCGAGCATTCTGACGGCGGTGCTGGCAGCGCGACGGTCTTTGCTGAAAATGGCCCCGGTCAGGGCATACAGCGACGAATTATCGCACAGCTCCAGGGTTTCTTCGTATTTCTCGTCTGCATAGACGAAAAGGCTCAGGACCGGTCCAAAAATCTCTTCTACCATGGTTTTGAAATGCGGGTCCTCGGCCTTTATCACGGTCGGTTCGATAAAATATCCTTTGCTGTCATCGTAGTTGCCGCCGATGATGACTTCTGCGCCCTCGTTCGCGTTCGCATAATCGATATAGGCTGTGATGGAGTCAAAGGCTCCCTGGTCGATAACCGCCCCAACGAAATTTCGAAAATCAGTGGGTGGTCCCATTCGTATCCGGTCGATTTGGGTTTTCAGGCCCGCTTCGACCGCGGGCCAGATTGATCGTGGGATGTATGCCCGGCTGGCGGCAGAGCATTTCTGCCCCTGGTATTCAAATGAACCGCGAACCAGCGCGGTCACCAGGGCCTGTTTGTCGGCACTGGGGTGCGCAAAAACGAAATCCTTGCCGCCTGTCTCCCCGACGATCCTGGGGTACGCTTTGTAGCTGGCGATATTCTCACCAATGGTCTTCCACATCTGCTGGAACACCCGTGTTGATCCAGTGAAATGGATTCCAGCAAGGTTGGGATCGGCCAGGCAGATATCACCCACGTTGGCGCCTGAGCCTGGCACGAAGTTGATCACTCCTGGTGGCAGTCCGGCTTCCTCCAGCATCTGCAGGAATAGCCAGGGTGTGTACACCAGTGAGGAAGCGGGTTTCCACACCACGGTGTTGCCCATTATGGCCGGGGCCGTTGGCAGGTTCCCGGCGATCGCCGTGAAGTTAAAAGGCGTGACGGCAAATACGAACCCCTCCAGCGGGCGATGCTGAACAAAGTTCCAGATGCCGGCAGAGGATTCGGGTTGTCTTGCGTAAATTTCCTGGGCGTAGCGCACGTTATAGCGAAGGAAGTCGATCAGTTCACAGGCAGCGTCTATTTCCGCCTGGAAGGCGGTTTTGCCGCCGTTGAGCATGGCACATGCATTCATTTGGGCCCTGTATTTCACCGCCAACAACTCGGCAGCTTTCAGGAAAATGCTCATTCGTTCTTCCCAGCGGAATTTTTCCCACTCCGCCTGGGCGGCAACCGCGCTGTCGATGGCCAGTTGCACTTCCTTCGGGCCGGCCTTGTGATAGGTGCCCAGTACGTGTTGGTGGTCGTGGGGCATGACGATCTTGCCGAGGTTCCCGGTGCGGATTTCCTTGCCACCTATAACGATAGGGATATCCACCTGTCTGGAAGCCATTTCTTCCAGGGCTGCTTTCAGCGCTATTTTTTCCGGACTGCCTGGCGCATAGTTCAATACCGGTTCATTTATCGGTGCCGGGGTCTGGATTACCGCATTATTCATAAGGTTCATCGTCACTGGGCCTCGTCAGGAATGGGTAGCATTTTATACAATGAAGTATGGCATCAAAAATGGATGAACAACACTCCACCGTGCAACATGGTGCGATGTTTAATTCCCAGCCGCCGGTCAACCTCGACGAGGTCCGCATGTACCGCCTGGGCAGGGTTAAAAATGAATTGCAACGCCAGGAATATGCTGCAGTTCTCCTGTACGACCCCATAAACACTCGTTATGCGACTGACACCACCAACATGCAATTGTGGTCCATGCACAATGAACAGCGTTACGTGCTGGTTTTGGCCGAGGGCCCCGTTATCCTGTTTGAGGGTGAATCGGCTCGCCACCTTGCCGCTGGTGTGCCCACTGTAGATGAAGTCCGGGATGCCACAGCCTGGTACTACTTCGGTGCGGGCGAGCGCTGCAAAGAACTGGCTGAACGCTGGGCCGCGGAAATTGTAGAACTGGTACGGCAGTATGGCGGGGGCAACACCCGACTGGCTGTTGACCGGGCAGGGTACCTGGGGCTGTACGCTTTGGTTTCGAAGGGGCTCAGCCTGTTCGATGGTTTTGAAGTCATGGAAAAGGCACGCGAGATCAAATCACCGGGTGAAATCGAACTGATGCGTTGCGCCATCACAGCCTGCGAAGCCGGAATGGATGCCATGCGAAAGGCGCTTGAACCTGGTGTCACGGAAAACCAGCTTTGGGCTAAATTGCACGAAACCAACATAGCCCTGGGTGGTGAATGGATCGAAACCCGCCTGTTGTCATCGGGTCCCCGGACCAATCCCTGGTACCAGGAGTGCAGTTATCGCGTGATCGAACGGGGCGATCTGGTCGCATTCGATACCGACCTGATCGGGCCTTATGGCTATTGTGCGGACATTTCCCGAACCTGGGTGTGTGGCGCCAGGCCAACCCGCGGGCAGAGGAACCTGCACGCATTGGCGGCTGAACAGATTGAACACAACCTGGCGTTGCTTAAACCCGGTTTGTCCTTTCGCGAACTATCTGAGCGGGCCTGGATAATCCCGGATAAATTTCGGGCCAACCGGTACAGTTGCATCGGGCACGGTGTCGGTTTGTCCGATGAATACCCCTCGCTGGTTCACCCTGAAGATTTCAAAGCGGTTGGATACGATGGAACCCTGATGGCCGGCACGGTCCTGTGCATTGAAGCCTATATGGGAACGAAAGACGGCCCTGAAGGGGTCAAGCTCGAGCAACAGGTTTTGCTGACGGAAAATGGGATTGAGTTACTTTCTCTCTACCCCGTGGGATTGGAAGAATAGTCTGCCCGGAGGACCGTTTCTCGCAATAAATTCAGCAGGTAGTCAATGGTTTTTCTGTGGGTCCGGAAGTTGAGTACGGCGAGCCGGAGCGTGAACTTCCCGTCGATCAGGGTTGAAGTGATAAATACCTTGCCGTCGTCATGTATGGTCTGAAGTAATTGCCGGTTAAACGAATTGGTTTCGCCGCTGGCTGGAAGATAACGAAACGTCACGATGGAAAGATCCGGGTACGGTCCCAGCTCGAATCTCTCGAGTTTGCCTAACTCCTGGTAGAAATAGCGCGCCAGCCAGATTTTTTCTGCCAGCGCAGCGCGAAAGGGTTTCAAGCCAAATAATTTTAACGGAAACCACATTCTCGGGCCCCGGAATGGTCGCGTCAGTTCCAGCGAATAGTCGGCGGGTGAGAATTGCTTTTCCTCATCGTCCTCAGCCTGTTTTGCATCCTGCATGTAATCTGCGAAATAGGCGTTCGATTTGGCCAGCAGGCGGCCGTTCCTGATCAGGACGGCGCCGGTGCCATAGGGCAGACCACGTCCCCTGTGTGGATCCATGACAACGGAATCGGCCAGTTCGATGCCATCCAGCTGCTCGCGTCCTTCATTACACAGCAGGAAAAATCCGCCATATGCGGCGTCGAGGTGGAACCACAGGTTTTTCCGCGCTGCAACTACGGATATTTCTTCGATAGGATCAACCGCTCCTGTATCGGTCGTACCCGCCGAAGCCACAACCAGCCAGGGATTCAGGCCTTGTTCCCGGTCTTGTGAAATTACCAGCTCCAATGCCGTGACATCCATTCGGTAGTTCTCGTCCATGGGCACAATTCGTTGCTGAGTGTCTCGGAGTCCTGCCACGTGTAACGCCTTTGCAATGCAGTGGTGCGCGTGCGCAGTCAGGTAAACGCAGGAGTTCGGGGCTTCCTGAAAACCGATCCCATGGGCATCACGCGCCACCACCAACGCGGACAACGTGGCAATGCTGCCGCCTGAAGTCAGGTCACCTGCGGCTGATTCCGGATAGCCAAGCAGTTTGCACATCCATTCCACCAGCGCCAGTTCCATACGGGCCGCGCCGGGTCCGGCAAAGGCCACGCCTGAATAACGGTTACTGATATCGGCCAGGTAATCGCCCAGCGCTGATGGGTAGAGCCCGCCGCCCGGGATATAACCCATTTGCCCGCCGGACGTCGGAAGGATGCCTGTTGTATCCACTTCGTGCTGGAAAAACGCCAACAGTTCAGCCATCTCTGTGGGCGCCTCACCTATGGGTGAAGCAGGGAAACCGTTTCTGCCGTCATCCCTGACGTAGGTTTTGGTATCAGGCAGCCGTTCCAGGAACGACTGTGTATAGGCACCGACCTGTTCGAACAGGTCCTCACGAACGGCCTTGCCGGGATCGAGCTGGCGCGACAGCTGCTCCAGTTTCTCTAATTTTTTGAGCATGAATTCTTCTTGTCCCAATTATCCGTTACAATATAGCGTATTCCTCAGGGGTGGCCACGTGGCCTGAGATCTGTTTGCAGGAACCCTTTGAACCTGATCCGGTTAATCCCGGCGTAGGAATAGGACATTCCTGAATATTCCCGCTGATGGCTCGACTGGCTCTCGATAATGATTGAGATCCTCGACATGATATTTAGAAAAGTTTTTTACACGTCGATTGCAATAATGCTGCCGGTTTCTTCCATGGCTGGCGATGAATCCGGTGATGAAAAATTCAGTTATCCTCCGGGGCCGATGGAAGAAGTGGTGGTCTCGGAGTTTCGCCAGTCTTCCACCCTGGAGCTCGACTCCAGCATCACCGTGCTCAATCGCCAGACCATCGAATCAGCTTCTGTGCAACACTTCGAAGAATTAATTTCGCTGATTCCCAACATGAATTTTTCCGGAGATGGCGCGCGTGCCCGCTATTTTCAAATGCGGGGAATCGGGGAACTGGAGCAGTATGAAGGTGCGCCTAACCCGTCCGTTGGATTTATCGTGGATGACATCGATCTTTCCGGGGTAGGGGGTATCAGCAACGTATTCGATTTACAGCGCGTGGAAGTATTGAGGGGCCCCCAGGCCACCCGTTTCGGAGCCAGTGCACTGGCCGGAATGATCTACGTGCAGTCGGCAGACCCGTCGGCAGATTCAGAGCTTAATGCGGAACTGGTCGCTGGCAACGACGACACCCTGGCGGCAGGAGCTGCCATCGGCGGTGTTATCACCGATAAGCTGAGCGGGCATTTTTCGCTTCATCACTACCGGGGCGACGGTTTCTACGACAATGTGTCCCTGGATATCGATGACAGCAACGGGCGTGATGAATGGACCAGCCGGGGAAAACTTTTGTGGGATATTGGCAGCGGTTGGGAGGCAAAATTGAGCTTCCTGTACGCCAATTTCGACAATGGCTACGATGCATGGTCGCCCGAAAACGGCAGGATGACTTTCAGCAACAATCCGGGCCGCGATGAACAGGAAACGTGGGGTGGATCTCTGAAGATCACAGGCCCCCTCAGTCCAGCCGTCGATTTCGTCAGTATCACTGCTTATGCCGATTCCGACGTCCTGTTCTCATTCGATGGAGAGTGGGGCGATGCAGATTACTGGTCTCCTTATGGTTACGACTACATCTACTCCGATTTGCGCGACCGCGATTCTCTGACCCAGGAGTTCCGCTTGCTTTCATCACCACTGGGGCGATTGTTCAGTGACCGGACAGATTGGGTGCTGGGTGTTTATGCACAACGGCTGGAAGAGTCAGATGACATTCTGTCGGCGGGCCTCTATGACGACAGCGCGGACGCCCCCTGGAGTTGGTGCGCGCCCTGCCTGGATCACAGCACGCTGCAAAGTGCCTATGAATCTAGAAATTACGCGGTATTCGGAAGGCTGGACAGTGACATGACAGATCGCTTGAGATTGAATTTCGGTCTGAGATTCGAACGCTGGAAGGCAGATTATGAAGATACCTTTACCGACCATATTTACGGTGATCCTGAACAGCCGGTTCAGCACGATTTTCACCCCAGGGAAAACCTGTGGGGTGGAGACGTGAGCCTGGACTATCAATTAGGCGAAGAGGCCCGATTGTATGTTTTGGTCTCTCGCGGTTACAAGGCCGGTGGCTTCAACCCAAGCCTTGCCCGCGCGCTGGGCCCGAATGCCGGGTTGGGCGCTGCAGCCATCGCATACGATCCGGAACGATTGATGAATTACGAAGTGGGTATCAAAGGGCTTTGGCTGAATGGAAAACTGAACGCCGAGCTCGCCGTGTTTTACATGGACCGCGAGGACATGCAGTTGCGCAGTTCCGCCCAGTTCACTGACAACCCCAACGATTTTGTCTTCATCACCAGCAATGCTGAGGGACATTCCTGGGGTCTTGAGGCCAGTCTGGCCTGGCAAATTAGTGACCATTGGCAGCTGCACGGAAGCCTGGGCCTGCTCCAATCAGAAATCGACAGCTACACGCTGGACCGCGAAGTGGATATCGGGGGTGAGCTGATCGGTCGCAGTTTTGCACACGCTCCGCCTTACACCGTTAACCTGGGAGCCAGTTACGCCACGGCCCAGGGTTGGGTGGCGAGGGTAGACTACAATGCCATGGGATCCTTCTACTTCGACTACAGTCACGATGAGAAATCGGATTCCCGCCGGACGGTCAACTTGAAACTGGGCAAAAAGTGGAGCAACTGGGCCGTGTATGCCTGGGTCAGAAACCTGTTTGACGAGGATTTTTTCACGCGGGGATTCTCATTCGGACTGGAACCCCCGGGGTTCGAGCGAACCCGCTATACTAAGCTGGGGGACCCGCGGCATTATGGCGTCACGCTCAGTTATCGCTACTGAACAAGGAGATCGCAGCAATGAACATCGTCGCAGACTTGAGCCTGTATCCACTCAAAGACGGCCCGGTTCCTGAAATCATCAAATTCATAAAGGAAATGAGGAAGCGGGACGGCCTCGAGATCATCACCAACCAACTCAGCACCCAGTTACGCGGTGAATTCGAAGCGGTGACTGGTGCCGTCAACCATTGCATGAAGATGGCCATGTCGGCGCCCAATACGGTAGTCCTGGTGGTCAAGTACCTGAATGTCGATCTCGAAATTGGACGGGCGCCTGGTCTGACCCCGGATGCTTGAGTTGCGCAAGTGGATTGGCAGATAACAGAACTCCAGTGGTGGGAGATTCTGGCCGTGGTCATGGCCATTATCTACCTGGTCCTGGCCATTCGCCAGAACATCTGGTGCTGGGCTGCCGCGGCAGTGAGTACCCTGTTGTACCTGTTTATCATGTACCAGGCCAGGCTCTACATGGAGTCGGGGCTACAAGTATTTTACCTTGCCATGGCAGCCTATGGCTGGCACCAGTGGCGCCGGGGCGGCCTTCACGGAGACGAGTTGAAGGTGAGCACATGGCCCTTGCGCTATCACCTGTTAGCCATCGGCTCGGTGATGATACTGGTGTTTATCAGTGGCGAGTTGCTCACTCGCTATAGCAATGCGGCCTTGCCATTCCTTGACTCCCTGACGACCTGGGGTGCAGTGGTTGCAACGTTCATGGTCACCCGTAAAATTCTCGAGAACTGGATTTACTGGTTTGTGATCGATGCCGTTTCCATTGCGCTTTATCTCAGCCGGGAGCTGTTCTTTACGGCCGCGCTTTTTACCGCGTACCTGGTCATGATCGTGATCGGATACCGGGCCTGGCGCGCCAGTATCGCGGAATGCACCAGATGACGGGTAAGGCCGGGTACAGGCGCCCGCTGGAAGAGGCACTCAACGCCATTCCTGACTTCGCCCGCGCTCAAATTGTCTCGCAGCTTTCGGATGGCCCGACAAACGCGAGTTATCTGCTCGAACGGGCGGGAGAGCAATATGTTTTACGTCTGGACAAGCCGGCTGCATTGAATCTGGGGTTGAACCGGGCCAACGAGAAACAGGTATGCAGAATTGTTGCCGCTGCTGGCCTGGCGCCCGAACCTCTGTTTTTCGATCCCGTGGCGGGTGTGTACCTGCGCCGCTACCTGCCGGGCCGGAGCTGGGAAGTCACTGATCTTTCCACGCCGGGCAACTTGCAACGGCTTGCCCGGCTTCTGAGCACGCTGCACAAACAGCCGCGGATCGGAGCAGGATTTGACCCGCTCGCGGCAGCCAAGCGGTATACAGCGCAACTGGACAGCGAGCGGTGCCGATCCATCCTGCACGATTGTGAAGATCGGATGAAGGAGATTAATGAGGATTCACCACTTCCGGTCCTGTGCCACAACGACCTGGTCTGCCAAAACATATTGGACGGAAAAAAACTGATGTTGATCGACTGGGAATACGCGGGTATCGGGAACCCGTTTTTCGACCTGGCCGTGGTGGTCCGGCACCATGGAATGGACGCGGAGTCCGGATCCAATTTCCTGGACTCCTACTTGGGACGCCCCGCTGCCGTCCGCGAGCTGAGGCACCTTGGATTGCAATGCGATTTCTACGCCAGCCTGCTGGAGCTATGGAAGTTACGTGTAGGAGCGGATTTATCCGCGAATGTCATATTGGGAGGAATCTGCTTTCGCGGATGAATCCGCTCCTACCCTAAACCGTCAAACGGCTGCTGAAGGCGTGTGCGATGGTCGACTGATCGGTGAACTCGAGTTCGCCACCTAGTGGTACCCCGTGGGCAATCCGGCTGACCATGACCCCATGTTTCTGTGCCATGCGTTGCAAATAGTAGGCGGTTGCTTCGCCTTCCACAGTGGGATTGGTGGCGATAATCATTTCGCCAGGCGGTTGCTTGTTCAGCTGCTCGCCCAGCTGTTCCAGGCCAAGTTCAGCGGGCCCGATGCCGTCGAGAGGAGACAAGCGTCCCAGCAACACGAAGTAGCGGCCGCGGTACCCGGTAGCCTGCTCGATTGCAATGACATCACTGGGCGATTCGACGATGCAAAGTAGCGTCTTGTCGCGCTGGTCGTTGGCACAGATTTGGCAAATTTCCTGTTCGGTCAGGTTCCGGCAAATGCCGCAGCGGCCAATCCGCTCCATGGCTTCTTCCAATACCGTGGACAGGTGGTTACCACCGTCCCGGTCGCGCTCAAGCAAGTGCAGCGCCATGCGCTGTGCCGATTTGGGGCCGACACCTGGCAGGCAGCGTAGTGACTGGATGAGCTGCTCAAGCAGCGATTCGGAACTCACGGCCGGAGGGTCAAAATGGCAGTTTCATTCCGGGCGGCAGAGGAATTCCGGCCGTCATATCCGACATCCGGTCCTGTGTCGTGGATGCAATACGATTGACTGCATCATTGACGGCAGCAGTAACGATATCTTCCAGCATTTCCCGGTCATCCAGCAAAGAAGGATCGATCTCTACCCGGCGCACTGCGTGTTTGCCGGTCATGGTGACCTTAACCAGGCCACCGCCAGCTTCACCGGTGACTTCCAGCCTGGCCAACTCCTCCTGGGTCTTCTGCATTTCCTGTTGCATTTTCTGGGCCTGTTGCATCAGGCCTGCTAGGTTACCTTTCATGTCTTTTGTAGTTCCTGAAGTTTGTTGCTTGATTCACTGAAGTGGCTGTATTGAGTCTTCGACCAGCTTTGCTCCCAATTGTTCTTTAAGCGCCTTGACAGTGGGGTCATCATTGATAGCTTTTTCCGCCTCGCTCATGCTTTCATGGGCTTTTTGTTCATCCATTGCAGCGGCGGTTCGTAGCTCGTTGGATGTATTGTCAACGATCCGAACGTTGACCTGGTGCCCCAAACGGTCGCTGATGGCCTGGCTCAGGCTGCTGATGCAACTATCTGAGCTCAGGTGCCTCAGAGAGGGCGCAATAACAAAGTCCCAGCGATCGTCCGAACGGTTCTTGAGCTGGACATTACGCGCCAGTTCCCGGGCCTGGCCCGAAAGCTTCAGATCGCCGAGCAATGACACCCATTCTGATGGAACCGGTACGGGCACTTTGGATATTGCGGGTTCCCGGGGTTGAGCCTTAACAGGTTCTGCCGGAGGGGGCGCGGCTGTGGCTTTTGGTCTCGGTTTTGTAGCGGCGGGCGCCGGTGTCGCGCTGGAGGGCACAGCCGATTCAGCTGATTCAGGCTGGAAGGCCAGCATCCTCAACAGGGTCATTTCCAACCCGGTGCGTGGGTCTGGCGCCAGCCCCAATTCGGCCCGCCCTTTGATCGCTATCTGGTAAAACAGCTGGGTATCCTCAACCGGTATCAGCCCGGCCAGTTCCTCGATGGCTTCCCAGTCGCTGCGCTCCGGATCACGGTAGCCGGGCACACACTGAACAAGAGTCAGGCGGTGCAATACCTCGGCCAGGTTTAACAATACTGTTTCGAGATCGCGTGATTGTGAAACGAGCTCATCCGCGATATTCAGCAGGCCCTGGGCATCTTTGGATGCCAGCGCCCGGATCATGGAAACTACGTGCAGGTGGTCAACCAGTCCGAGCATTTTTTCCAGGTCACTCATCACCAGCTTGCCGCCACCAAATGCAATCGCCTGGTCCAGCAGGCTGAGACCGTCCCGCATGCTGCCGTCAGCAGCCAGTGACAGCGCCCTTATTGTTTCCGGCTCAGTCTCGATGCCCTCTGTTTTGACCAGCGTTTTCAGGTAAGAGCCGATCTGGTCAGGTAGCAGGCGCCTTAGATTGAAGCGCAGGCAGCGCGACAGGATCGTGAGCGGGATTTTCTCTGGATCGGTAGTCGCCAGAACAAATTTCACATGCGGAGGAGGCTCTTCCAGGGTTTTCAGCAAGGCGTTAAAACTGGGCGTCGAAAGCATATGCACTTCGTCGATGATATAAACCTTGTAACGGCCGCGCGTTGGCGTGTAGTGAACCGATTCCAGCAGGTCCCGCATGTCATCGATGCCGGTACGCGAAGCGGCGTCAATTTCGATCATATCGACGAAGCGGCCATCGTTCAGGTCCACGCAACTGCTGCATTCTCCGCAGGGAGTGGAACTGACGCCGGTCTCACAGTTGAGGCATTTGGCCAGGATTCGCGCGATGGTGGTTTTACCCACCCCGCGGGTTCCCGTGAACAGGAAGGCGTGGTGCAGCCGGTCCTGGTCCAGGCCGTTGATCAGGGCCTGTGATACATGTTCCTGTCCTACGAGTTGTTCAAAGTTCTTGGGACGCCATTTCCGCGCCAGTACCTGGTAGCTCATTGCTGATTTGGTGTTTTGAAAGTCATTGAACCCACACTATAACAAAACAAACTGGGAGAGCTGGTTGGTGGCAACCCCCGCCCGCCACACCCCGGCGCACGAATCCACTGTTGCCGCTGCTCCCTTCCGGGTCTGACGGGGTTCACAATCTATCGTCGCGGGGGGACCAGCAGGGGTCACCATATTGCCCCGTTTGGCTGTAGCAAGATTCTGCAACAGCCGGGGAATGGCATTGTGCCGGAACGATGAAGTTCGATCAAGGTTCAATTTCCTACAGCTGTGCGGGTCGAATTTCTCTATCTGCGAACACGCTCGATAACTAAGCTTGGTTGTGCACATTGCATGGAATCAGCGCGTGACCATTTGCGCTACTTTTTAACTGACAAAGGAGATGCAAGAAATGAAATTTTTCCTGATTTTACTCGCTACCGGGTTCCTGTTCACAATCGCCTGGGCGGCAGAGCCGGTTAATGTGAATACGGCTTCTGCCGAAGAAATTTCGGAAACCCTCAAAGGTATCGGCCTGAGCAAGGCCAGGCTGATTGTCGATTATCGAGAGGCGAATGGTACGTTTCTTCACGTTGACGAACTGGTCAACGTCAAGGGCATTGGCATCAAGACCATCGACCGCAATCGCGGATTAATCGTTCTTGAGGCAGGAGACGAAACAGCGGAGAACTGAATGTAATCAATCAGTATTTCACCGGGCGGGGTGTTCCTGCCCGGAGTCTCTTCAAATGTCTCTCATGTTTTGAGAACACCATGCGATCTAATAGGCTCATATAATCCATTTCAGCATTGATCAGGAGAGGAAGATGAAGGCGAACCAGGAACTGATTGGTAAAACCATTACCGGTGTCGTGGCTGTAGCGCAACCGGGTGAAGATGTTCGTGAGATCTGGATGATGCAATTTTCAGATGGGTCTCACGTTGAATTTGTCTCGCCAAAGGCCAGGCGCAGGCTGCGGTGCGGCGTCAGAAAGAAAAAAGCGTCCATTCCCAGGCCTCCAAACTCGCTTCAACTGGTGTTGAACGTCGCCTGAAAACTTATCCACAAAAGCTGTGGATAACCCTGTGAAGAAACATGCGGGGTCAAAGATGTCGTACTCATCGTTCTGGATTGATCAAAAAATAACCAATTTAAATAAATGTATTTAAAACAATTACTTGAGATAAAGTTGTTCTGTTGGCCCAGTGCTGGGAATTGTAAAATATCTGTAACAAAGACAATCAGGCACTTGTGTATAATTAATTCGAATCAAATCGAGGAAGTAGCCGTAAGCTGTTGAAAAAAGATTCTGAGCCTTCTGTGAGCGAGGTGGTTTGCTGTTCGGGCTGACTGATTGTTCAAACTTCTCCGTTCAGAGGCCAGAAATACCGGTTTCTATAGCCCAGGCATCCAATTGATCAAGAATTCCAATGGCCCTGGGCTCGTCTTTTTTCAATTCCCTTAGCTCTCTCACTGCCTCCTGAAAATTACTTAGCGTGAAGTAGGCCGGATCGGTAGTTTCTAGCAATCTTGCCTTCCGGTCCTGGTCCCATGCAAGGGCTTCTTCCAGGCTTAGCGTTTCGGGGTAATTTCGTGCCCGGTAACGGAACAGCATCGATGGCAGGCGACTGTCCTGAAACGACCATATATGCCCGGCCAATTTGCCGGCAGGTACCAGCAGAATCTTTTTCATCAGATGGCGATCGGCTGATGAAAAAAAATCGCCGCTGTATAACATCCGGTCTGGATCAGTACTATCTTCAAATGCGTCACGGGAAGTGGAGAATACCTCGATCACCTTTTCCCGGATGAGGTTGTGCGAAGTAAGCAGTTGTCTTGCATGCTGGATACACTTTTCGGGATCCATGTTGATACGGTCGCAGTCGGTGTTTTTAAGCGTGCCGATTGGTGCCAGCATCGGAACGTGGTTGCCGTGAATGGCTTTCAGCGGCAAGCGCTCGACACCTGCGGGCAAATCGGCGGCGGGTGTGAAAACCAGGTCATGGATCACATCAGCAGGCTCCAGGATCAGTGCTGTGGGGTCGGCCGACAAATCGAAGGCGATAACTGATTTGGGCCGGTTGGGCAGGACTGCAAGCGGCAGAACCATGGCGGTACATCCGCGAGTGGCAGGTATGCGTGCAGAGGTGTGTAGCAGAGGCGTTGGTTCGACGGTATCCAGTAACTTCGATACGTGTTCGTATTCGCGCATTTGCAGCGCCCACTGGAACAGTTTTGCTTGTGCTTTCTTCAAAAGGCGAGCCAGGTCAATGGTGGCCTTCACATCTGCGAGGGCATCGTGGGCGCCTTCGTGTTTTATGCCATTGGCCCGGCTCAGGTCTTCAAGCCGGAAGCTGGGCTTACCCGCTTCGTGCATTGGCCATTCGATCCCATCTGGGCGCAGGGCGTAGCACATCCTGGCCAGGTCTATCAGGTCCCAGCGTGAATTGCCGTTCCGGTATTCGCGCTCATAAGGGTCGCGAAGGTTGCGGTATAACAGGTTACGCGTGATGACGTCGTCGAAACGGATGCTGTTGTAACCGGCGCTGCAGGTGCCCGGTTGTGACATCTCATCCAGGATGTTCTGGGCAAATTCGGTTTCAGGCAGGCCCTTACGTTTCGCCTCTTGTGGTGTGATGCCGGTAATCAAGCTGGCCATGGGGTGGGGCAGTACGTCGTTGGCCGGTGAGCAATACCAGACTGCGGGATCTCCCAGTTGATTCAGTTCAGCATCAGTCCGCAATGCGGCGAACTGAGCAGGTCGGTCTGCCATTGGGTTGGCGCCGAAGGTCTCGTAGTCATGCCAGAGGAATGAACTAATGGGTTTCACCGTGTTTTCTCAGTTTGATCCGACAGGCTGATGTTATGGTTGCGGTCGACTTGCAAAACCTGGTCAGCCCACAGGGTGTAGCTGTCCTGCATGTGGTTGACAATTCTTTCGAAACTGCCCAGGAAACTCTCGACTTCGGACCGGTTTTTCAGGTGCACGTGCGCCTGTTCCTGCTCTTGCTGCCAACGCCAATCGATCACGCTATTCCAGTCCGGGACGCGAATGTACCATACCTGGTCCAGGCGACTGTCAAGCGCGTTGTGCAAACGCCGCCATGCGTCCAACATTTCACAGCGCCACTTGCCGTCAGCGTCATTGACGCGTTCCAATTCGTTGGCGGGTGCATCCAAATCTGCCTGCTCTTGTGGTGTCACTCCGATGCACCACCCCTCGAGAATGATAATCCGGGGCGCACTTTCCAGTGAGCGCCACTTGTGAATCGGCGCACGGTCGTCAATGGATTTATCAAAAACAGGCAAGCGAAGATCCTTGATTCTGCCACAACGGATTTGGTCGAGATCCGACACCAGTCGATTAAGTTCGTGAGTACCCGGGACACCACGCTGAAGAAAAAGAGGGTGCAGGTTTGTGGCTAATTGCTGCCGTTGAGCGTGGTCCAGATAGTAATCATCCAGGGAAATCAGGCTTGCCGGAATTTCTGCCTCGTTGATGCATTTCACAAGTGTCCGCGCCAGGGTCGATTTACCGGTGCCCGGAGCGCCTGAAATGCCGATGATGGTTTTATGGTCTGTATTGGCCTGTTCCAGAAGGTGCGGAAGTATCGCTGCCAGGGAGTGGCGGCAGGACGCAGCCAACGTGGTATTTTTCTCCAGCCAGGGCTCGACCGCGAAATCTGAACTGAACTCTTGGACTCGATCGACGGACATGCCAACATGGTAACCAATTACGAGTCGGTAATTTTGAAAAGGACAGGACAAACAATGACCCGGCAAGCTGAAGCTTTTGAAGAACTGCGGAAGTTAATGGAGCTGGAACCGTTGGAAGACAACCTGTTCCGCGGGGTCAGTCGTGACATCGGTACGGAGCGTGTATTCGGCGGACAGGTATTGGCACAGGCCCTGTTGGCCGCCAGCCAAACAGTGGAGGAACGTCAGGCACATTCCCTGCATGCCTATTTTCTCCGCGCCGGCGACCACAATGCACCCATTGTCTATAACGTCGATCGAAGCCGTGACGGCCGAAGTTTCAGCGCACGCCGGGTTGTCGCGATTCAGCACGGCCGGCCGATTTTCACCCTGTCGGCTTCTTTCCAGGTGGAAGAGGTGGGCCTGGAACATCAATTCGAGATTCCCGATGTGCCGCCGCCCGGGGAAGTGGCTCCCCTTGCATTGCTTCCACGCGAAGAATTCATTCACATGCCCAAGAGCATGCAGCGCTGGATGGATCAATTCGGTCCCTTTGAATTTCGGGCTGTGCGGGGTTCCGATCCCGATCACCAGGCCCCCCAGCCTCCGTTCAAAGAGCTGTGGTTCAAATTGCATGGTCAACTGGATGATGACCCGCAGTTGCACCGGGCATTGTTGGCGTATGTTTCAGATTTTCACCTGATAGGCACTGCGACTCTGCCACATGGGCTTTCATGGGTACAGGGCAACCTGATCATTGCAAGCCTGGATCACGCGATGTGGTTCCACCGCGATTTTCGCCTGGACGACTGGTTGCTTTATGTCTGCGACAGCCCCAGTTCCAGTGGAGGGCGCGGGCTTGCGCGAGGCATGATCTATGACCACCAGGGCCGGCTCGTGGCCAGTACTGCGCAGGAAGGCGTCATTCGCCTGCGTAGAGAAAACAGTCAGCAGGAGAGTTGAATATGAGTCAGCAGATTGCGAGTTTTGCGGCCGGGTGCTTTTGGGGTGTCGAGGCCCGCTTCCGAGAGGTCGAAGGTGTGCTTGACGCGGTTTCAGGCTATACGGGCGGACACACGGATAATCCCTTATACAAGCAAGTGTGTAGCGGAGAAACCGGGCACGCCGAAGCAGTGCAGGTCACTTTCGACGATGAAAAGGTCAGCTATCGTGAATTACTGGACCTGTTTTTTGAGATGCACAATCCGACCACGTTGAACCGCCAGGGGCCTGATTTTGGCAGCCAATACCGCTCGGCCATCTATTGCTACGATGATGATCAAAACGCTGCCGCCGGGCAAAAAATAACTGAGTTAAACGCCTCGGGAAAGTGGCCGGACCCTGTTGTCACACAATTGACCCAAGCGGTAGAATTTTGGCCCGCTGAAGAATATCACCAGCGCTATTTCGAGAAAAACGGCGCAGCTTTCTGTCACGTCTAATTGTAGGAGCGGATTTATCCGCGAGATCCTGTCATTTCAGAGTACCGGTCAAAATCGCGAATGAATTCGCTCCTACGATTTCAACTTGCTCACAATCCACAGCAGTATCACTGCGCCAATCGTTGCGGTGATAATTGAACCTATGACGCCTGCACCGAGGCTGGCTCCGAGGAGGCCGAACAACCAGCCTCCGATAACACCGCCGACGATACCGACGATGATATTCATCAGAACGCCCAGACTCTGGCCCTTCATGATCATACCGGCCAGCCAACCGGCAACTCCGCCTACCACTAAAGAAACAAACAAACCTCCCATTTTTCTCTCCTGAATGAAACAAGCGCTTGATTCAGTTTAGAATAAGCGAAGTAAAATTGAAATATGCCAGGAATAGGGAGCGTTATAGGTGCCAGGGAAAGCCAGGCAAAAATTTAGGGTAAGCGCCTTAGCGGGAGTCGTGCTCGTGCTATTGATGCCATTAACAGGCCAGGCCCAGGTCTACAAATGGGTGGACGAAAACGGCATCGTTACCTATTCAAACATTGCACCCCCGCAAGACCAGGATTTCCAGGTGCTTCGGTTCCCCTGCTACGCAGCGGACCCCAAGTGTCGTTCGGTAAGTTGGGAAAAAGTTCCGCTGAATACCCAGGCTTTTCGAAGTGAGATCCAGTCTGCGGCCCAATTCAACGAGGTAGAGGAATCCCTGATTCGAGCGATCATTCACGCCGAATCGGCTTACCAGCCAGACGCCCAGTCTCCCAAGGGCGCACAGGGGCTGATGCAATTGATGCCCGCGATCCAAGCCGAACTCAATGTATCCAATCCCTTCGACCCGCAAGACAACATTCGCGGCGGAGCACGTTATCTTTCGCAACTGCTGATGGAATTCAACGGCGACTATGAATTGGCAGCAGCGGCGTATAACGCCGGGCCGAGCGCGGTTTATAAATACGGTGGGATTCCACCCTACGATGAAACACAGGAATACGTTCGGCGGGTAAAAATCTTATACCGGCGTTACGGCAAAGCACTGTAGGAGCGAATTTATTCGCGATGATCGGAAATTAAGCTGTTCGGGGATAGGGACCATCATCGCGAATGAATTCGCTCCTACAAATCAATAAACCAGGCGCGCATCGCTGACCATTTCCAATTCTCCCAGCGCGGCGACCAGTTCCTCGCAGGCTTTTACGTTCCATTCCTCTCCCAACTCCAGCCGGGCTCTTGCGCGGCCATTACTATAGTTCAGCCAGACCTGTCCGGACCCGTCCTGATAGGGTACGAAGGTGGATAACAAAGAAGAACAGATTTCTTCACCAGGGCCCCGTAAAGAAATCTGGACCCCCTTGGCGAACCTTGATTTGGCTGCGGAGAGTGTCATGATCTTCTGCGCGGATATGCGAAAGCCACCGGAGAAGTCATTGGTGGTTACCCTTCCTTCGATCACGATGATCTCGTCTTTATTCAGGAGATCCGCGTACAGGGTCCAGGTATCATCAAACAGGGCAGCCTCGACGCGCCCGGTATGGTCTTCCAGCGTTACAAAGCCGCCGCGATTGCCGCGGCGTCGAATCGCCTGCACGAGGCCGGCCAGTATCATTGGCGTACCTGCTCGCTTACCCTTACTCTCTGCCGGTATGCGGCTTCCGATCACCCCAAGCGTGCAGGTAGTGAAACGTGAAAGGTCATCCGCCTGCAGTTCCACCGGGTGCCCGGTCAGATAGAGCCCCAGGGTATCGCGTTCTGCCTGCAGGCCCTGCAGGCGTGTCCAGGGCCTGACTGCCGTGTGATCAGTGATATGCGGGGCACTCGATCCACCTGCCTGGCCGGATAAATTGTTGCCAAACATGTCGACCTGTCCTGACTCCTGGTCACGCTGGTACTGTTCTGCTGCATGCACAGCCTCCGGTAGCTCATGGATCATCCGCGCCCGGTTGCAATCCGGGTCCAGCCGGTCCAGGGTGCCTGAGCGGACCAGTACATCCATTGCGCGTTTGTTCACTTTCTGATGATCCATGCGGTTGCAGAAATCGGACAGATCACTGAAGTGTTCGTGGGCTTCGCGGTCGTTCTCAATGATATCGATGGCGGCATGGCCAACGCCTTTCAGGGCGCCCAGGCCGTAACGGATCGTGTTGTCGTTTACTGCTTTGAAGGCGTGGCGTGAACTGTTGATGTCCGGGGGCAATACCGCCAGACCCAGATCACGGCATTCGCGAATGACCTCATCGACTTTGTCGGTGTTATCCATGTCCGAGGAAAGAACGGCGGCCATGAAAACAGATTGGTAGTGGGCCTTGAGCCAGGCCGTCTGATAAGCAAGCATGGCATAAGCGGCGGAATGCGACTTGTTGAATCCATAGCCGGCGAAGGTTTCCATCTGGTCGAAAATCAGGTTGGCTACGTCTCTATCTACTTCGTTCTCGATCGCACCTTCGACAAAAATGATGCGTTGCTTGGCCATTTCGGCCGGCTTCTTTTTACCCATCGCACGGCGCAGGATATCAGCGGCGCCGAGCGTGTATCCGGCCAGTTCCTGTGCAATCTGCATCACCTGTTCCTGGTACAGGATGACGCCATAGGTCGGCTTGAGAATATGCTCAAGCGCCGGGTGGGGGTAGCGCACCGGAATCCGGCCGTGTTTGCAGTCGATGTAGGTATCGACCATGCCGGATTCCAGCGGACCCGGACGATACAATGCGACCAGCGCCACGATCTCATCGAAGCTGTCCGGCACCAGTTTGCGAATCAGGTCTTTCATACCTCGCGATTCCAACTGGAACACCGCGGTAGTCTGGCAGGCCTGTAACAGTTTAAAGGCCGCCGGGTCATCCAGCGGTAGCTTTTCAAGATCAATCAGGGCTTCACCTGCATCCCCCCGTTGTTGATTGATTGTCTTCAGCGCCCAGTCGATGATGGTGAGCGTGCGCAAGCCCAGGAAATCGAATTTGACCAGGCCGATTGTTTCCACATCGTCCTTGTCAAACTGGGTCACGATACTGCCGCCGCCCGCCTCGCAATAAAGAGGGGTAAAATCCGTCAGGGCGGAGGGCGCGATCACTACACCGCCGGCGTGTTTGCTGGCATTTCGCTTGAGCCCTTCGAGCGACATGGCCAGGTCCAGAAGCGCCCGCGTTTCCTCTTCTTCATCATAACGCTGCTTCAGCTGCGGTTCTTCTTTCAGGGCTTGCTCAAGCGTGATGCCCAGGGAAAGTGGAATCAGTTTGGCAATGCTGTCTACGAAACCGTAGCCGTGGCCGAGCACGCGGCCACAGTCCCGAACCACTGCTTTTGCAGCCATCGAGCCATAAGTGATGATCTGACTGACCTGGTCACGGCCATATTTTCTCGCCACGTAGTCAATGACCAGGTCGCGTTTCTCCATGCAGAAGTCGATATCGAAATCAGGCATGGAGATGCGTTCAGGATTAAGGAAGCGCTCGAACAGGAGTTCGTGCTCCAGGGGATCAAGGTCAGTGATACCCAGCACGTAGGCAACCAGCGAGCCAGCGCCGGAACCGCGCCCGGGCCCCACCGGAATGTCGTTATCCCGCGCCCAGTGGATAAAATCGGCCACAATCAGAAAGTACCCGGGGAAGCCCATCTCGTTAATCACGCGCAGTTCGAGGGCCAGCCGCTGGTCGTAGGCCTGCGTGGTGAATTGTTGACTGCCTGATTGGCGCGACAAACGGTCTTTGAGTCCTTCTTCAGAACCCTTGCGCAGGTAATCCTCGACACTCATCCCCTCGGGTGTGGGGAATTCGGGAAGGTAATAGGTGCCGAACTCCATTTCCAGATTGCACCGCATGGCCAACTGGTACGTGTTTTCTATCGCCTCGGGCAGGTCCGCGAACAGCTCTGCCATTTCCTGGGTGCTCTTGAAGTACTGTTCCTCGGAATAGCGGCGTTCACGTCGTTTGTCAGAGAGCAGGCGGCCGTCATGGATGCAAACACGGGCTTCATGCGCGCGGAATTCATCCCGTTCCAGGAATCGCACATCGTTGCTGGCAATCACTGGCAGGTCGAGCGCAGTGGCGATGTTCAAAACGACCGACTCGTACAACGGTTCCTGATCGCGACCGGTGCGTTGTAACTCGATGTAAAAACGATCAGGGAACAGCTTTGCCCATTCGTTGGCCAGTTTCCGCGCCCGGTTGGGATGCCCGGCGAGGATCGCCTGGCCGATGTCACCTTCACGGCCAGCCGACAGAGCGATCAGCCCTTCGGCACACTCAGTGACCCAATCGAGGCGGACGTACGGCACGCCGTGGTGTTGGCCCTCAAGGTACGCACGACTCAACAGATCACACAGGTTGAGATACCCCTTGCGATCCTGGCACAGAAGCACCAGCCGCGACACGTGTTCGGGATCTTCAGGGGAGCGTAGCAGGACGTCGGCGCCGATAATCGGCTTTATCCCGGCAGTCTCGGCTGCGCGGTAAAACTTCACCAATGCAAAAAAATTGTGCTGGTCCGTCACCGCGACTGCCGGCATACCCAACTCGCTGGCTTTGTCGATCAGGGATTTGATTCGCACCGTGCCATCTACCATCGAATATTCACTGTGGAGATGGAGGTGGACGAAGGGGGTGGGCATCGGCAAAGAGTAGCATGAATTGGCTTGTTCGCAGCAGCCTAAATGTGTTAAATTGCGCGCCCCTGCAAGCTAAGAAATTTCGGGCGCGTAGCTCAGCGGTAGAGCACTGTGTTGACATCGCAGGGGTCACTGGTTCGATCCCAGTCGTGCCCACCATATTTCAAGATCACGGGCCTGTAACCAGGCCCGTGCTCCATCCTCTGATAATATTCACTTTGGTCAGTGCACCTGAAAACACTACAAACAACCACAAACGCATACTCACTTTGGATTACAAATGAAAAATTTTGCTGTCATTCCTGGCGTCCTCGCTTTCGTTTTTTCCTCCTTAGCACACGCAGCCGTCGTCCTTTCCCCAACACCCTTTCCAGAGGATGAGTACCAGGGTGAATTGCTGGAAGGAAACTACGATCCGGCCATTCCCACGCCTGAATCCATCCTCGGGTTTGCGGTAGGTCAGCGCACAGCCACGCCGGCGCAAATCGTCGAGGCCGTACTGGCCTGGTCGGCATCCAGCGAACGGGCAACAGCGGTGGAATACGCCCGGACACACGAGGACCGGCCCTTGTATTACGTGATCATTTCCACCCCGGAAAACCTGGCCCGGGTGGATGAGATCAAGGGCGACCTGGCACGCCTGGCCGACCCTTCAGCCCTTTCCGAAGCGGAATCGAATGCGATCATCGCACGTACGCCGGCAATCGCCTGGATGGCGTATTCCATTCACGGTAACGAAACATCCGGCGCTGATGCTGCGCTGGCAGCGATTTATCACCTGGTGGCGTCAACCGGCCAGGATGTCCAGGACCTGTTGGAAAAGGAAATCATTCTGATTGATCCATTAATGAATCCGGACGGCAGGGCTCGTTTTGTGCGCTCGCTGGAGCAGCACCGTGGTGTTTCGCCGAATGTCGATAACCAGTCGTTGTTGCATTCCGGATTTTGGCCCTATGGCCGCACCAATCATTACTTCTTCGATTTGAATCGCGATTTTTTCTACCGGGTGCATCCCGAGACCCGCGGGCGGGTGAAAGCGATTAACCAATGGCGCCCCCAGATCAACATCGATGGACACGAGATGGGTTCCCTGGGCACTTTCCTGTTTGCACCCGCGCGGGAGCCAATCAACCGGAATGTACCGCCAAAAATGGATAAGTGGTACGCGATTTTTTCAAAGCAGCAATCGGCGGCTTTCGATAACCATGCATGGCCGTATTACACGGGTGAATGGTATGACAATCTCTACGCCGGTTACTCCAGTTACGTACAGTTTCGCGGCAGCCTCTCCATCCTCTATGAGCAGGCCAGAACGGCCGAAGATGGCGTTCGCCTGGCACAAGGTACGGTCAGAACCTACCGGGAGTCTGTGCACCACCAGCTGGTCAGCACCCTGGCCAGCCTGCGAACCCTGGCACAGTATTCAAAAGAGATGTTCCGAGACTACGTGGAGGACCGGCGTTTTGTCACCTCATCAGCCAGTCCATACGCAGACATCAGCTACGCCGTTTTGCCAACGGCAAACAACAGCCGCCTGCAGGCTTTTGTCGAACAGCTGCAGGCGCAGGATATTGAAGTCTACCGGGCCGACCAGGACATCACTGTTCGCAATGCACGCAACATGATGGGGCAGTCGATTGACTCCGCCGAGCTTCCGGCCGGCACTTTGATCATCCCCAACCGGCAGCCGGAAGCAAGATTACTTGCTGCCATTCTGGAATTTGATGCGAAAATCGGTGATAAAACGCTTGCCGTGGAACGCCAGGAACTACTGCGGGACGGTGGCAGCACGATGTACGACACAACGGCCTGGAACCTGGAAATGATGTACGGCCTCAAGGCCTTGCGGATTCCCGACCATATCGACAGTGGAGTTTCTCTTTACCAGGCAGCGCCGGCCGCTGCAGCCGTTGCAGGCAGCGCAACACCCATAGCCTGGATCGTTAACGGTGAAGATGACGCATCGGTTGGTTTTGCGGCCCGGGTGATGGAGCAGGGCGTGCAGGTGCGTGCCATCGACAAGGCCATCGAGCTTGGTGGACAGTCGTTTTCACGTGGCTCCGTGATGGTCAGCAGGAACGACAACCTCAAGTTCCAGGGCGATTTACCCGGACTGATCGAGGCAACGGCCCGCGAATTGAAACTGACCGCCATCGGTATTGATGAGGGGCTTGGTGCCGGTAACCTGCCCGATATTGGCGGACGGCATTTTGTCCTGCTGGAACAACCGCAAATAGCCATCCTCAGCCGGGGCGGTATCTCACCTTACAGTTTCGGCGCGATTTGGCACAGCATAGACAGCAACCTGGGCATCCGGCATTCGCACCTGGACCAGGCCACGTTTGGCAGCAGCGATCTTCGGCGTTACAACGTACTGGTATTGCCGCATCGTTATGAAGGTGAGTCTTCCACCGGTGAACTCACGGTTGGCGAACTCACCGTGCTCAAGGCCTGGGTAGAAGCTGGGGGCACGCTGATCGCGATAGATGGTTCGGTACCGGCCCTGGTGGAAAAAGGCGCCGATATGAGCAAGGTTCGATTGATCAGCGACGCATTTGAAGATCTCGGCAAATACGACCTCTCTCTGCAACGTGAATGGCTGGCCAAAAGCGACCGGTTAGAAGACCCTGATCAATTGCGGGCACATACAGTGCCGCGGGAAGTGAGTTATCCCTGGGGTGAAAAGGACCAGGGTGCCGATGAAAAAATGCTGAAGAAGCAGGATGACTGGCAAGCCCTGTTCATGCCCCGGGGCTCAATGCTGGCCGGGCAGGTAGACCAGAAGCACTGGCTGACTTTCGGATCTTCAGGGAGCTTGCCTATTTTGTATGGGGATAATCCCGTCCTCATGTCTGATGACGCATCAAGAGCGGCAGTGCGCATGGGCGTTCTCGAACCCGCCAGTCCCTCAGGGTGGAATTCGCTTCTTTCCATAGACAGCGAAAAAAACTGGAAACTGGGCTGGGCGACCATTCCCGCCGGGCAGGACATCCTGTTACGCATGAGCGGCTTGTTGTGGCCGGAAGCGGCACAGCGCATCGCCAATTCTGCTTACCTCACCCGCGAGCCAAAAGGCCACGGACAAATTATCCTGTTCGCGGCCCAGCCGGTGTTCCGGGGCGCAACCCTGGGCACCAACCGCTTGCTGCTCAATGCCATGGTTTACGGGCCGGGGATGGGAACTGATGCGGTTGTGGCGCCCTAGCCATGCCGGTACAATGAACGTTATGAAAACCCGGACCCGAGCTACCGTCTGAGGACGACAGACCGCAAAGCGATATCGAAGGGCGCTTTGCGCCCTTTTTTTATGGAGATGCAGGGCTATGCCAGCGATTACGCTGCCTGACGGCAGCCAGAGACATTTTGACCAGGCGGTCACGGTGATGGCCGTGGCCGCCGATATCGGCCCGGGCCTGGCCAAGGCTACGCTGGCAGGCGAGGTCGACGGCGTGTTGCGTGATGCCAGCTACCTGATCGAGAACGATGCAAAGCTGCGCATCATTACCGGCCGGGATCCGGAAGGCCTGGAAATTATTCGTCATTCCACCGCCCACCTGATGGCGATGGCAGTGGAACGGCTTTACCCGGAATCACAGTGCACCATTGGCCCCGTGATCGAGGATGGATTCTTTTACGATTTCTCCTATCCGCCCGGTTTTACAACGGAAGACCTGGATCGCATCGCTGCCGAGATGCGCCGCATTGTAAAAGACGAACTGCCCGTGACACGGGAAGTCTGGCATCGTGGCGAGGCCATCCAGTACTTCAAGCAGGAAAACGAGACGTACAAGGCCGAGATCATCGAAGACTTACCCGAAGGTGAAGATATTTCCCTCTACCGCCAGGGCGAATGGGTAGACCTGTGCCGTGGCCCACACGTTCCGGACACGGGTCGATTGGGTGCATTCAAGCTGACCAAGCTGGCCGGCGCCTACTGGCGCGGTGACAGCAGGAATGAAATGCTGCAGCGCATTTATGGCACGGCCTGGGCCAACAAGAAAGACCTCAAAGCTTACCTGCACCGGATAGAGGAAGCGGAGAAGCGTGACCATCGCCGACTGGCCAAACAGCTCGACCTGTTCCATTTCCAGGAAGAGGCACCCGGCATGGTGTTCTGGCACGACAATGGCTGGCGCATCTACACTGAGGTGAAGAACTACATTCGCCAGCAATTGCGTAAACACGGCTACCAGGAGGTCAACACTCCGGCAGTGGTGGACATCAAGTTGTGGGAGAAATCCGGTCACGCCGACAAGTTCATGGAGGAAATGTTCATCACCGAGTCGGAAAACCGAACCTATGCGATCAAGCCAATGAACTGCCCATGCCACGTGCAGATTTACAACCAGGGCTTACACAGTTACCGCGACCTGCCAATGCGCATGGCGGAGTTTGGATCTTGCCACCGCAACGAGCCTTCTGGCGCATTGCACGGGGTCATGCGCGTGCGTGCCTTCACCCAGGATGATGCTCACATTTTCTGCACACCAGACCAGGTGCAGGCCGAATCAGCCGATTTCATTGAACTGCTTTACAAAATTTACGCCGATTTCGGTTTCGACGAAGTCCTGGTCAAACTTGCCACCCGGCCGGAAAACCGGATTGGCAGTGATGAGCTATGGGATAAGGCAGAAACAATGTTGGCTGCTTCCCTCGATGAAGCGAAAATCCAGTGGGAAGAAAGCCCGGGGGAGGGTGTTTTTTACGGGCCCAAGATCGAGTTCTCGCTCAAAGACACCATCGGCAGGGTTTGGCAATGCGGAACCTTGCAGGTTGATTTCAACTTGCCGGGCCGGCTGGATGCCACTTACATAGACGAAGACAGTTCCCGCCAGACACCGGTGTTGCTGCACCGGGCAATTCTGGGTTCACTGGAGCGCTTCATCGGAATTCTGATCGAAAATTGCGGCGGCGCTTTCCCTGCCTGGCTGGCGCCGCGCCAGGCGGTGGTTCTGAATATCAGCGAGAAACAGGGCGATTATTGTAAGAAAGTGACCGAATCTCTTGGAAATAAAGGATTCCGGGTAGATTCGGACTTGAGAAACGAGAAGATCGGCTTTAAAATTCGCCAGCACACCTTAGGCAAAGTTCCTTACTTGCTTGTGGTCGGCGACCGGGAGGTCGAGAATGGCACAGTTGCTGTCAGAACCCGGTCGGGTGAAGACCTGGGCAGCATGCCGGTGGAAGATTTTGCACAGCACCTCGCCGAAGATGTGGGACGGCGGGGACGAACTGAAAACCAACAGGAGGATTGACACATCGCAGCAACAAAGCAGAAAACACGGCGTAACGCAAACATAACTGCACCGCAAGTTCGCGTGATCGACGCGGATGGTGAGCAAGCCGGAATCATGGAGATAGAAAAGGCTCTTGAGTTGGCCCAGCAAGACGGGTTGGACCTGGTAGAAATTGCACCCAATGGAGAACCGCCGGTTTGCCGGATCATGGATTTTGGCAAGTTCCGGTTCGAACAGGCAAAAAAGGCACAGGTAGCGAAGAAAAAGCAAAAAAATGTCCAGGTTAAAGAAGTGAAGTTCAGACCCGGCACTGAAATTGCTGATTACGAGGTTAAATTGCGCAATGTTCACCGATTCCTGGATGAGGGCAACAAAGTAAAATTAACGCTCCGTTTTCGCGGTCGCGAGATGGCGCACCGGGAACTGGGTGCTGCGATGCTGAAACGGGTAGAAACCGAACTGGCGGAAGAGATCATTGTGGAACAATATCCACGCATGGAAGGCCGCCAGATGGTGATGATGATCGCCCCCAAGAAACATTAATTGAAATAGGATCAAGGCCCTATTTTGCTTGCAAAAATAGGGCTTTGGCCCCAAAATACGCTCCCCGCAAAATATCGCGTGGAAGAAAAAGCGTTTCCGAGCCATAAAGAGCCCCTTGCGGCCGCTTGAGTAACGTCAAATGTAGAGTCCCCTCAAGGGGACGAAAAGGAGCAATACGATGCCCAAGTTGAAAACCAACCGGGGCGCGGCCAAGCGTTTCAAGAAAACCGCCTCGGGCGGGTTCAAGCGTGGCCACGCATATCATAGTCATATGCTGACCAAAAAATCCCAGAAGCAAAAACGCGGTTTGCGCGGAACTGGCATGATCAGTTCCGCCGATAAAAAAGTCGTCAAACGCTTGCTGCCGCATTCTTAAAGGAGGGTCAGGACAATGGCAAGAGTAAAACGTGGTGTACAGGCAAGAGCCCGTCACAAAAAAGTACTGAAAGAAGCTAAAGGTTATTACGGTGCGCGCCGCAAGGTCTATCGCGTTGCCAAGCAGGCCGTCACCAAGGCCGGGCAGTATTCCTATCGCGATCGTCGCCAGCGCAAACGGCAGTTTCGTCGCCTCTGGATCGTTCGTATCAACGCCGCCGCACGTGAATTTGGTCTGTCCTACAGCCGCTTCATCGACGGCCTGAACAAGGCGGAGATCGAAGTGGATCGAAAAATGCTGGCTGATCTCGCCGTGCATGACAAGGCCGCTTTCACAGCCCTGGCGGAAAAAGCAAAAGCCAGCCTCGTAGGAGCGGATTAATCCGCGAATTCCCGCGAACGAAATCGCTCCAAAAGTGAACCAAATAACCGATCTGCAGAATCGCGCGCTGGCTGAAATTTCAGCCAGTGACGATCTCCAGCAACTGGACGATTTGCGCGTGCGTTACCTCGGCAAGAAAGGCGAGGTTACCGCACAGCTCAAATCACTCGGGTCGATGGAGCCGGAGCAGCGCAAGTCGTTTGGCCAGTCGGTTAACGCCGTTCGCGATTCACTGAACCAGGCCATCACGGGCCGCAGGCAGACCCTGGAGTCGACTGCACTTGAGCAAAAGCTGCTGAGTGAAAAAGTTGACGTCACTTTGCCGGGGCGCGGCGAGCAACGCGGTGGTTTGCACCCGGTTACCATGGTCATGGAACGGGCGATCGGGATTTTCACCAAGCTGGGCTTCGATGTGGCCACCGGGCCAGAGGTGGAAGACGACCACTACAATTTCGAGTCTCTGAATTTTCCGCCGCATCATCCGGCCCGGGCCATGCACGATACCTTTTACTTTGGAGACGGGCGCTTACTGCGCACGCATACCTCTCCTGTGCAGATTCGCGTGATGGAAAAAAGTGATCCGCCGTATCGGATCATTGCGCCGGGAAAGGTCTATCGCAGTGATTCAGATCAGACCCACACGCCGATGTTTCACCAGGTCGAAGGATTGCTGGTCGGCAGGAACGTCAGCATGGCGGACCTCAAGGGCGTTCTGCACACTTTTGTGAACGCATTTTTTGAGCGCTCGCTTGCGGTTCGGTTCCGGCCCTCGTATTTTCCCTTCACTGAGCCATCCGCCGAAGTGGATATCGGCTGGGAGAAGGGCAATGGTTCAGAGCCCGAATGGCTGGAAATTCTCGGTTGCGGCATGGTTCACCCCAACGTCTTGCGCGGTTGCAACATCGACCCGGAGGAATACACAGGTTATGCCTTCGGCATGGGTGTTGAGCGATTGGCATTGCTTCGTTACGGCGTTTCTGATTTGAGACAGTTTTTCGAGAATGATCTAGAGTTCCTTCGGCAATTCTCATGAGTTCGCAGACGGCACAAATATCCGAGTGGAAATATTGTCATGCAGTTTAATGTTGAGTGGTTGAAAAAATGGGTCGCAATCGACCTGGATACCGCAGCGCTGGCTGACACACTGACCGCATCCGGACTGGAGGTCGATGATATTCGTCCGGTTGCCGGGGAGTTCAGCGGCGTCGTGGTTGCAAAAATCGAAGACTGCCGGCGGCATCCGAATGCAGACAAGCTCTCATTGTGTACGGTCAATGACGGTAGCGCTAAGCGCTTACAGATCGTCTGTGGCGCTCCAAACGCCCGCCCCGGCATTCGTGTACCCCTGGCCAGTTTGGGTGCGAAGATCGGGCCTGATTTCAAAATTAAACGAGCAAAACTCCGGGGTGTTGAATCTTTCGGCATGCTCTGTTCGGCCAGGGAATTGGGCTTATCCGATGACCACTCCGGCCTGATGGAATTGCCTGCCGATGCACCCCTGGGCCAAGACCTTATGGATTACCTGTCCCTGGACGACACGGTCATTGAAGTCGACCTGACGCCAAACCGGGCGGACTGCCTGTCAATTCGCGGGTTGGCCCGCGATGTGTCTGCCAGCTGTAATGCCCAATACACCGGTCTTCAGATCGATCCGGTACCCGCAAAGATTGAAGCTGACTTCCCGATCAGGCTGGAAAGCCCGGCAGACTGTCCGCGATACGCCGGGCGGATTATCCGCGGTATAGACCTCAAAGCACAGGTGCCGTTGTGGATGACAGAGACATTGAGACGATGCGGCCTGCGCAGCATCAGCCCGACCGTGGATGTCACCAACTACGTGTTGCTGGAACTGGGTCAGCCAATGCACGCCTTCGATCTCGACAAGCTGAACGATGAAATCGTCGTCCGGCGGGGCAGGGCAGGCGAAAGGCTGCTGTTGCTGGATGATTCAGAGGTTGAACTGGACGCGGACGTGCTGGCCATTTGCGACAGCAAGGGTCCGGTTGCGCTTGCCGGCATCATGGGCGGCCTGGACAGTGGCGTTACCAGTTCGACGACGGACATTCTGTTTGAAAGCGCATATTTCAACCCCACCACGATCATGGGCAAGGCCCGGGCTTACGGCATGCACACCGACGCTTCGCACCGCTTCGAGCGAGGCGTCGATCCCCAGGGTCAGGTACAGGCTGTTGAGCGCGCCACGGCTCTTTTGATTGAGATTGCGGGTGGCGAGCCCGGTCCATTGTTACTCGCTGAAGACCAGGCCAGCATTCCTCGCAACCAGGCCGTCATATTGCGTCCGGAGCGGCTAAACGCCATTGCGGGGTGCAATATTCCCCGGAAGACAACAGAGGGGATCCTGCAGCGCCTGGGGATGGATGTGGCCTGGAATAGCGATCGCTGGAGCGTCACGGCGCCTTCAATGCGTTTCGATATCGAAATCGAAGAAGACCTGATCGAAGAAGTGCTGCGGATTTACGGCTACGACGAAATCCCCGAGGCCCCGGTTTCCGGAGAACTGGCGCCCGGCGCCGCCAGCGGCCACTTGGTTTCGCTGGCTTGTGTTCGTGAGAGTTTATGCACGGCAGGCTATCAGGAAGCCATCAATTACAGTTTCGTGGATCAAGCACAACTGGAAGCCGTTCACCATGGCGAACAGATTCTTGCGCTGGCCAACCCCTTGTCCTCGGACATGGATGTCATGCGCACGACCTTGCTGCCGGGCTTGCTAACATCTCTGGCACGAAACGTCCGTCGCCAGCAGTCCCGGGTTCGCTTATTCGAAACCGGGGTCGCATTTCTACAGGACGACTCAATGAACGAAGTTGAGCGCCTTGCAGGCATCGCAACAGGCGATGCACTTCCGGAACAGTGGGGAGAATCCTCCCGCGCTCTGGATTTTTTTGATATCAAGGGCGACATTGAGCGTCTTTATGCCATGCGTGGTGACCCCGGTACGTTGGAATTTGAACCAGGGGAACTGCCCTGGATGCATCCGGGAGC
>PVMK01128828.1_pt1 | contig 50343 bp, 54 predicted proteins | sample 1853481 | NCBI WGS metagenome assembly PVMK01 (sample SAMN08533507, study PRJNA380276) | Marine sediment metagenome, whole genome shotgun sequencing project.
TTTTTTTGTTTTAACTTTATAAAAGGATTTTAAGATGTCAAGACAGGAAGAAATTGCCGAATTACGGCAAGAAATTGAGAAAAAGGAAGGACAGCTTTATCGGGCAAACTTGGAAATGACCGGCTGGAACAAGGGTAAACACCAAGCGCATTCTAATACCAGGATGTCCAGGTTGTTAGTTGATTCATCACGCAAGGAAATTGCTGATCTAAATGCAAAACTGCGCGTTTTGGAAAGTTTGTCAGAATAGCCCCATGATCTCAGCAGGCACTGACCAATATATCTGGATTGACCTCGGCAAAGATGAGCCGGGGATGACACTACAGCGCTTTGATGGTGGTGTGTGGGGTGATTACCTGGTGGATGGTGAGGTGGTTAAATCGCCCGTCAAGATTGAGAAGTTGCCGCCTGGTAAGTATCCTTTACGATAAGAATTAGACAACGATCCAAAATCTTCACTGCCGCCGCTCACCGACTTGATATAGGTCAATACGCACTACGCAACAAGCGCGCAACATTGAGAGTTACGGAACTGAACATTTCGCTCCAAACAAGAAAAAGGGAACTGTCCGCCATGGACGGCTTGTATGGAGAATTATTATGTTTAAATTTGCTAAATCTGCGCTGCTGACTCTAGCGGCGTTTTTTTTAATTGGGCCATCGGCTCATGCTCTAACGCCTCTTGATGAGTGTATGGCTCGGGCCGAACTAAATATTGCGGCAGTCGAATCGTACATTTTGGATGGCGCACAATACAAGGCAACTGGCTGCTGGCGTCAACCCAAAGGTGGGTTTGCGATGTATATTTATACCGATTGTAAGTTGGGTAATTGGCCGGATGATTACAATGGAATCATGATTGAATCAGATAAAATCCAGGGTGGGTGTGAGACCTCAGGATTTATTGAAGGCGACTGCACCGCCGCGCCGCTGGGTGTTGGCACAGTTGCAAGGAACCTTTCAAAAAAGGAGTTAGGTGCCTTCAAGAGAGTCTATAAGCGACGTTGTAATGATTGGGAACCACCAACACCAACGCCTTAGAATCGCTATTCAAGTGTGTTAAATCAATCGGTAATCAGAATACAGCCCCGGTCAGGAATGGCCGGGGTTTTTATTTAGGTGAAAGGGCCGCCAGTGATTGACGGCCCCGGAAAGGTTATTCAGGCTTATCCTTCTGTTTTCTTTTCTTTGAACTATACTTGAACTGAATAGTTTGAAAGTCCCTCAGATTAAGCAACTCCGACTAACCTTTGGCAACATAGATACATGGTTCACCAACTAGGCGATTTAGGCATACTCATAGACTTCGGCAAAAACAAGCCTGGTTCAGTTCTGCAACATCAAATCCTCGAAGGCCGTTATTACGCTTGGCAGGACTACCTGGTGGGCGGCAAACCCCTCATAGCACCCATCGACGTTAAATCCTTGCCGCCTGGTGAGTATCGACTGATAGGCTAATTCCTACACCATCCGCCCACATTTGCCGACAGACAGACCTGCCCAGCGGTTGGATGCTGCCTGCAGGATAGCCAACGGTGCCAGCCTGAATCGATTGAAACAGATCAAGTCGATTCTCAAAAGCAACCGTGACCGCTTGCCGGAGCAGCTTGAGCTGCAGGCTGAGCTTCCCCAGCACCATGAAAACATCCGCGGACCCCGCGATTACCATTAGGAAAAAACAACCATGACAACACAAACCATGGCGCAGTTGCGCCAACTTAAACTCGGTGGCATGGCCACCGCTCTGCAAACCCAGCTGGAACAGGTCGGCACCTATGAAGGGTTGCCCTTTGTTGAACGCCTCACACTGCTGGTTGATCACGAGTGCATGACCCGTGAACAGCGCCGGCAGGAGCGCTTTATCCGCCAGGCCCGCTTCCGCTTGCGAGCCAGCGTTGCCGAGATCGATTACCAGCACCCGCGTAACATCAAACAATCCCAGATCGCACAGCTGGCATCCAGTGACTGGATCAACCGGGCTCAGAACCTGCTGATTACCGGTCCCTGTGGCAGCGGCAAGACTTATCTTGCCTGTGCGCTGGGACACAATGCCTGCATGCTTGGCTACAGTGTTCGCTACTTCCGGTTGTCACGCTTGTTGCTGGAACTGACCCAAGCCAAGGCTGACGGCACTTATTACAAGAAGTTAAAACAACTGGCCAGGATCCAGATGATGATCATTGACGACTGGGGGCTGGAAGCACTCAAGCCTGCACATCGAAATGACCTGATGGAGATCATGGATGATCGCCACGGACATACATCCACTGTCGTGATCAGCCAGCTACCCACCGATGAATGGTACGCCAGCATCGGCGATAACACCCTGGCGGATGCCATCCTGGACCGGCTAATGCACAACTCACACCGGCTTCAACTTAAAGGTGAATCAATGCGGAAAATAATGGGGGTGGTTGACTCATCGTGAACACCTGAGTTAAAAAGGGACTTCGTGATGCGTTGAGAAATCAGGTGTTCACGATGAACCGGAATCGGTGTTCATGATCGCCGGAATACGCAAGGAAGAGGTAAAAGACCCGTTTGGCGGGCCTTTGGGTTGTTTTTTGATGTTCCTTGCTGCTCTTTTTTTGGCTTTATTTATGCTTCCCAGCATTTTTCAAAGTTTTCTTCATTAGTATTTTTTCATCTCATTAGATACCGACTTTGGGCTTGTGCAATTGACCCACATCAATACCCCTCGCCTGGTTGAGCTTAATAAGAGAGGGAGATATTCATCAGATAAAACATTTGATGAACATCTCCCACCTAATTCCTATTGTGTTATGTACAGATTTATCTATCTCTATCTGTTAAAGGAACCATAACATGTACCATAGGAGTACCGCCCCACATTACATAGGGGCCGCCAGCATCGGGGTAGTCAGGCAAGTCAAGATCGACCGAAGTAGGAAACAACATCATAAGATGCGGACCTTCCTGATCCCATGGGCCTTCTGCACCGCTCGGATCATGATTGCTTACCAGAGCATCACCGCGCAGCATATAGGAATAACCGATAGTACTAGGTGTCCATGGATTTGGATTTTCTACTTCATCAAAGAAGATACTGCCGTCTATGATAGCGCCCAACCAATCCATCCAGACGGCGTCATTACACATGGGGTGCTTATCACCGGGTATAAGTGGAACTCCTGGAAAGCAGGTCCAGCCATTCGTACCTTCGCGCAAAGTAGTGAAAGTAGCATCCATGATGGTTGCTTCAGCAGATATACTACTGGGCGCAGCCTTCATTGCACGTTGAATTTTAGCAGCATCAGATTCCTTAGATTTAGATGCGACCACGTTTGTAGTCGAAACACAGACCACCAAAAACGAAACCAACAATAATTTAATTGCTTTCATAAGCAAGTCTCCTCACAAAGTTTGGATTCCTTTCCCCCCTAGCAGAATGCTGGAGTAAATTAAGCATAGGTGAGCGATTGATTTAATGACGAAATGCGTCTCAATTGTATCTAGTACCGGTTTTTGAACAGAACCGACAAAGGCCGTCAGTGATTGACGGCTCAGAGTTGGATACGGACTGACGGGTGTTTTGTCATGGCAAAAGTCCGCCCCCTGTCCAAACGTCATAACGTCATAACTGAATTTGGAATTTCGTTCAGAAAAGAGTATTTGACGGTCTGTAAACCGCATAGATATTGGGTTATGACAGTTATTACAGCTATGACAGTTATTACACTTATTACATATATAGGGGGCATACTTCTTTTTGATCATCAGTTGAGATTACCTACACCGCCAGAAGGAGATTACCAACAGACAGACCTGTCCAAAAAGTGGATACTTAACCTGTACCCTGGCATTCACTGCTGACCCCAGTGACCCTTTGTCGGGGTGTTCTTTATGTCAATTGAATGGAATTGGTGGTCAAGCGGCTCTTTGTCTACGCCTCCACAAAATTGCCTGATGAAATTTTTGACTGACGTCTGATGCTTTTTAAGAACATTGTAGCTCTGACTTTCATTTTTTGGTATTAACACAATTTGCACTTTTATCCATGTGAGAAATAATCATGCTAACTTTTGAAAAAAAATATGTATTCGCAAGCGGGTTTTGCCTCGTGGGAATTGTACTGGGAATAATCTCGATGATTGTTGGCGGCTTTATGATCTTTTACGGGATATTTACTGATGACGCGATAAACTTTGCAATAGGTCTACCGATATTGGGTTGGGGTGCTGTGGTTGTTTTCTCTACGCAGATCACGATCGCCTTGCTGGATAACACCAACGCCAACCGCGAGATTTTGCATATGATGAAGCGAGACCATATGATGAATCGAGACCGTGTAGAACCAACTTTTTGACTCACAGGTCACTTCCCCCCCCAAGTGACTGCTACTGTCAGGGTGTTCTTTATTCCATATTTGACCCACATCAATTCTTCTCGCCTGTTGCGGCGTATGCTTACAGGCTGGTAAAAGAGATGAGCGTGAATAAGCAAGAATCTAAAAAGATGTTTGTCGCCTGGGCATATAGTCTTGTCGTGGGAGGACTAGGCATCGCTTTGTTCTATTTTTCTGGATGGGGCATAAGTTGGGGGGCGACATACCCCTCGGAACTCACCGAGCTTTTTTTCGTTCGCTTTGAAAGGTCTACAGTTTTGGCTATCCATTTCACTAGCAAATACTATGGCTTTAATTTTGTTCCCAGACTCTTCGATTCGCTTTTCATTTCCACATGTAGCCTTGGTCTGGGCTTACTCTTTATTTGGGAGGGCATAATGCGATCCAACTTAGAACCAAATAAAAATAAAAAAAATACAATAATGCAGACAGGTGAATAAAACCGGTTTTTGAACAGAAGCAGCAAACCTCATTTTTGCCAAATTTGTCTGCGAGGGTATATAGCAATAATCACAAACCCAAAAACCTACATGGGGGGGGTACCCCATCCCAAATAACTTAAGCCTTTCCCTACAGGGTTATTCATTCCAAGTAGGCTAGATACACGTCCTGGCAGCTTCTATCCCCCCTTGCTGTCGGGGCTTTTTTTGTGGGAAGGAGGGGAAAATCCGACCTTTTGCACCCCTTATGCACCCCAAATAAAAAACGGGCCACAGTAAAAAACCATAACCCATTGTTTTTATTGGCGCGCCCGACAGGATTCGAACCTGTGACCCCTGCCTTCGGAGGGCAGTACTCTATCCAGCTGAGCTACGGGCGCTTTAGAATTGAATTGCGTAGTTTAGCCAGTTTTACTGGAATAAGGAAACGAATGCTACTATGCATTCAGACATCTATAAATAAACCTATAATTAACCGGTTACTATGGTTTAGCCTTATTCTACGAGCATGGAACCATCGTTCCAGAGTCTTACTGGTCGTTTAAAATATCCAATCTGATTCACTCTTAATGAGTCGATTATGCCAAGGGTGCGGCCGATCTGATGGTTGATGCTCGGAATACTTACAGGAAACCTTATTACGAAGCACTAAAATCAGCACAAAGGTCAAATGAAGTAACAGCGTGGGCTGTGTATTTCTCGAACACAGTGCTGGAGGCTCAATCAAGGGCTGAAGAAAGCATCGACTTTATTCTAAAGAACTTGGATTATCGACCTGAATCTGGTTGGAGGCGTTGCTTTCGGTTACAGGACACTACAGCTATACTATTCGACCTTTAAAGGTCAGGAACTAGAGGTACGGTATGGAAGAACAAACCGATCAAACGGTTATAAAAAATATGGTTATCGTCCTGGTGATACTGGTCGTGTTTACTTTCAGCATTTTCTTTATTGCGAAAGATGTTGGTTTCAAAGAGGATCAGGAAAGCGGTCCTGCCAGCATTGCAGTCATTGAAAAACGGATCAAACCCGTTGCTGATGTTTATACTGGCGAAGAAGGCCCCGCTGCTGTCAAAGAAGTTGCAGCAGAGGCTGAACCGGCACAGGCCGTTGCATTTGACGGCAGCCTCGATGCTGAAATGATTTATACCAATGTATGCGCTGCCTGCCATGCAACCAGTGTGGCCGGCGCTCCGCAGCCAGGCACGCCCGCAATGGCCCAGCGTATTGAAAAAGGTTTGGATGCATTAATGCAGACTGCTTTGAACGGTTTGAATGCCATGCCAGCGCGCGGCGGGCGGCCTGACCTGTCGGATGAGCAGATCCAGGCCGTAGTTGAATTCATGACTCAATAGGATTAATGATGTTTCTTAACACTTTTAAAACGCCGCTCACCGCGGCGTTTTTTTGTGCCTCCATTCTGGCCAACTGCGATGTGTCTCAACCCGAACCGGAAGCAGATATCGGGCAATGCCCAGCCCCGACTGCCACCATTGCCAGCGTACAGGGTGACGCGACCAAATCACCCATGCGCAAACAGACGGTAACGGTTCGAGGCATCGTAACCCTGATACAAAGCGAGCAGGGCCTGTATATTGAAGAGTCCGATTCCGATGGGGATAGCAGCACATCGAATGCCATCTTTATTCAGTCCACCGATTTGCCCGCCGGGGTGCAACCAGGCTCAGTAATCAGCGCCAGGGGAATGGTTTTCGAATTGGGCAAAGGTTACTTCTCACTGACAGCCATCACCAGGGTTGATGAACTGATCCAGTGTGCAACCGGCCAGGTCCTGCCATTAACGGCTATTACTCTACCGTTGGATAACGTTGAGCGCGAAGCACTGGAAGGTATGCGTATTCAGATCGATGAACCCCTCGTGGTCACCAATGCATATCAACTGGGCCAGGGAAACATGACACTGAGCGCGAACGGAATTCAATTCGTGCCAACAGAAATTATGGCCCCCGGAGCGGAAACAGCCGACCGACTCAAACAAAACAGGGCGTCTGCGCTACCGGTCATGTTGGCTGAAAGCACGGACCACCCCGGACTTCTGATCAGTGGAAGCCCCATCAGTAACATCACAGGCGTAATGGCCCACGATGGCCGGGGTTTGCGGGTTTCACTACAGTCACTTGCAACAGAAACAGACCTTGATTTTGCAGTACCCGGGACTGCAAAGGCCGGCGCACTGCGTATCGTGGGAATGAACCTGCACAATTATTTTAATGGTGATGGCAAGGGGCAGGGTTTCCCGACGCCAAGAGGTGCAAAAACAATTGATGGTTTTGAACAACAACGCGACCGTATCGGAGCTGCCATCAAGGTTCTGGAACCACATGTTCTTGCTGTCATGGAACTCGAAAATGATGGGTTCGGGCCCGACAGTGCCGCTGCAGACTTCATCAAACTGGCACATGATGCGACCCGCAAAACCTGGGCCGTAGCACGGCCGGTTGAGGACAATACCGGAACCGACAAGATTACAGTCGGTTTGTTTTACCGCAGCGATCTACTTGAAGCCATTGGACCGGCACAAACCCTTACCGGACCGGAGTTCAGGCGGAGCCGCCAACCACTGGCGCAGGTTTTTAAAAAGCGTCCGAACGGCGAAACAATCCTGGTGGTAGTCAATCACCTCAAATCCAAAGGTTCCTGCCCCGAATCAGACGAGAATGCCGATCAGAAAGATGGCCAGGGATGTTGGAATCCCATGCGACTGGCATCTGCAAATAAAATGTCTGCCTGGGTAAAAACAATTGCTGCATCTACCGGAACCAACAATATCCTGATACTCGGAGATATGAACGCCTATCGAAACGAAGACCCCATCAAGGCCATCCGCGATGCCGGGTTCACGGAGTTAATGGATAAAAAGCAGGGGGATGAAGAGCAAGGTCAAGTCTACAGCTTTGTCTTTTTCGGCCAGCATGGCACGCTGGATTATGCCTTTTCCTCCGACGCCCTGCTTCCAGATGTGAAACACGCTTTCATCTGGAACGTCAATGCCGCTTTGCCGGCCAATATGAAGTTGCCGCAGCCCTGGTTGCGATTTTCAGATCATGACCCGGTGGTTGTGGACATACGCTCACGCCAGTCCAGCACATCGGATTGAATTTCCGGAAATAATTGCCGGAATGCGGTTCTGAATTCCGGCACAAGTTCAGGCCATATTTCAACCACGCGGTGCAAAGGGTTTGGTCGTGTCAGACGTGTGCCAATACCGGCCAGGGCATACAGGGTGACGTCTGCTTCACGATAAGCGGTGAACAACCCATGCCGGTCCGCATAATGCATAAATTTGCTGAGTCCTTCGGGTACCAATACCTCGTTATCGCGCAATAAATCACGGACTTCAAGGTCAAACCTTTCCAGGCTGCCCGGCATGTAGCGCCACCAGTTGATGGCCAGTTCATGATCAAATGCAAGGTCGATAATGATGCCGGCATAACGCCGGAACTCACGGGGAAAGCGCGAGCGTAATTTTTTAACCACCGATGAATGATCTGTTGTCCGGTCAATATATCGGTGCAAAACAATACCTTGTCTTATCGGCTCCGGAAAAGCACGCAATGCGCGCCGACCGCGAACGAAATCACCGAACATCCCACCCAGCATTAAACTGGTATCGCCATTGGCGAGACATAAGTGAGCGAGGAAATTCATGCATTAACCCTACCATAGAGTAGTCTCTCAGACTGCGGTATGATGCACATCTGCCAATCAACGATGAAACAGGCCATGGCGGAGTCTCCGGACACCAGACAAACTGATGAATTCCCAGCCACACGGCACGAATTCTTTCTGCGCGGGCCAGCGGGTAAGCTGGAATGCGTTGCCGACGTTCCCGAACCTGCGGATGAGCGCCCTGCAACCATGGTAATTTGTCACCCGCATCCTGAGCATGGCGGCACCATGCATAATAAAGTTGTTACCGTCATGGAACGATCCATGCGGGAACTCGGCCTGCGTACCATTCGCTTCAATTTTCGCGGCGCAGGTGAGAGTGGGGGTGAGCACGATGATGGCTACGGTGAAACCGATGACCTGTTTGCGGTCACCGAGTGGGTACGCCGTAGCCGGCCAAATGATGAACTATGGCTGGGTGGGTTTTCCTTCGGGTCTTTTATCTCCATGCGCGCAGCACAAAACCTGAAGCTGGGGCAGCTGATATTAATTGCACCACCGGTTGATCGCTATGAATTCTCTCAACTACAAAACCCCGGTTGCCCATGGCTGGTGGTCCAGGGTGATGAGGATGAGGTGGTCTGTCTGGAGGACGTGGCATGCTGGATAGAAAAACTCGAACAGCAGCCCGATTTCCTGGTAATGGAGCAAGCCGGTCATTTCTTTCATCGACGCTTGATGGACTTACGCGGTTTGCTTAAAAACGGCGTCCGCCCAAACCTGCCTGAAAAAATTTCTCCCTAGTATTTCGGATCCGCTAGCACTTGCACCGCAGTCCCCTTGCCATCTATGAGTCCCGGATCACCGATGGTGGTTATAAAGTTGACCCCGCCCAACGCAAGGCTATCGAAGAACTCGATCGCATCTGGATAGAACTGACCGCCCACCCGGTTTCCGGTTGGTGGGCAAGATTAGTTGGCAAGCAACGCAAAACGGTGACAGGCCTATACATGTGGGGCGGTGTGGGGCGTGGGAAAACCTGGCTAATGGATCTGTTTTTCGACAGCCTGCCGGGAAAAGACAAGCAACGCATCCATTTCCATCGCTTTATGGCACGTGTACACGCCACCCTGAAAACGATGCCATCCACCCGCGATCCCCTACCCGAAATAGCTCGTCAGTGGGCAAAACAATATCGCGTGCTGTGTTTCGATGAGTTTTTTGTTTCAGATATCGCCGACGCCATGTTGCTCGGCGGCCTGTTACAGGCCTTGTTTGCAGAAGGCGTAACGCTGATCGCCACCTCGAACGTAGCACCTGACGACCTGTACCGGAATGGATTACAACGGGCCAAATTTCTGCCAGCCATCGAGTCCTTGAAAAATCACAACCTAAGCCTGCATGTCGATGGCGAGCAGGACTTCCGCCTGCGTTTACTGCAACGTTCCGAAATATTCCTTCAGCCCCTGAACGATTACGCCGAAACCAGTTTAAGCAAGGCATATGAGCGCATGTCAGCAGGCTGCTCGCTGGAAACCAGCCTGGGAATCAACGGCCGCACCCTGAACGCCAAACAAAGAAGTGACGGCATCATCTGGTTTAACTTCAAAGAACTCTGCGACCAGCCAACCAGCACCGCCGATTACATCGAAATAGCAAAAGCATTCAACACCGTCCTGCTCTCCGGTGTGCCCTTAATGGACGAAGGCAACGCAGACGCCACCCGCCGCTTCATCAACCTCATCGACGAATTCTACGACCGCAACGTAAAAATGCTAATCTCAGCCGCCCACCCCATCAACAACCTCTACACCGGCAACCGCCTGGCATTCGAATTCCAACGCACTACCAGCCGCCTAACCGAAATGCAAAGCAACGATTACCTGGCCAAACCCCACCTCCCATGACATACCACTCTAATCATGCCTCCGGCAGCACCAGGATTAATTTGGGGTACCAATTCGTAATTTCCCAGACTACACATGTGGGTGGCGTATCCGCGCCCAAAGCGGTATTGTTCAAAAATTCATGAGTGGGATGATTGTGGGAAAATGAAACCTCTGCAGAAAATACAAGCTGGCTGGTCCTTGCTTTTCGCTGTCTGGATTGTGGTAACTATTGCCACGCTCGGCAGCCTGTTTTTCAGCGAGGTCATGGACGTTCCGATTTGCCTGCTGTGTTGGTATCAGCGCATCGCCATGTACCCCCTGGTGCTAATCCTGGCAATTGGCCTTTTCCCATATGACCCCGGCGTGGTGCGATATGCAAGTTCACTGGCAGGCGTGGGCTGGCTCATTGCTTTGTTCCAGGTGCTATTGGTCGCCGGGATCATTCCGGAAAACATCGAGCCTTGTGTGCAGGGTATTCCATGTTCGGAAACCCATATCTCTCTACTCGGTTTTTTGAATATTCCCATGCTTTCTCTTTTTACTTTTAGTCTTATTGGCGTTTTATTAATTTTTACCCACAGAATGGAATCATCATGAATCGAAAATATCTCTTTTTGACCGGCGCTGGACTGATTTTATTAGTCTTTATTGCTGCCACAGTGTTATATCAGAACAACAAGACCACGCTGAAGGGCATATCCGTAAGTCAAAACCAGGATGTATTAGAAAGGCAAGGTGCACCTGTTATTGGACCCGTCGATGCCAAAGTCACTATTGTTGAGTTCTTTGATCCGGCCTGCGGAACCTGTGCGAGTTTTTCTCCGCTTGTGAAGCAGTTTATTAGCCAGTACCCCGGAAAGGTGAGGCTAATGATGCGTTATGCACCGCTTCATACCGGCTCAGACCAGGTGGTAAAGATGTTAGAGGCAGCACATCAACAGGGCAAATTTTGGCCAGCCCTTGAACTGTTATTCAAGAACCAGCAACGCTGGGTAGTCAATCACGTATCCCAACCCATGCGTGCCCGGAGCATATTGAAAGGTATGGCCATGGATCACGAAAAGTTAAATTCGGATATGCATAAGCCCGAAATAGCGCAGGCGATCCAAAAGGATGTGGCTGATAGCCAAGCACTCAATGTCCAGGCAACCCCGGAATTTTTTGTCAATGGACGCCCCATGCCCAGCTTCGGCTACAAACAGCTAAGCCAACTGGTAAAGGAAGCAGTAGCCGAAAATTACTAACCGGAGAGTGCGTTAACTGGGCACAAGGAAATCTATAAAACGGGGTAATTGAGGGTTCCCCAAAAAGAAAGGACCAGCAAGGGGTCAGCTGATCCTTTCATCGAGGTCGACGCAAGGGGAGCGTCGGTCCTCAATACGAAAATGGCATAAGGGGGAACGCCACTTTCGATTCTGTAGACCCATTCGGGTCAAATTTGGTGGTCCATCAGAAAAGGTCAACATTCCCTTGATATCTAAAGTCTAGCGTAAATGAAGCAATTTTTATATATGCATGTATGAAGAATTTTTTAATTTTCCTTTTTCGAACGCGAGCGAAGCGCGTCAATAGAAAACGTTGCAACATCACCATCCGGTGTTTTCATCGGCTGCCCTTCTGCGGGAGCAAAGGCTGCGCCATAGATTACCTCATAACTGGCCGGGTAGCGATCATCGCCACGGAACTGCTCATAGGCTTGCAGCATTGCCTGCAAACGCGTCTTGCCGGTTAAGCCACGTGACCTGTGGCTGGCCACATTGTGCTCGCCAAGACCCTTGAGCTCGCGCATCAATGACAAAACATCTGGATATTCCAGTGTCAGGCGCTCCGCATCCATCACCGGCTCACGGAACCCTGCAACCAGAAGTTCATCGCCGATATCATGCATATCCGGATGGTCGTTTACATGCGGAAGGTCGTCCACAGCCCGCCATGCCTGTTTGAGTTCCAGCAATGTATCCGGCCCGAAACAACTGAAGACTAGCATCGCATCCGCTTTCATAACACGCCGGAACTCACGAAAAACGGCGGGCAGATCATAACTCCATTGCAGGGCCAAATTGGAAAAAATTAAATCTACACTACGGGCTGCCAGTGGTAGATGGTGCATGTCTGCACACAAGCGACACACCTCAGCAATAGAACTGGAGTCAGCCCCCTCACCTGCCCCGGCTTTTGCCAGCATGGCAGGTGCCCAATCCAGGCCAATGATTTTTGCCTGCTGAAACTGCCCGGCCAGCAAGCGACTGGCCGAGCCGGTACCACACCCCAGGTCCAGAATTATCCCGGGCTTCTGGCGTTGAAATTCCAGACGTTCAAGCAAGCGTGATTCAACTTCACGTTGCAAAACAGCATGGTGATCGTAGCTGGATGCAGCGCGATCAAATGATTGCCGGATGGCATTTTTATCCAGTGGTGTCAGGCTCATAGAAAAATACCTACAAATTCGGAGCAAATGCCCGACCTGATAGCGGGCAAAGTGCTGATTTGAATTTCACGCGTATTAGAGTACAAACGGTGTACCTGATGAGCATGAAACAACAATTCATTAAAGGCTGTCAATCCGCAACCATCATACAGCCTGATAACAACCGCTGGCATAGGGCGTTGAATTTCCTGTTGCCGCCGCGTTGCGTACTCTGCGGCCAGCCTTGCGGATCTATCTGCATCTGCGCAGCCTGCAGAGTTGACCTGCCGTGGACCGCTTTGCATTGCAAACAATGCGGTCTGCCATTGGCTTCACCGAAAGATGATATATGTGGCCAGTGTATTCGACATACACCGCCATTCACACGCACAGTTTGCCCATTGCAATACCAGTTTCCTGCAGACAGCCTGGTGCAGGCATTTAAATTCAAGCGGCAACTCGCCGCAGGCAGGGTTTTAAGTCACCTGATGTGTGAGTATGTGACCTGTCAGCAAGTACGCCATCCGGATATGCTGGTTCCGGTGCCCCTGCACAACTTTCGAATGATAAAGCGTGGGTTTAACCAGGCTTCTGAATTGGGGGCTTATATCAGCAGAGTACTCGACATCCCTTTGCTTACCACCGCATTGCGGCGGCACCGAAATACAAAAGCACAATCAGGCCTGAGCCGTAAACAACGCCGAAAAAATGTACGTGGCGCTTTTTACTGGCATGGCCTAATAACCCCGGGCCGTCATGTTGTATTGATTGATGATGTGATGACCACGGGTACAACCGTGACCGAGTGTGCGAGAATTCTCAAAAAAGCCGGGGCAAAACGCATCGATGTGTGGGCGGCCGCACGGGCCATTCCGACCAAACACCAGTAAAGCTCAACCTTCATCCGCAAGCACGGCCCAACGCTCATGGTCACACCACTCACCGCTGATTTTCAGGTAACGTGGAGAGAAACCTTCATATTGAAAACCGGTACTTTGCGCCAGGGCAATCGAGGCCAGGTTGCCAGGCTGGATATTTGCTTCGAGCCTGTGCAAACCAAGCTGATCAAAAGCATGGCGGATAACCTGTGACAAGCCCTCTTTCATATAACCTTTTTCAACCTGTCCAGCCACACCAAAATAGCTGACATATGCACTGCACAGTGCCTCAAAGGTAATGACATTAAGGTTAACCACGCCACAGAGTGCGCCATCATGTATACGTTTCACCAGGAACCCGGCTTCATTCTCCCGCTCAAGGCGCTTCATATAGCGTTGCCAGGCTGCATGGTCCCTGGGGGCTGAAACCCAGGGGGAGTGTAGTCCAACGCTATCTCGCATCGCGGCCAGAAAAGTCTCTTCATCCCCCGCCTGTGGGGTCTGAATACAGGTTCTGTACCCTTGTAAGGAGAGCATCGTTTGTCAGCCGATAAGATAAGTGGCCAGCAAGCCAGTCCAAACGGCTACACCGACCCAGTTATTATTCAGAAAGGCATTGAAACAGGCATCACGATCCCGCTCTCTGACCAGATATTGCTGCCGGGTAAACAAAACGCCAGCGATTGCCACTCCAACGAACCAAGGCCAAGAAAACTGCAGTTTCAAACCCAGCAACACCAGCAAGGCTATCATCAATATTTTTAATACACGTATTATCAAAAGATCAAATCGGCCAAACATAATGGCAGTGGACTTCAACCCTATTGAGACATCATCTTCACGGTCCACCATGGCGTACAAGGTGTCGTAGATTACTGACCAGATCACGTTGATCAGTAAAATCAGCCATGCAATGGATGCTATCTGCCCCGTCTCTGCAGCAAAGGCCATGGGGATACCCCAGCCAAAAGCCAATCCAAGAATGACCTGGGGGAAATGTGTCCAACGCTTGAAGAAGGGGTAGGTGGATGCCAGCAAGGCGCCGGCAAACGCCAGCTTGATGGTCAATACATTGGTCATCAGGACCAGTCCGAAAGCCAGCGACATCAACGCAAAAAAGGCGATCAATGCCTCGCGTACTGTCAATTCTCCAGAGGCCAGTGGTCTGCAACGGGTGCGCTCGACATGCGGGTCGAAATCCCGGTCAGCCACATCGTTCATGATGCAACCCGCTGCACGCATCAACACAACACCAGTGCAAAATATAAGTATGTTTTTTGTTGAAGGACTGCCGTCACCAGCAATCCACAATGCCCAGAGTGTCGGCCACAGCAATAAAAGTATGCCAATCGGCCGGTCAAACCGCATTAATCGCCACAAGGCGTTCCATTTCACGTGCATGTGCGGAATTGTATGGCAATGGGAGGAGGCTTTACAATGCGCGCCATGGAACTCATAGATATAGGCTGTAATCTGACCCACGACTCTTTTGATATCGACCGTAAGGAAGTTATTGAAGCGGCGCAGCAAGCCGGCGTAACCCAGATGATCATCACTGGCGCCAGCGCTGAGGGTAGCCAGGCTGCGCTGCAGCTAGCCAGTGAATGGCCACATCAACTGTTTGCAACCGCAGGTGTACATCCGCACCGTGCCTCCCAATATGATAGTGAAACCGATAGTTTGCTGCGTGATCTGGCAAGTCGAACCGGTGTAGTCGCTATCGGGGAAACCGGGCTGGACTACTTCCGTGATTTTTCACCCCGTGATGCTCAACGCACGTCTTTTGAGCAACAGATTCAAATTGCCATTGAGACTGGTTTGCCGTTTTTTTTGCATCAGCGCGATGCGCATGATGATTTTATCGCCATACTTAAAGAATACCGCGACCAACTCAGCGAAGTAGTCGTACATTGCTTCACCGGCAGTAAAGCGGAGCTGTTTGAATGTCTGGACCTGGATTGTTATATCGGTATTACGGGCTGGATCTGCGACGAGCGGCGCGGTACGCATATGAAGGAATATATGAAAGATATCCCTTCGAACCGACTGATGATTGAAACAGATGCACCCTATCTGAAACCCCGCAACCTGCGTCCAAAAATCAAAAGCCACCGCAATGAACCACGTTTACTGCCCTGGATACTTGGCACTTTGGCTGCATGTCGGGACGAGCACCCCGATGTGTTAGCGGAAGCGACTACCCGAAACGCCAGGGCATTTTTCCGGATCTGACCTCTAAGTCCGGATTCAATTCAGAGTCCACACACCGTCATTCCGGCCTTGAGTTGGAATCCATTTTGCTCTTTAAGGCTTAGACAACAAAAGAAAATGGGCCCCGGATCAAGTCCGGGGTGACGTGCTTCAGTCCGGGGTGACGTAGCTCGGCCGGAGTGACGTGCTTCAATCAGGGGTGACGAAGCCCGGGTGTGCTTCAGCCGTAAAACTGGGCCGTCAGCATGGTCACGCGCTTACGTTGCATTTTCAGCTCTCTTTCCAGTTCGCGGTAACGGGCTGTTAATGAACTCTGGTCTATGGCATCGGCCAGTTTTTGCCGGCTTTGTTGCACACGATCCATTTGTAGCTGTTGCCATTCGGCAATGGTTCTTTTGAATTGTGCATATTCGGTTTCAAACAATTCACGCCAGCGCGGGTTTTCTGCAGAGACATCAATTTTGGCCTGGGCGCGTTTGAATACCATGGCCAGGCGGGCGCGCTGAATGCGGAAATCCGATGTGCGTTTCAGGTTGCTGGCCAGACCCAGCCATGAACAGGTCTTGATGAACCACTTGTTGATATCGTACTGCCACCAGCGGATGCCATTACGGTAATCACTCTGGAACAGGTGGTGGAAGTTGTGGTAACCCTCGCCATAAGTAACGATGGCCAGGAACCAGTTATCCCTTGCAGTATTTTCATCGGTGTAAGGGCGACTGCCCCACATGTGGGCCAGTGAATTGATAAAGAACGTCACGTGATGACTGACGACCAGGCGCAAAATACCGGCCAACAAGAATACGCCCGGAATGTCACCCACCATCCAACCCAAAATCAGGGGTAATGCGATATTGGTCACCAGGACCAGCGGCCAGTAGTACTTGTGCTGCCAGGCAACGATCGTGTCACGTTCCAGATCAGGTACGATACTCCAATCCAGCTTGCCACTCTCGTAATCCTTCAGCATCCAACCCACGTGTGCAAACCAGAAACCACGGCCGATTGAATACGGGTCTTTGTCGTTATTATCCACATACCGGTGGTGAAACCGGTGGCGAATACACCAGATCAGGATACTGTTCTGAATGGTCATGCCACCGACAATTGCCAGGTACAAACGCATGACCCAATGGGCTTTATAGGCCCGGTGCGACCACAGGCGATGGTATCCACTACCGATTCCAATACCACCTGCAATCAGGAAAACTGCGAAGAACGCCCATGCCCAAGCACTAAATCCGTAAACAAATCCATACCAGGGTACGATGGTAACTGCCGCCAGAAAGGTCAGGCCAAGCACTAGCGTAACGGGCCAGTTGATCTCGGCCTTTTCAGTTTTGTAGTCAATCGTCATGTATTTCACTCAAATAATCGCAGATATAAGAAGACTGCATTCTATCGCAGACACAAAATCAAGTCGTTAAGGTTTCATCAACTCCTCAGGCCAGTGCCCCTGTGTAAAAGCCATAAACACAGGCTGGCCAGCAATACGCCGAACACGCCCATAATGATGTACGCGTAACCAATTTCCACATCCGAGACGCCCAAAATTCCGTAGCGAAAGCCATTGACCATGTAAAAAATCGGGTTGAAGGCCGAAATTTTCTGCCAGAACTCCGGCAGCAGGCTGATGGAATAGAAAACGCCACCAAGATAGGTCAGCGGGGTCAGGATAAAGGTGGGAACGATGGCAATATCGTCAAACTTGTTGGCAAATATGGCATTCACCATACCAGCCATGGCAAATACGATAGAGGTCATCAGCAGCACAGAAATCATAATAAACGGGTGCTGTACCTCGACACGTGTGAAGAATAATGAAACCATCATCACCACCGAGCCCACCATCATGCCCCGAACCAATGCGCCGGTGACATAACCGGCCAGGATGACCCAGTTCGGCAATGGCGAAATTAGTAGTTCTTCAATATGACGGCCGAATTTGGCACCAAAAAAAGACGAAACCATATTGCCATAGGAACTGGTGATAACCGACATCATGATCAGCCCGGGAACGATGAACTGCATATAGTCGAAACCGCCCATCTCTCCGATACGACGACCGATCAGGTTGCCAAAAATAATGAAATAAAGCGTCATCGTTATGGCGGGCGGCACCACTGTCTGAGCCCAGATGCGTAATATGCGCGTGACTTCCTTATGCACGATGGTTTTATAACCGATCCAGTTCACCTGCACGCTCATGGCAACGTTCCCTTGTCTACCAAACGCAAAAACAGCTCTTCGAGGCGGTTGGCCTTGTTTCTCATGCTCAATACACGCACACCCAGATCATCCAGCGCCGAGAACAATGCATTAAGCGACTTCTGCTTTGGTAAAGAGACTTCGACAGTAACTTCATCACGTAATTTGAATTCCATACCTTCAACCTGTGGCGCCACCGATAATGGTTCCCGGACATCGAGTACAAATGTTTCAATATCCAGCGTTCCCAGTAAAGACTTCATATCCGTGTTCTGGATGATCTCGCCGTGGTCAATGATGGCAATATTGCGACATAGCTCCTCGGCTTCCTCGAGGTAATGGGTGGTTAGAATAACCGTCGTTCCATTCTCGTTGATCTCGCGGATAAACTTCCACATAGATCTTCTGATTTCGATATCCACACCCGCCGTAGGTTCGTCAAGTATCAACAACTTTGGCTCGTTGACCATAGCGCGGGCGATCATCAGACGCCGCTTCATCCCCCCCGACAGCATCCTGGAAATCTGATCGTGCTTGTCCCACAACTGAAGCTGCCTGAGGTATTTTTCTGCACGTTGATGGGCCACCTTACGGTTAATGCCGTAATAACCGGCCTGGTTTACGATAATCTCGAGCGGCTTCTCAAACTGGTTAAAGTTCAGCTCTTGTGGAACCAGGCCAATGTGAGACATTGCCTGTGAACGTTGTTGTTGCACACTGGTTCCAAAAACTTTTACTTCACCCGTGCTGGCATTTACCAGTGAACTAATAATACCAATCAGGGTGGATTTGCCGGCACCATTGGGCCCCAGCAAGGCAAAGAAATCCCCTTGTTCGACATTCAGGGATATACCTTTCAACGCCTCGACACCACTGGCGTAAGTCTTGGTTAGATTATCAACTTGCAAAGCGTACATTTGGTAGCTGGCCCAGGGTCTGTGAGGGGTTATTATACGGGTGAATTTTGTAAGCGTGGGAAATAAGGAATGTAGTAAACAAGCCACAAACTTTTAGAACTTAATTTTCCGCAGATTACGCGGATTACGCGGATTAAAGAGCAAGAGCGCTTAGGGTTTTAGAATGTGTTGTACACCCAAATCCAGGTACGAACTTTAAGTAAAGAACAAGTCCAAAAGTCAATCTGCGTAATCTGCGTAATCTGCGTAATCTGCGGAAAACAAGACAAAAGCCCAAATAATGAACCAGAACTGGCAGAGGGAACATTACAATCAGCCTATAGACGCGGACGGGCCTGCTGTTTACCCTGTGCAATCGGTCAAATGATGTTGTTCGCATGAATAGACTTTTTTATTACGTGGTGCTGGTGTTACTGGCACTGCCAACCACAGTTTTAGCTTTACCGGATTCGAATCAAATCGAGTTCAGCAATTGCATGCTTGCTCTTCCCGGCACCAACCTGACAGCCAAAGCACGTTGTGGCTCGCTGGAAGTCGCCGAGAACCCCGCAGAACCGGCAGGCAAGAGAATCAAACTGAACATCGCTGTGGCACCTGCCACCGGCAAAACCACCGAACCCGACCCGGTATTCTTTTTTGCCGGTGGTCCGGGCCAGGCTGCCAGTGAAACCTGGGTCATGCTGCGCAGCACACTACACAAAATACGCAAGAGCCGCGATATAGTGATGATAGATCAGCGTGGAACGGGCAAATCCAACAAGCTGGCCTGTGAATCCGAGATCGAAGAAGACCTTAACCAGGAAATTGACCTGGATCTGATCCGAACAGAAACCGAAAAATGTCTGGCTGAACTCGATGGCGACCCGCGTTTTTACACCACGGCCATCGCCATGGCTGACTACAACCATGTCCGCCAGGCCATGGGTTATGACAAGATCAACATCATGGGTGTGTCTTACGGCACCCGCGCAGCACAGGTGTACCTGAGGCTGTTCCCGGAAACCGTACGGACAGTAACCCTCGACAGCGTTATTCCGATGCAACTGGCACTGGGTCAGGAACATGCGCCCATGCTGGATCGCAGTGTCAGGAAGGTGTTTGAAGACTGTGCTGCAGATGAGCCATGCAATACCCTGTTCCCACACCAGGTCGAAGAACTTAATACCCTGTTCGAACAGCTACGTAAGCAACCCCGTCAAATCACGATTATCAACCCGGTGAGCGGCGAAGCACAGGATATGCGTTTGACAGCCGACACCCTGGCCGTAGCCATACGTTTCTTGAGCTATGCCAGTGAAACCCAGGCCCTGATCCCTTTGCTGGTACACGAAGCATTGACCACCGGCAACCTGACACGACTGGCCAGCCAGGCAATCCTGGTTATGACCGGGCTCAGCGAGATGCTCGCCAAGGGCATGGAGCTCTCTGTTTTGTGTGCCGAGGATTACCCATTTATCGATTTCTCCGCTGATTACAGCGATAGCTTGATGGGCAACATATTTTTAGAAATCATCGGCCTGCAATGCAAGGTCTGGCCGCACAACAAGGTATCAGATGAATTTCACCAACCCGTGGTTTCAGAACTCCCGGTTTTATTGATGTCGGGCGAGCGCGACCCGGTCACGCCACCACACTATGCGACACAAACCGCAGAAACTTTCCCCAACAGCCTGAACCTGGTTGCCCGCGGCCAGGCGCATTCGGTCATGAAAAATATCTGCCTGCGCGACATCACAACGGAGTTCATTGAAAAGGGCACTATTGAAAACCTGGATATAAGCTGTGTGGAAAATATCCTCCCCGCTCCGTTTTTTACCAGCCTGCTTGGCCCGAATCCTTAAGGGGCTACGAAAAACTTATGATTAAAGTTACCAACCTGCATAAATCATTTGGCAAGGTCAAAGCCGTCAGGGGGATCTCATTTGAAGTCCGTGATGGTGAGATTACCGGTTTGCTGGGTCCCAATGGCGCCGGCAAGACAACCACCCTGAGGATGTTGTATTCATTACTGCCACCTGACGAAGGTCAAATCCGTATTGATGGACTGGACCCCACTAAAGACGCCATGGCCATCAAGCGTACGCTGGGCGTAGTACCGGACAACCGTGGCTTGTACACGCGCATGAGCGCGCGCGAAAACGTTGCCTACTACGGTGAACTGCACGGTATGTCCCGCAAAGACATCAATAGCCGTATTGAGGAACTGGTGGAAACACTGGACATGGGTGATTTCATCGATCGGCGTACTGAAGGTTTTTCCCAGGGACAGCGCGTCAAGGTCGCCATTGCCCGCGCCATGGTACACAAGCCGCAGACCGTGATGATGGACGAACCCAGTAACGGGCTGGATGTCATGAGTACGCGCGCCCTACGTCGTTATATTCTCGATCTGAAAAATGCCGGACGCTCCGTCATCCTGTCCACTCACATCATGCAGGAGGTCGCAGCCCTGTGTGATCGTATTGTCATTATCGCCAATGGCCAGATAGCAGCTGATGGAACTGCAGAGGAGTTACTGCAGAATAGTGGCTGCGACAGCCTGGAAGACGCATTCGTCCACTTGATCGGCACAGAAGAAGGATTGCTGGCATGAGTGGTCTGAGCACGGTTTACAAAAAAGAAGTACGCGAGAATTTGCGTGATCGACGTTCACTTTTCAACTCGGTATTACTTGGGCCTATCCTCTTCCCAATCCTGTTCATCGGCCTGGCTTACTTCGCCGGCAACAAGCAGCAGGAACGTGCAGAAAAAGTGTTGGAAGTGCCGGTGGTGGGTGCTGAACACGCCCCTAACCTGGTTAGTTTCCTGGAACAACAGGGCGTTGTAATCCAGAGCGCACCGGAAGACCCGGAGGCTTCAGTCAGAGCCCAGGAAATGCAAGTCATTATTCGCATCCCCAAGTTATTCACCGAGCAATGGGAAGCCGGGAAACCGGCAGTTGTTGAAGTGATTGCCGATCCTTCACGACGGGAGTCCGATATTCCAATGCGGCGGGTCAAGGGCTTATTGCAGGCCTACGGCGCCCAAATAGGGCAATTGCGCTTACAACTGCGTGGCGTTTCGCCCACTTTGCGCACCGCTGTCATGGTCAGGGATATAGATTTATCCACTCCGCAGAGCCGCGGCATGCTGGTCATGATCATGCTGCCCTATGTGCTCATGATCACTGCGTTCACCGGCGGAATGCATTTGGCCATTGATTCCACGGCGGGCGAGAAAGAACGTAAGTCCCTGGAGCCCCTGTTGATCAACCCGGTCCACGCTGGCAGATCATGCTGGGCAAAATGGCTGCCACAGCAACCTATGCCTTTGCCTCGCTGGTACTAACGCTACTCGCATTCCGCTTTGCCTTCCCGTTTTTACCGACGGGCGCGCTTGGAGTCGACCTGAACCTCAGCGCAAGTGCAGTAGGCGGCATCCTGCTGGCCATTTCTCCGGTGGTGGTTCTGGCTGCCGCCATGTTAACCACGCTGGCAGCGCTGGCAAAGAGCCTGCGTGAAGCCCAGTCATACATGGGTCTGGTTTTCATGATCCCGATGATTCCCAGCCTGATTTTTATGGTTAACCCGATGAAACCCGAAACCTGGATGATGGCCATCCCCATGTTTTCCCAAAACCTGTTAATCGGTGAGTTCGTACGCGGCGAAACAGTCAATACACTCTGGCTAGCCATGTCGATGGGAAGTACACTGTTGATTGGATTTGGGTTCGCCGCCATTGCGGCTACCTTGTTTAACAGGCCAAGAATTGTATTTGCAAGCTAGGAACATTCCGATATGAACAAAATACTACTATCTATTCTCCTATTTCTTTTGTCCGCTCCGATATTTGCTGGCGAACCGCCTGCCGTGGGCTCTGACGCCCCATCTTTCAATCTACAGGATCAAAATGGCGAGTGGCACACGCTAGGGGATTACCGTGGTCAATGGCTGGCCGTCTACTTCTACCCCAGGGACGATACACCTGGCTGCACCACCGAGGCCTGCAACTTCCGTGACAACATTTATGCTTTCAAAGCCATCGGTGCTGCCGTGGTGGGCATCAGCGTGGATGACGTTGACTCGCATAAGGAATTCTCTGACAAATACAAATTGCCATTCACAATCCTGGCAGATGAGGGCGGCAAGACCTCCAAAGCTTACGGTGTGTTAAAAGACTACAAATTGTTGAAACTGGCAAGCCGCCAGTCATTCCTAATCAACCCGGAAGGAAGAATCGTCAAGCACTACGCGGATGTAGACCCCGACAAACACACCGATCAGGTGCTGGCAGATATCAAGACATTGATGGAGAGTGCCACAAACTCAGGTTGATTTATTTGTCCGCAGATTACGCAGATTATAAGAGCGTGAATTTATGGAGGATAATTTAATGCAGCGCACTCCTGCCATTAACAGTGAACGGTCACCCTAAAAACGCTCTATTTTGCTCTTTAATCTGCGTAATCTGCGTAATCTGCGGAAAACAAATTTCTAAAGCTTGAGGCTACGGCTCACCGGAACTCCCACTTTCAGCCTTGGCCTCACGAACAATCTTCCGGACATCCGCCAACAGCTCTTTGGCATTAAACACGATGCCATCCTTGATGGTGTATTTCACACCTCCCACGCGCTCGGGTTTATTATCCGCACCCAACTTAAAGTGCCCGGTGCCATATAACACCTTGAAATTTGCAATGGGATTTTCTTCTGTTATCACCAGGTCAGCCAGCTTTCCAGGACGCACTGAACCGATCTGATCTTCCATGTTCAACACCTCGGCCCCGAGATATGTGGCCGACCGTATGACTTCGAGCGGATGGAAACCGGCCTCTTGCAGCAATTCCATTTCCCGGATGTAGCCAAAGCCATAAAGCTTCCAGATATACCCGGCATCGGAACCAAGCGTTACCCGGCCACCATGGTTCTTATAGTCATTAAGGAATTGCATCCAGATTCTAAAATTGTTCTTCCAGGCAACTTCATCGGCAGTGGTCCAGTCATGCCAATAGGAACCATGTGATATCAATGATGGCTGAAAAAACTGCCACAGGGCGGGCGGTGTATATTCTTTCTGCCAGTCAGCATTCATTTCCCGCATCAGGTCATGGCTGGCTTCATAAATGGTCAGCGTGGGGTTGAGCGTGAAATCCAGTGATATCAGTTCATCACGTACCTGGTTCCATTTTTCAGAGCCCGGCTTCGCCGTCTGTGCCCACAGCCGACCGGCTTCACCAAAGCGGTGCTGTTCGTTCGTATAGTTATAATCCAGCGGGTAGTCCTGTATGACCTTGTCAACAAACATGGACTCCGGCAATCCATACCAGTGCTCCATCGAAGTCAAACCGGCACGGGCGGAGTCAAGAACATTCCAGTTCACCACATCCAGCTGAGCATGATGCATGGCTGAGCCCAGGCCTTGTTTACCTGCTTCATCCAGGGCAGCTTGCATAATATTTGCAGGTGCGCCGAAGAATTTAATTCCCGAAGCACCTTTTTTGGCAATCTTTCTGACCCAGCGCCGGGTTTCTTCTTCCGTCAGGAACGGCCCTGTTTCACCCAGACCAAATCCAATGTAAGGGAAAATCCTTGGTGCGGCTATCTCATTTTTTTCACTGCGTGCCTTGTGCGCCAATATCCAATCCAGCCCATTAAAGCTGCCTGGTTCACGAATAGTCGTGATGCCATGACCCAGCCACAACTTGGCCACGTACTCCGCTGACACCCCTTGATCGTCCCCACCAAAGTGTGCGTGCAGATCAATGAATCCGGGCAACAGGTAGTGTCCTTCCAACTCCATGACGCGATCACCCGGCTGAACCGGTATGCGTTTGGCTTCGGGGATAGGCTTGTATAGCCCCAGGTTGCGAATCTCGCTAATCCGGTTTCCCTCAATCAGCACATCCATTGGCCCCACCGGTGGTGCGCCCTCGCCGTTCACGATGATAACCCCACGAAGGATCAGACGCTCAAATGGCCCTTCTCCCCGAACCCGGTCCGGGATAGATTCAGGCACCGCAAATGCATTTACAGAGAGAAATACGATCAGTAATCTTATTAAATTTTTCATTAAGCGCTTGTATTTACGGATAGAAAGCGTATTGTGGAGTACCAGAGTGTAAAAGGGAAATGGATTTCCTGGAGACTTTTGTCATGGATGACGCAACCAAGGCATACGCCAAACCACTTAGCTGGTCTGACTCAGATCACTATTCTTCTAGCCCGGAATCAAGCCCGGATCTGGACAATTTCACTGTACCGAAACCGTTAGCTAAAAAGCCGGAATCGACGAAAGAGAAATCGCTTGACCGCTGGTTTCAGGAACAGCGGGGCACTAAGCGCGTTCCCAAACGTCTGGATGTGGCCAACGAGTTATTGGTTACCAATGGTGGCCCTCTAAAGATGACTGGCAACATCAAGCTGATCAACGAAGACGGCAGTGTGACAAACACGAACAGTCTTAGCCTGTGTCGTTGCGGTGCATCAAAAAGCAAGCCGTTTTGTGATGACCAGCATCTTGAAATTGAGTTTTTCGACAATGGCGCAGTACAGCAGTTGTCAGACTGGATGCCAGTTACCCGGCCCCAGACGATTTCTGTAACCGTTGTAGAGAACGGACCGCTGAAGTTCCGCGGTTATTTACGTATCCACAATAAAAAGGGTCAGGAATGCATTACCATGAGTGGCGCCCTGTGCCGCTGTGGGAAGTCGACCAAGAAGCCATTTTGCGACAGCTCCCAGGGATGTACCGGCTGCTAAGACCCAGCCAGGTTTTACTGTCCCTTAGCCGTAATAAATGCAACCGGCGTTGCAGGTTTCCTGAACGATAATTTTGCTCAGCCCTTCAAGCTTGGGTTTTAATTGCTGCCATATCCACTTGGCCAGGTTCTCACTGGTCGGGTTTTCAAGCCCGTCAATCTCGTTAAGATAGTGATGATCAAGCTGGTCGTACACTGGCTGGAAAGTTCGTCGCAACTCGGCAAAATCCATCACCCAGCCTTCCTGCTCTCCGACCGGGCCAGATATATGTACTTCAATACGGAATGAATGGCCATGCAGACGTGCGCATTTGTGCGCTTCAGGTACGTTGGGCAACCTGTGAGCCGCCTCTACCTGGAAAACTCTAAAAATATCCATAACTGAATTGTGAACTCAGCCGGTGCTTTGCGCAATGCCCACGGGATGACTACAACAACTTTTCACAGACAGAGACGAGTACGTTGACGTGTGCACCTGAGTCGTTAAGGGCCGGAATATATTCAAACTTTTCGCCACCGGCCGCGAGAAATAAATCCCGGTAACGAATAGCAATTTCCTCGAGCGTCTCAAGGCAATCTACCGAAAAACCAGGGCTGATAACCTGGATGTGCTTAACGCCAGACTCGGCCAGGTTTTTGATCACCTCATCGGTATAAGGCTGCAACCAGGCTTCGCGGCCTACCCGTGACTGGAAGGTGATCTGACACTCATCTTTCAGATTCAGAACCTCGGCCACGGCTGAAACACTTTGCCGACATTGTTGCTCATAAGGGTCACCTGCATCAACCAACCGCTGGGGTATTCCATGCATCGAGAATAATAATTTTTCTGCCTTTCCATGCTTTAGCTGAAAATTGCGAATTGAGCTGGCAATCGAGTGAACCCAGCCAGGTTCGTCATAGTAGTGGCGTACAAGGTGCAATTCAGGTTCCCAGCCCAACTCTGCTAGTATTACGCTCACTTCATCAAAAACCGATTCTGTAGTTGTAACCGAATACTGGGGATAGAGCGGCAGCACGATCAACTTCTTTACACCTTCATCACGTAGCGAAACCAGCCTGCTACGGATGTCAGGTGCCCCGTAACGCATCGCCAGCCTGACTTTTACCTGGTTATCCAATAAATTCTGTAACCCCTCACATAATGCTTCGGAGTACACCATTAACGGTGAACCGTCATCCAGCCAGATCTTTTTGTAGGCAGCAGTGATCCTTCCCTTGCGCAACGGGATGATGACCAGTCTCAGCAACGGAACCCAAAACCAGCGGGGCAAGTCCACAACACGCGGGTCTGACAGAAATTCTGTCAGAAATTGCCCAACACTAGTTTTCTCCGGTACATCCGGCGTACCGAGATTTACCAGCAAAACACCTTTTTCAGACATAAAACCCCCAGTTAACCAACAAATTTACATGTTGCCAAAATACGACACCAAGAAGGATTCTGAAGCTTGCAGGCGCTGCATTCAAGCTTGTTTCTACATGAAGTTGCTACTTAAGCCCTGTTGCTATACGCACCTGGCTGAAATCTTACAATTTTGACGTAAATTCTTAGCCAGAATCAATCTGTTGCAAATTTGCAACAGCTTCCTGTTTTACCCTCAAAAACTCACATAAGACTTTGTAATCACTATTTTTTCTGATAGCATGGTCTTCCAGTTGCTAAGGCAACAAGGCTGGACGCTGCCTGTATGAATAAAAAGTTTCACTATGCCCTGTTAGTGCTTGTTTCACTATTCGCCATCAACGCGAATGGTGCGCCTATGGCATACAGCGTCAACTCCGATAGCGGCAATGAAGCAAATGAGGACAGCCTGTACCTGATTGATCTCTCTACCGGTATTGACGAAAAAAGGGGAAAGTTGTCTACAGGTAGTCCAGAACTTGATCCCATTGACACAGAAGGTATGGCGTTCGCCCCAAATGGTGTTCTCTGGGGTATTGATGAAAGCAGACAAAAACTGTTTCCGATCAATACAAAGTTCGGCACAATAAATTTTAACGAGATGAGGTCATTAAAAGATTTTCCGAGCAAGTTTAATGATTTCGGTATGACATTTAGCTGTGACAACTCCCTGTATGTTACCTCTGTCACCACCCGCACATTGTATCAACTCGATTTAGAAGGCAATAGTGAAGCCATAGGTGCTTTAGGTGCACTTGGGGTAGAGATCAGCGCCATCGCAGCCATCGGTAGCAACCCGACATTGCTGTATGGAATTCAGAACGGTAATGTTGCAACTCCAAAATTATATAGCATCGATGTAACCACCGGTTTCGCCACTCCGATAGGAGAAGAAGGACTGGGCAATGAAGTCGGCGAGTTCAACCAGGCTGGACTTACATTCGATAGTGACGGCACTTTATGGGCTATAACCGATCGCCGCGGCATCAATGGTTCGCTAGAAGGCCTGCGCAGCCAGATATTTCGTATCAATGTGGTAACTGGTGCTGCAACCCTGGTCAGCAGCACCAGCGAAGTCGGCTTTGAAAGTCTCGCGATTGGCCCGCCAACCGCTTGCAGCATCACACACGGTACTGATTATGAAGACGAATTTCCACGGATTCCAACCCTGAATCAGACCGGACGCCTGCTCGCAATATTCGTTCTGATGCTAGCCGGGACAGTTATCCTGCGCAGGCGTATTTCCTAAGCCGGAATTTCTGGCACCTGTTTTTAAAGCCAAACCTTCCGGTTTCGGCTAAACTGCGTACATTCAGAAAACACCGGAGTTAAAACATGATTGGTGGAATAAGCGTTACGCAACTCGTGATTCTGTTGGTAATTGTCATGCTGGTTTTTGGCACCAAACGCCTGCGCAACATCGGCTCCGACCTTGGCAGCGCGATAAAAGGATTTCGCAAAGGAATCGAGGATGAACCCGAGGATAGCGAACCTGAAAAGATAACAACCGCAGAAAAAACTTCCGCTGAGCCGCAAAAGAAAAAGGAAAACACTACGGTCTCAAGCCCGACCGACACAGATGTTTGATGTTGGTTTTGCCGAGCTGTTTCTGCTGGCCCTGATAGGCTTGCTGGTACTCGGTCCCGAACGCTTGCCTGGTGTGGCACGCACCATCGGTGGCTATGTGCGCAAAGCAAGGTCCAGCTGGATCAGTTTACGCAATACCATTGAAGCAGAACTGGCGGAAGCCGATATTGCTGCACCCATCAAGCAGACCAGCGAAGAGCTGAAACAAATCGGTAAGGACCTGGCTGACATGTCAGCTTATACCCCTGAAAAGCAGGAATCCGTCACGCCGGAACCACAAGCCCTCGCGGATACTGATACTGAGAAAGAACCAGACCCGGCGACGGACTCCAACAACAGTAAAGACGAAAATGCCTGAGATACCCGAAGAAGATCAGGAGTTGAGCTTTCTCCAGCACCTGGTTGAGCTTCGCAGCCGGCTGCTCAAAGCCTGTCTGTCCGTATTTGTTGTGCTGATAGCACTGCTGCCATTTTCACGCCACCTGTATGAAACCCTGGCATCACCGTTGATGGCACAATTGCCGGAAGGCAGCAGCATGATTGCCATTGATGTGGCATCACCCTTCCTGACACCGTTCAAACTGACATTGTTGCTCTCCGTCATGATTTCGATTCCGGTGGTGTTGTATCAATTGTGGGCCTTTGTTGCGCCGGCATTGTTCAAAAAAGAAAAAAGATTGGCCCGGCCTTTATTATTTTCTTCGGTTTTTCTTTTCTACGCTGGCTGCGCATTCGCTTATTTCGTCGTCTTTCCATTGGTATTCGGTTTTTTGACCCGTATAGCGCCTGAAGGCGTGGCCGTGATGACAGACATCAGCAAATACCTGGATTTTGTCATGACGCTATTTCTTGCCTTTGGTATTACCTTTGAAGTGCCAATAGCAACCATCATCCTGGTAGCAACCGGCATTACTACCGCCGATAAGCTAGCAAGCTGGCGGCCCTATATCGTGGTCGGTGCTTTTGCCCTGGGAATGGTCCTGACCCCACCGGATGTGATTTCACAGACATTACTGGCGCTGCCAATGTGGTTGCTGTTTGAAATAGGAATTATTTTTTCCCGCATCCTGATTAAGGAAAAAGATCCAGAAACTGATCAGGCCACCAACTGATCAGCCGATTTTTTGCTGTGTCCATCAGTCGCTTCATCCAGACCGAAAATGTCCCTGAACGCCAGGTACTGGGTACCAAACAGAAGTAGTTGGAACATCGGGCCCAGCAACAGCAGCAGGAAAGCCAGCCAGGAGGACGCAGTTCCTTCGCTTAGTGCAGACAGGTAAAAAGAACCGAACAACAACGCGATTGGAATAGCCAGCAGTCCGAGCAAAACACCGATCAGCAGCAATGGCCGCCAATTCCTGCCCAATGCCCTCAGCCCCGTTATTACAGCGCTGCCCACGCCTTGTTGTTTGAACCAGATCAATGGCACAGAGAAATAGGTGATACTGCCACTGATTGCAGCACCCACCGCCAACGCCATAATAGCGCTCTCCATGATTTGCGGGTCAATAAGCTGCAAGGCATCCAGGTCACCCTGCTCAATTCGACTCAATATTTCAGGGTCGAGGTTAACCATTTGCCCCGCCAGGATCAGTGATACAACCAGTAACCCCAGGGCCATTACGACCCCACCCAAAAGTAGCAACCTGCTGACACTATGTTTAGCTGTAAACGGCATGAATAACACTGCCAGCATGGGCTTTTCACCCCGCTCAACCAGGAAGAAAGCGTGCAACATACCCGCACTCAACACGGGTAGACAAAGAATAATCAGCAAGCCAAGCACATCTGCCTGTGAAAACCCCAGGAAGAATTGAAAAAACAGGCTGATCAATAACAGGCGTAACGGCTGTCGCCTGACCAGCTTCCAGCTACCTGAGAACCAGGCCAGTCCACGCGCCGCAGGGACTTTACGAATAGGCTGCTGTGGCTGTTTACTCATGCGTTTGCGTGTGTCACATTGGCAAACTCAAGGGCATCGCTATCCCAGGTATGGGAGTTCTCAATGGCCTCCAGAACCTGTTCCGGCTCATCAACCACAGACCACATATTCAAATGATTACCACCCATGAAGCGTTCATCAATACTGTGTTTCAGGAACTGCAACAGGCCATCATAAAAACCAGCGGTATTGACCAAAATGATTGGCCCTGTCCACTGACCCAGGCGCTTCATGGTCAAGGCCTCAAATAATTCTTCATAGGTACCCGACCCGCCAGGCAACGTTACCACGGCATGTGAATCTTCCAACATGAGTTGCTTACGGACACGCATTTCCTTGACTATTTTCAAGCCGGTGAGACCACGATGTGTCAGTTCGAGATCCTGTAAAAACTGGGGCACCACGCCATAGACTTTTCCATTTTTACTGAGCGCACCATCAGCCATGGAGCCCATCAGGCCACCGCCTCCGGCCCCGTAGGTTATAGACTTTCCGCCAATTGCCAAGACTTCGCCTGTACGCCAAGCTGCGTCATAGTAGATGGGTTTAAGTGCTGCACTGGAAGATGCGTATACAGTCACCATTTTTACATGATGTGGGTCAAGCAGGTTTATTTCAGTCATTGTAATATTGTAACCTTCGAAACGTCTCTCTGGAGAGAATATTTGAATCAGCAACCCAAGTTGCTAAAAATTACCAAGCCAGCAATTTCCATCATTATAATTGTTGTCTGCGTTGCGGTATTTTTGATGCAAAATATTTCTCCACACTTGGCATTATGGCCTTTGTACAGCGGCTATTTTCAGCCCTGGCAATTAGTGAGCTACGCTTTTCTGCACGGCAGTTTCAACCACCTGTTTTTCAACATGTTTGCCCTTTGGATGTTTGGTCTGCCCGTAGAAAGGCTGTGGGGCAGTCGAAAATTTGCCCAGTATTTTCTTATATGCGTACTGGGTGCTGGCTTAATCCAATTGGTGGTTCAGTACATTAGCGCTGATATCTACCCGACCATTGGCGCATCCGGCGCAGTTTTCGGACTGCTGCTGGCATATGGCGTAATGTGGCCTAACAACAAACTAATCCTTATTTTTTTCCCGGTACCCATTAAAGCAAAGTGGTTTGTACTGATCTATGGCGCCGTCGAGTTAGTTTTCGGCGTCACTGGTGCAATGCCTCAAGTTGCCCACTATGCACATCTGGGCGGCCTGTTTTTCGGTGCCGGATTATTATGGCGATGGGGCTGGCGGCCAGGAATGACCTGGAACTAGCCTTCCTTGACTAACTTGAGTAAGAAAGAGAAAGACAATGAGCAAAACTTATCCGATTATTCCTGCAGCAAGTGAACGTACCAACGTTAGCAAACAGCGTTATGAAGAAATGTACAGCCAGTCGGTTGAGGACAATACCGAATTCTGGTCTGAACAGGCCCGTCGAATCAACTGGATCAAACCCTTTAGCAAGGTTAAAGACGTATCCTGGGATCGCGAGGATGTATATATCCGCTGGTTTGAAGATGGCACTCTCAACGCCTGTTACAACTGCATTGACCGTCACCTTGATACCCGCGCTGACCAAACCGCTATCATCTGGGAAGGCGATGACCCGGCCCGTGACCTGCACATCACTTACCGTGAATTGCACCAACGCGTATGCCGCATGGCCAATGTACTCAAAGAGCTGGGTACCAAGCGCGGTGATCGTGTCACACTCTATATGCCGATGATCCCCGAAGCGGCCGTGGCCATGCTGGCCTGTGCACGTATCGGTGCAGTCCATTCAGTCGTATTTGGCGGGTTCTCACCGGACGCACTGGCCGGTCGTATCATTGGCTGCCAATCCAATATCCTGATTACCGCAGATGAAGGTTTACGTGGTGGCAAAGCCATTCCTCTCAAAAAGAATGTCGATGCAGCCTGTGAGCGTGCCGGCGTTATGGATGTACTTGAATCGATACTGGTGGTTCGCAATACCGGTGGTGATGTTGCCATGGAGGACGGCCGCGATCATTGGTTGCATGAGGTCGAGACGGGTGTTTCAGATGATTGCCCCTGTGAAGAAATGGGTGCAGAAGATCCATTATTCATTCTCTACACATCAGGTTCAACCGGACAACCCAAGGGTGTACTGCATACCACCGGCGGTTACATGGTTTATGCATCATTTACCCATGAAATAGTTTTTGACTATCAGGATGGTGACATTTACTGGTGTACCGCAGATGTAGGCTGGGTTACAGGCCACACCTATATTATTTACGGACCGCTGGCCAATGGCGCGACCACCATGATGTTTGAAGGCGTGCCCACTTACCCGGATTCCAGTCGCTTCTGGCAAGTGGTTGACAAGCACCAGGTCAATGTCGTTTATACCGCTCCCACCGCAATCCGCGCACTGATGCGTGATGGTGATGAGCCGGTCAAAAAGACTTCAAGAAAATCCCTGCGCCTGCTGGGCACTGTCGGTGAACCTATTAATCCGGAAGCATGGGAGTGGTATTACCACGTGGTCGGCGAAGACCGCTGCCCCATCGTTGATACCTGGTGGCAAACAGAAACCGGCGGCATTATGATCAGTGGTTTGCCGGGTGCGACCGCGATGAAACCCGGCTCAGCCAGTTTCCCTTTGCCAGGCATAGAGATAGCCATCGTTGATAATGAGGGCAATATTCTCGACGGAGCAGTAGAAGGTCAGTTGGTGATTACCAGTAGCTGGCCTGGACAGATGCGTTCGGTATATGGCGATCACCAACGTTTCGTGGACACTTATTTCTCCACCTTTGAAGGCAAGTATTTCACCGGTGATGGCTGTAAACGTGATGAAGACGGCTACTATTGGATCACTGGTCGTGTAGATGACGTGCTGAATGTTTCCGGACACCGTATGGGGACTGCCGAGGTCGAAAGCGCCCTGGTATCACATCCTTTGGTCGCAGAGTCAGCCGTTGTGGGTTATCCGCACGACATCAAGGGCCAGGGAATTTACGTCTATGTGACGCTGATCGCCGACGCGGAACCCAGTGACGAGCTGCGAGTTGAATTACGCAACTGGGTGCGCAAAGAAATCGGCCCGATCGCCGCACCCGACCTGATCCAATGGGCTCCGGGCCTGCCTAAAACCCGTTCCGGCAAAATCATGCGCCGTATCCTGCGCAAGATTGCCGAAAACGACTATTCAAACCTGGGCGACACATCAACCCTGGCCGAGCCGGAAGTGGTGGAGGAGCTGATTGAGAGCCGAATGAACCGGTAGTAATTACTCATAAAGAAGCACCGCCATCCAAAGATGACGGTGCTTTTATCAGATGCCAGTGTGCTCCAACGGCCGTTCACGATGCATTAATATCCATTCAGCATCCTCTTCCAGGGCGGCGTTGCCAAGCGCTCTGAGTACCCTTCGGCGGAAGTCCGGATCGTCGGAACTATCCAGCAGTCTCCTGGCATTGGACAAAATACCGCCCATAAACCGGTATTGCTTGATCAGTTCTTTTTCTGCCTTTTTATGCGAATACGCATCGCGTACACCGGCAATCAACGGGAATGTGCCCATCAGTACCAACAGAATATTGCGTTGGTTGTCCGACATGTCCATACCTGCAATTGCCAGCAGGATAGCAATCAGTATGCCCATCCACAAAGCAGCTCTGCCCAGGTATGTCGTTCGCTTGAACCTTTTGGCTTTTTCCAACTCCTTGCGCCGGTAGTAGGATAACTGACCAGTCTCTCCTGATTCATCACCAACCCATTGCTCAATCACCCAGTCCACCCACTCCGGTGGTGGTGTCTGGTCGCGGCTACGGGACAGACTCACGTTACGCATGACATGCCGGATCCAGCCGAGATCCACATCCTGTTTCTGCAAAAAATTGTCATAGGCGAATTCAGCAGATTGCACATCAATGACACCGGCCAGGCTCCAGTAAAACTGTACCCGCAAGCCCTCCGCAAGCGCACGGTAGTCAAGGTGTTTGCGATGCCATTGACGGTGCTCACCAATCTTGAAAAGAATAAAACCGGCAATAAAGGCAAACAGGAAAAAATTCACCAGGAAGTCGAGCCCGTCAAATTCCGAGTACACAATAAAAATCAAACCAATCAGAACAGCGATACTGTGGATGGCAACCAGGCTAAGGGAAATTCTCTTTTGAAAGTGAATGGCTAACCAGTCAGCAGTCCGGTGTTGATCACTGATGGCACGCGTACCAATCGGGAGCTCAAGATCCGGGGCGCTTTCAAGCAGGTCCGCTCCCTCTTTTGCAATAGCCGCCCGGTATCTCTCCTCGTCCCGGTCAAAATCCTGCAGGCGCTGCAACATGACCTCGTACTCCAGTGGCATTTGGTCACCTGCTTCAAGACCAAAGTGTGCAGTCACCCAGGCGGTCTGTAAAGGCTGCAACCCGTCTTTTGGTTGGCCATCCGCACGATCCCTCGAACATACGATGTGGTAGGCCAGGTCATTCTCATTATCGGCCAGCAGGTTGGGCGATTCTTCTGCGACCGAAAACCCGGGCATAACGGCAGTTAAATGGTACTCGACAACACCCGCTGTTCCACCGGTAGCCGTTGATGGCTTACCATCCCACAAGGCCAGAAGTATCTGGCTGTGATTAGAGATAAAAACACCCAGCTGTGCATACTGGCGGTCACGGTCTTCAGATGTGACTGTCCGCCCTTGTGCCTCCGGCAGCGTACGCAGATGAATAACCCGTGCACCATCCAGTGAATCCCTGAAAGCCTGAACAGCATCGCGTGATGAAAAGTCCTGCTCATACTCGGTCTGCGGCATGGGCAAAGGCACAATCAGGTTAATACCCATCTCCGAGGCCACATCCGCCACCAGGCGATCGCTGCCTTCAGCCAACGGTGTGATCAACTGCAAATCAAGATCAGGGTAGTCACTCTTGAGTAGTAGGAAAAAGTTCCGCACTTTTTCTTTCAGCGCAGGAACTTCATCTGCAAGCAGATCACGATGACCGGTAACACCGATGGTCAGGTGCATGGCCGCGTTACCCCGGCTCCCGGAACATGGTTACGCACAAAGTGATGGCTAGTTATGTCCGGAACCATCATTTTCAAGACGCGGATCTGATTTAATGGTTGAACCACCGCAACTGGCAAAAACCGTGTACCAGGTATCGTATGCTGCCGAATTATTGTCCCTGATCAATATGTGATTTGCACTCCCGGATATCGGCGTTACAACCCCAGAGCCTTGATTCGCATTAAAATCACTGGCCGCTGTGGAACTAATATTACCGGGCTGACCTTTATTGCTATTGCCCAAAGCAACATAATCCAGCGCCCAACTTTTACCGCCACCACACGAAGTATTTTTCAGGTTGAAGTTTATTTGTACCCGGCCAGAGACGTGTAAACAACCGGGCGGGTTTGGCTGTTTGGTACACGAACCACGCGACGTTGCGATTAATTTGTCCTGATTGGGGCCGACATCCAGGTTGACAACTAATTGGGCGTGCGCAACTGACAAGAACCCCACGATTGATAGCACCGTTGCTGCTCGCAATAAACTTGTTAGTTTGATTGTTCGCTTTTTCATTTTAATATTCCCGAATTTTCCACTTAGCGATTTTTAGTTGATTTATCACTCTGAGCAGATCGCTTTTTACTGCCCTTTACACAGAGAGTACATCTTACACACACGTTTGAAACTCGCTTCAGCATAGCCCTTGTCCAGCAGGTAATTTGTTAATTTGCCGGCCCAGGCGATATCCCCAAGCATGATAGCTTTTCTGACAGCCATGCTTGCATCAGTGCATGCCCGGGTACGCCCGCGATTGCTCCTGTAATCAGGCAGCAGCGCCATAATGGTCTCCGGGGGCAAGTCCTTGTTCAATTCCCAATAAAGGAAGACCACGAGCATTAAGCGGTTTCCTGCAATCCTGTTTCCCGGCGATATTTGAAGTGTCTCAGCAATTCGCGACATGCTATCTTCCAGCAACAGTCCGGCCGTTTCCAGCTTGCCTTCCATATGAGCGAGCCTTGCCCAGTTCAGTAGAAAGGCTTGATATGATTCAATGGCATTAAAATCTTCTTTGATATCATCCTGGAAAAAAAGCTGCCATTCTTCATCCAATGCTTCCATAGTTTCCAAGGCATTATCAATATCTCCACCGATCGCCTTCAGCGCCACTAGTCGATGTTTACGATGAAGTATGTAGTGGATTATTTTTTTATCATCGGGATGATTAAGCAATACCGGTTCCATCCACTGCAAGACCCTTTCGAGGCTTTCAATCGCGTCAGCAACATGCCCCATTTGTTCCTGCACCCCGGTTAGGCCGCTGAACGCCCAGGCCAAATTTTTCATCCTACGGATATTTTCAACGTCAGCCGCCAGAATATTCTGCTCCAGGGCAACATTCTCCTGTCGCGATTGGAACGCACCCTCCAGATCACAGACACCGAGTTGCGCATCTGCAAGGAAAGCGTGTGATTGCCCTAGCTCTGATTTGTAAAGCTCGTTTTGGGGATCCAGCACCAACGCAATCTGATTGTATTCCAGTGCGGACTGTATCAGTTGTAATGCCCGCTCCGGGTTGTTGGCGTCGCGATCCTTTTCCAGGGCCCCAAGGTTGGTTAAAGCGTATGCCATTTCCAATACCCACTCGGCGTTCTTCGGTTGTAACAGAATCAACTGCCTTGTAATTTCGGCATAGGAAATAAAGGTGTCTTCAGCCGCTTCCAGTGAGCCTAAATCCATGTAGATCTGACCAATCCAGAACTCTGCCTGTCCCAACTCAAAAAATGCCATATGGTCGCTATTGTCACGGCGATAGGTTTCTGCCAATAGCGCCCAGGACCTCTGAAATTTATCCATGGCCAGTCCGAGCGCGCCATCGCGCCAAAGCCCGATACCTTGATCGCGTAAACTCATCGCCGAAATTGTGAGTGCATCTTCCTCTTCACCGGCATTAGCAATCAAAAGGGCTAATTCCCGTTGATTCCATTGTTCAAGACGGCTCAAATCACCAGGGGCATCTGCCACATTCAGCATGGTACGAAGTTCATTGAGCTTATATCCAACCAGCGACTCACCGGAATCACGTCTTTGCTGCGCCGCAATCCGGGCAGTAACGGCTGTTACCAGGACAGCAGCCACGGCGATGGAAACGACTGCTGCCAGTGCCCAGACCCTTTGGCGCTTTTGCAAATCCCTGCGCCGTAACTGGTCCAATGACAGGCCAAGCATGCCTGCAACCAGCTTCAGCTTGGACAGGTGTTTGCCATCTGCCCATTTTCGGACATCCGCCGCCAGGGGCTCTTGCAAACCGATTTCTGCCAATGCAGCAGGGAAACATGTGGATACTGTTCCAATGCCGCCTGGTTCGCCATCAACAATGACGCAAAAAATCTGTTTTTCCCGTCCCAGGCTGGCAAACCCGCGAATTTCCTCATTGACCCAGTGCGAGGCCGCAGCATCGGGTGAACACACCACGATTAAATTTTCAGAATCGGACAAGGCCTGCTTGACCGTACCGCCCAGATCAGTGGCAGAAGACAGGTCATCACGATCGCGGAATACAGGCTTGATCCGCGATGGCACTTCGCCCACACCGGTTTTGGTCCCAACCAGCTTGCGAGGTATCCGGTAGGATTCCAAAGCACGGTGCAACCATGATGCCCAGCGTTCATCACAATGGCTATAACTGATATAGGCTTTGTATTTATATTTGTTAATCACAGGGTACCTTTACATTCCAAGCGCTACAGTTCGCAAAGGTCATGTTGCTGGCAAAAACGGATAAAATTAGGCTCGGCATAACCCTTGGCTCTCAGATATGAAACTTCGCTGGCCGCGCTGTCCTTGTCATCTTCGATGACATACATCCGTGCAGCGGAATCAGCCTCCAGGCAACTTCGGAATTCGACAGCGGAGGTCTGACGAAATCCAGGTACCATTCGAAAGCCATTAAAATTATCTGACCCATTGAGCAACCACCATTGATATCTGGCCAAAACAAGCCTTTGCGTATCAAAAATGTCTCTTTCCTGTGGGTCTGATCTGCTCGCTTGCTGTTGTATCACAACTTGTAATAATTTGTTTGCCGACTCCACATTCCCCAGTTGGGATTCGACATCCGCAAAGGCAAGCAGAAATTCGACGTATTCTTTTTGAAGCTCTACAGCCTGTTCAGTAAACTCACCGATTGCTCCGAACTCCGATTCAAGTTCTTTCATCAGGGATTTTGCCGGTTCAAGCTGACCAGTATCTCCCAATAACCTGGCGAGCATGATTCGCCGGTATAAGACCTCTTCCTGGTAATGTATGTTGCTGGGATCAGTGGCGGATAGTTGTTGCAGGATTGATATTGCAAGTTTCAGATTCTGTTCTGCAAAATCAGTTCGGCCAGTGACGATTTGCGCACGGGCGATACCTGATAATGCGTATGCATGTCCCTGTTTCAGGTCATTGTTACGGGGGTCTGCCCGGGTAGAAAATTCTGCCAACTCCAGAACCCGGTCTCTCAATTCTATGGTGTCTTTCAAATTGCAGCTCTGGTACTGGGCATCTGCGGCCCATGCCAGAGTATTTGCGTAGACACCTGCAACTGCTTCGTCATCCGGTCTCAGAGCCACTACCATTTCCATCAACCTGACGGCTTCAGAAATATGCATCAGCGTCTCCCTATTCATCCCCTTGCCATTGTCCAGCTGCAGTGCAGCCAGGTTATTGTTTGAGTATGCTAACTCCAGAATCCAATCGGGATTATCAGGGTCTGCATCCAGCAGCGTACGGGTTAAGCGGTGGTATTTTTGCATTGCCTCAAGGGCATTGTTATAGCGGCCCTGTTCATTATGCAGGTTTCCGATGTAGAACTCGGCATTCCCCAGCTCAAACAGCAATCCGGGTATTTCCGGATACCTGTTGTTCAAATGTGACAAAAGATCGCGGGAACGCTGGAAGCCCTCAAGTGCCTCAGCCAGCTTTCCTTGAAGTTGGCTGACCTGGGCCACTTGCCGAATGGCAAGAGCAACTTTTTTCCCTGTTTCAGGTGAAAGTTTATCCGGGTCCAAACTTTGCAGATGCCGCGAAGCCTCCGCACTTATCAAGGCCAGCGTTTCAAGATCTGCATCCGATTTCAGCCTTTCTCCAAGGTCAACGACAAATGTAGCCAGCTGCTCAGCTTTCTCGCGTTCGTGTTTTTCAGAAATTTGCGAAACTACTGTCATTACAGCCAGCGTCAATGCAGCCACGATGCCGAGACCAACAACTACCTGCCGTTTGCGGCGTCGCTGTAAGTCCCGTTGACGAAGCTCGTCGAGCCGAATGCCCAGCAGACCTGCTATTAATTTGAGCTTGGCGACGTGTTTGCCATCGGCCCACTTGCGCACATCAGCCGCCAGCGGTTCCTTAATACCAATTTCTGCCAGCGCAGAGGAAAAACAGGCCGACACGAATCCGTCAGCGGTGGGCTCGCCACCGACAATAATGCAGAAAATCCGATCTGCCCGGCCAAGACGTGCGAAATAGCGAATTTCCTCTTTAACCCAGCGCGAAGTGGCTGAATCCGGAGAACAAACCACAATCAGGCTTTCAGATTCAGCCAAAGCATGTTTGACCGTGTCTTCCAGGTCACTCGCTGAAGATAGATCATCGCGGTCACGAAACACCGGTCGGATTCGCGCAGGTACTTCACCAACAACGGTCTTACTGCCAACAAGGTGACGAGGCACACGATACGACTCAAGCCCGCGATGTAGCCACGCCGCCCAGGATTCATCCTTGTGGCTGTAACTTATATACGCCCGGTAACGAAGCTCAGTCATTCAAAATCAATCCCATCTCTAACTGCCAAAGCGGAGATTTTTTGACACTAAACTAGTTTCTTCCCTTATTCACGATCGGTGGGTCAGTCTCAATACAGGTCGGATTATTGCTTGGGTTGCATGCCTTTATGCGGTAAAAATACTCTTGTTTGATTGAGTTCTGGTCGAAAAGATAAAATGTAGTGGGGCCAGTTGGCAGGCTGGTTAGATCAATGCCGCCACCAATATTTGTCACTAATAAACTTGTTCCCAAACCATCATTAGACGCAAAAAAGTCCAGCCTCTCCCAGAGAGTCAGATTGCAGTCTAAACTTGACTTATCTGTACCTTTACAAATTTTGAATTCGGTCAACTGCCAGTCATTGTCTGGGGCGGTAAAATTGAATGTGATCTCACCTGCATTTTTAGGCTTAATTTTTAAACAGCCTTTCTTGGTGCAACCAGCAACCGGAGCGGTAATCTCCAGCTTATCCAGACCATCGGCTACTTTGAAATCAACAATAGGTTTGTCTGGGGTTTTAGGTCCTGCAGTGGTTGTGGGGGGAAAACGATCCGCGGTTAAATACAAGGTAGCAATTATCGAAATAAGTGCCACGCCTGATGTCAATACTATAACGCCCTTCGTGTTCATGACTCACTCCTGCTGATTATCAGTTTATCAAAAGTCCCTACGGACCCTCATTCACGTAAGCTAAATCACTCGCATACCTTCCGGATTACCAACTGCCAATCAAGGCAATGATTGCCGGGTCAAGCTGGCTCATGCCGGCTAAAACCCGCACCACCTCAACCTAAGCATAGATGTTTCCCGGTTTTTTGCAGGATAACGCTACGCTAATTGTCTCCAATGCCCTGATACTACACGGTTGAAGATATACTTCAATTCTTGGATATGTGTAAAAACTTAAGGAAACTCTCTATGAAATGCTCTGTAGTTCGCTCGTCTTTGAAGGACTTCACTTATATTTATTTGCTCGCAGGGCACGATTTTGATGACTTACCGGTTGCATTGAAGAAGGTTTTTGGCGAGCCTGAGTTTGTCATGGACCTGGAACTCACACCGGAACGCAAATTGGCCTACGAGGACGTTAAACAAATCATGCAAAACCTTACTGAGCAGGGATATCACTTACAAATGCCCCCGCAGGAAGATGCGACAGGTTTACTGCAGCTACCCGAAAAAAAGGAAACATTGTTATGAAAGACAGAACACTATTGGGCGTCATGTTTGGTTTACTGGCCGGATTGGTACTCGGCCAAAGCGGTAACCTCTCAGCACAGGCAGCACCGGCCATGACCTGCCAGGAATCCAAAACCATTTTCAGAGATGCTTCACGTTTCAGCCGCAAGAACAATGCTGCGGAAAACATGACCAAGAAACATGATGAATATACAAAAAATGGGTGGAGGTTTGTGGATATGGAAACCTATATTGAGAACTCTGATCTGGAAGGCTTTTTCCTCACCTATAGTCGTGAAATTGCATGTAGCTAAGGTTTTTTCCGGGTTGTAGCTACACTTACGCTACCAACACCAACAGCTTCTGCCGCATCCAGTATGATAACCAGGGCTTCGGTATCTGCATCCGGGTGTGCGGCAATAATCAGCGGTGAATCAGGTTTTTCAGCCTTTTCCCGCTCCAGGTTAGCTTCCACCGCCTTGCGTTCGAGCATACGGCCCTTCATCGAAATATTACCGTTGGCATCGATCCTGACTACGATCGGGCCTTTCTTTTTCACGATTTCCTTGGGTGGTGAGTTGGAAGGCCTGGACACTTCGAGACCCTTTTCCTTAACAAAGGAAGTGGTCACGATAAAAAAGATAAGCATGATGAAAACGATGTCCAACATTGGTGTAATGTTGATTTCCACTTCATCGTTCGCTTTGCTTCTTCTACGCATTAGGTAAATCCGGGTAAATACCTGTCCTTTCCGGTGTGATAAACCGGGGGCACAGCTTACTGAACCTGGTGGCTAATCGCCAGTGTATCAGTCATTCTACAGTCACGGATTTGGCCAGATTACGTGGTTGGTCCACGTCTGTTCCGCGCTGTACTGCAACGTGGTAGGCCAGTAGTTGCAGGGGTATGGTCATCACAACCGGCGCCAGCAACGGCCCACCGGTATCCAGGCCGATAACATAGCCATGGCGTTTCTGAAAACTTGAAATTACATCGGTATCCGCTATCACGTATAGCTCACCACCCCTTGCACTGACCTCCTCAATATTGCTAATCAGTTTTTCCAGCAGTGTATTGTTCGGCGCTACCGCAAACACAGGCATCTCGGCATCAATCAATGCAAGCGGGCCATGTTTCAACTCACCGGCCGCATAGGCTTCCGCGTGGATATAGGAAATTTCCTTGAGTTTAAGCGCACCTTCCATCGCTATCGGATAATGGCTACCCCTGCCCAGGAACAATGCATGGTTTTTATCTTTGAAAGCTGCTGATAATGCTTTGAATTCACCATCAAGACTCAGAGCGTCATTTAGCAATTCCGGCAAGTGGTTCAGATCAGCCACGTAATTGGCGTAAACATCTTTATCAACGCCATTCAGGCGCGCCAGTTCCAACAACAATAGCTGTAAGGCGACCAGCTGGGTGGTAAATGCCTTGGTTGATGCGACACCGATCTCAGGACCTGCACGGGTCATCAACACCAGCCCCGCTTCGCGTACTATGGAGCTCTCGGCAACATTACAAATCGCCAGTGTGGCGATGTAACCAGCCTCTTTTGCGTGTTTTAAGGCGGCCAGGGTATCTGCCGTTTCACCGGATTGTGATATGGCAACAAACAAGGTATTTTCTGGTACTACCGGCCTGCGGTAACGGTATTCACTGGCAATTTCAGTCTGGCATGGAATACCTGCCAACTGTTCTATCTGGTACCTGGCAACCAGGCCCGCATGGTAACTGGTGCCACAGGCAACGATATGAATCTGCCTGACCTGTTTGAGGATTTCTTCTGCGCCAACACCAAAAATATTCGGCAATACGGCGTTGGCACTGAGCCTGCCCTCAAGAGTTTCAGCCACCGCCTGGGGTTGCTCAAAAATCTCTTTAAGCATGTAATGCGGGTAATCGCCCCGTTGCACTGAATCGGCCCGGGTCTCAACCTGTTTGACCGGCCTGTCCACAGCTTGGTCGTTGATATCGACGATATGAAAACCATCTGCATTCAAGCTAACAGCATCGCCTTCCTCTAAAAAAACAAAGCGGTCCGTTTCACCCAGCAACGGATAAATATCAGACGCCAGGAAATTCTCTCCATCACCTACCCCTAAAACCAGCGGACTACCTCTGCGTGCGCCAACAATGACACCTGGCTCCGCTGCACTGACCACCGCAATCGCAAATGCGCCGCGCAGACGGCCAACGGCTTTTCGAACGGCAGAAAACAGGTCCAAACCGGAACCCATCAACTGGGCAATCAGGTGAACCATAACCTCTGTATCTGTATCGGAACTGAACTGACAACCGGACTGCTGTAGTTCCAGCCGCAACTGCTCGTGGTTTTCAATAATGCCATTGTGAACCAGCGCGAGTTGGTCACCGGACACATGGGGATGAGCATTTTCTGTATTGGGGGCGCCATGAGTGGCCCAGCGCGTATGGGAAATACCGCAATGGCCATTGATGGGTGAGGACTCTATCAGGGCTTCCAGATCTTTAACCTTGCCCGCCGCGCGGTGTCGCGCCAGGAAACCATCCTGTTGTAATGCGATTCCCGCTGAATCATAACCACGATATTCAAGCGTGTGCAGACCTGCTATCAGGATATCCCGGATATCACGCCTCGCAGCGGCTGCAACTATTCCACACATAAGTCAGGACCTATTGTTTTTTAATGGGACGTTTCCAGCCACGTATGGTGACCTGTCTCGCCCTGCTAATGGTCAACTGCCCGGCCGGAGCATCCTTGGTTACGGTGCTGCCGGCACCGATATCTGCGCCTTCGCCAATGGTCACAGGTGCAACCAACTGGGTGTCGGAACCAATAAAGACATCATCTTCGATGACCGTGCGGTGTTTATTAACACCATCGTAATTACAGGTAATGGTGCCCGCGCCGATATTGACCCGATCACCAATGCTGCTATCGCCCAGGTAGCTTAGGTGGCTGGCCTTGCTGTTTTTGCCAAGTGAAGTATTTTTGGTTTCAACAAAATTGCCTACTTTACTGCCCTCACCGAGCTCCGTACCGGGACGTACTCGTGCAAATGGCCCGATATCACAGGCACCCAGGCTACGCATTCCCTCAAGCACGCTGTAGGCGTGAACCCGGGTTCCAGCAGCCAGTTGGCAGTTTTTCAGTATGCAACCCGGGCCGATTTCCACACCGTCGCCAAGGCTGACATCACCCTCGAGTATAACGTTGACATCGATATACACATCGCTACCTGTGACTACCTTGCCACGGATGTCGATCCGTTTTGGATCAGCCAGCTGAACACCTGCACGCATCAATTCCTTGGACATTTTCATACGGTACCTCTGCTCCAGTGCCGCCAGTTGAATTCGGTCATTCGCTCCTTCCAGGTCAGCGGGAGCCGGTGCAATAACGCCTCCAGTCGATATTCCTTTTGCATACCCGATGGAAAATACATCGGTCAGATAATACTCGTTCTGGGAGTTTCCGCTGGCCAAATTTTCCAGGCAGGACACAAGGTCGGACCTTGGCGCCAGGATTATGCCGGAGTTAACCTCGGTTATGGCCCTTTGTGTTTCAGTGGCATCACGCTCTTCAATAATTCCCGTGACACTGCCATTTTCATCACGAACGATACGCCCGTAACCTTTCGGGTCTGGCATATTCATCGTCAACACTTTCAGCCCGGCTGATGGTGCTTCAATCAGCTTTCGCAATACACCTGCTTCGAGCAAGGGGATATCACCATAAAGCACCAGCACATCAGCATCAGCGGGGATACCGGGCATGGCCTGCTGAACTGCGTGACCTGTCCCCAGCTGTTCTGCCTGTGCCGCCCAGGTGATGTCAAAAGAAGCGCAAGCCTCCATCACCTCGAGTGCATCCGGATTATAAACCACGTGGATTCCAGCCGGTTGAAGTTGCATGACCGTATCCAATACGTGAATAATCATCGGGCGACCTGCGACTGTTTGTAAAACTTTTGGCACCCGTGACTTCATGCGGGTTCCTGCGCCGGCAGCAAGTATTATGATATGAAGGGGTTTAAGCATAGTATTCAATCGCTGGTTTGATCAAAGCGCTGTTTTGAACATGGATTATACCGGTAACACCATGCAGGCTCTATGCAAACAAAAGGGCGGGGGCATGTTTATTTATGGACAATGCAGGATCTTCGGTAAAAACCTGTAGCCGGACTTTAAGGAAGTTTAATGCGAACACTGATAATCGGTATATTCTTGCTGCTGCTGGCTGGCTACGGTTTAGCCACCGAGGTCGAGCGGCGGACGGCCAATGACGGACAGCTTCTCATGGAAGACATACCGCCGATTCCAGCTTCCCTGCCGCAGACACTGAGCCGTTACCAGAGTATCCGCTCAGCCCGCTTCGCCGGCTGGACAAAAGACAGTGAAAGCATTTTTATCAAGACCCGCGTCGACCCCGTTAGCCAGCTGCACCGTGTTAATAAACCAGGTGGCGCACACTATCAATTGACCTTCGGCGAGGAACCGATTGGTGAAGTACTGCGCCGGCCAAACAGCAACCTGGTAGCCTTGACCCGCGATAAGGGTGGCGATGAATTTGACCAGGTTTTCCTGCTCAATCCTGAAGACGGGCTGATGCACCTGTTGTCTGACGGATTTGCATTAAATAACCGTATGGCCTGGGACCGGCAGGGCCAGCACCTTGCCTATCGTTCGACACGCAGAAACGGTCGATCAAGTGATATCTGGGTACAGAATGCCGATTCTTCAGATTCGGCAACAATGCTGCTTGAAACAGAAGACGGCACGCTGTGGAAACCTATCGATTTCAGTCGTGATGGGAGTAAGTTGCTGATCCAGCAATTCATCAGCGTGGCTGATTCCAGAATTTATGTGAAAGATTTGCCAACCGGGAAACTGCAATTGCTGGCTGGTGATGCTGAAAACCCTAGCAGTAATATTGCCACTGGCTTTGATCAGCATGACAACAATGTTCTGTTTGTAACCAACCAGCACAACGGGGCGGCTGAACTTGCGAAGGTCAGCCTGGATGAAACACCGGTCATGACGTTCTCACCTAACGTCACCAATTGGGACATTACCCGGTTTGTACTCAGCCCGGATCGAAAGCGTGGCGCCTTTGTTTCAAATGAAGGCGGCATCAGTCGCCTTTATCTATTTGATCCAGCAAACCTGAGGTACAAGCGCGTGGACAAGATTCCCCTGGGGCTGGTTAGCGGTTTGATTTTTAGTCCGGATGGTAAAAAACTGGGAATGACGCTGAATTCGGCACGTACTCCGAGCGACGCCTTTGTGCTCGGTCTTGGTCGCAGACCTCTTTCAGGAAGAAAACTTACACGTTGGACTTATAGCGAAGTCGGCGGACTGGATACAGATAAATTCTCAAAACCAATTCCGATTAAATATCCTTCCCCCATTGAAGGTCAGGACAAGCCAATGTCCATCCCGGCTTTTGTTTACCTGCCCCCCCGGCGATGGTCCATTTCCGGTCATCATTTATGTCCACGGCGGACCTGAAAATCAATTCAGGCCACGATTTAACAGTGATTTCCAAATGTGGATCGACCAGCTGGGCGTGGCCGTCATTGCACCGAACATCCGTGGCTCACTGGGTTATGGATCTCACTACATTACCCTGGATAATGGTTATAAACGTGAAACCGCGGTGAGAGACATCGGCGCCCTGCTGGATTGGGTAGCAACGCAAGCACGTCTCGACAAAGACCGCGTGGCGGTCATTGGTGCCAGCTATGGTGGTTACATCGCCCTGGCATCGGCTGTGCACTACAGTGACCGCTTGCGCGCTGCCGTTGACCGTGTGGGTATCAGCAACTTTGTCACCTTCCTGGAAAACACACAGGACTACCGCCGGGAATTACGCCGCATTGAGTACGGTGATGAACGTGACCCTGAAATGCGCGCTTTTCTGGAACAAATCAGCCCGTTGAATAACGTGGATAAAATTAAAATTCCGCTATTTGTTCAGCAAGGCCACAATGATCCAATTGTCCCGATGTCGGAATCTGAACAAATGGTCAAGGCCCTGCGTGAACAAGGTCAAACCGTCTGGTACATGAAGGCTCTGAATGAGGGCCATGGTTTTGACAGGAAAGAAAACCGCGACCTGTATCAACAGGCCACGTTTTTGTTTCTGCAGCAATACCTGCTGGGTGATTAAATAAGAGCCCACCCAAGCAAAGATGACCAGGTCTTTATTTCTTGGCTAGATTGGCCTTGTATGCTCGCACGGCTTCATTGAACATTTCGGCAACGCGTTCTTCCATATCCACCGAATAGTTATGTGCATTGGAAATCGCCTGCCGGTTACCTGACGACATCTCCGAATTATCGGCGTGCTTGTCGACGCAGGTGCGATAGACTTCCATATTTGCCTGGAACTGCTTGACGTTTTTTTGCGCCGCCAACAGATCAGACTTTTCAGGGACATCCGGGATTGGTGGTGGTGCCGACGGCAAGGAACACAGCTGGGCTTCCAGGGGTAATACCACCTTACTGCCATCGTCCATCACTTCCTGGGCCATCGCTGCCACTGAAACCATCAATACCAGACTTGCAAACATCACTCTTTTCATCATTTCACCTGTTTTAAAAAATCTCGTTTTGGTGGGCACCAGGCTACTTTCCCGGTACCGCAGTTTACTCCCCCTCCCAATATTCAGCCATTCCTGCCTGATCGCGTATGATATAGCGCATCACCGTTGGTTTTCCACCATCTTTGTCAGGAAATTCTGCCAATACACCCACTTTGTTAGAATCCGGGTACTCGGCAATCTCCGGCGACTCGCTGGTGGCCACGGCCAGATATTTCATTTCATCGCTTTCCGACGTATTGATTAACTGGTGCGCCGTTTCCGGCCCACCGGGTGGACAGGCGATGACATCACCCCTGGTGACCGAATAGGTTTCCGCGCCAATCCGAATTTCACCCTTTCCCTCAAGAACAAAAAACATCTCTTCATTCACACGGTGACTATGAAATGGAAATGCCCGTTTCCCAGGTGCCAGAACCGTTACGTTATAACCCAGCTTTTTGGCCCCGATCCGAGATGAAACAGCACCTAACTTCGCTTCAAAACGATCGCCGTGCTCCCATGCCTGGTATTCGATATCATCAATATTGAGAATATAGTCTGACATAATTTATCTCCTATTAGCCTGTATCAGGTGATCAACTCACCCATGCAATCAACTGCTCTGTAAGGGAACCTCGCGGCAGGCGATCCCGGATAATCGCCAGCAAACAGGCTCCAGACCATCAAGTCACAGATACTGCCTTCCGAATCCGGCGCACGTTTCCTCAATGTAGCCTCATGGGTAAATCCCAGCTTGGCCGGAATGGCTGCACTGACCTTATTCTCAGGTGCGCACATGATCTCGACCCGGTCAACCTTTTCTATCTCAAACGCTACCCGGATCATGGCACAGCTTGCCTCACTGGCTATACCCTGACCACTGGCGTCTTTGTCTGTCCAGTAGCCGATTTCCAATGCGCCAGGACCCGCTCGAGTTAGTAACATATTCTCGCCAAGCAGCTTTTTTTCACCGCTATCATAAACGGCATAACGATAGTTCTGGTCCAAATCAAATGCCGCGCGAATTTCTCGCAGCCATTGCGCTGTTTGCTGTAATGTTCTTGGTTCGTCCTTCATAAAGGGGATCATGGGCCGTAGATGTTCATCATTGGCATCAAGTGCCGCTCTCAGGACCGGCGCATCTTCAGGAGACCAGCATCTGAGCACCAATCGCCCGGTTTCCACCCGGTATGCCGTACGTTTTTTCCGAGGATTCTCCACCATCAGATCCACCGTCTCACTTCAGATTTATAATCCAGATAGGACTGGCCAAATGCCGCCTCCAGGAAACGTTCTTCACCCAGCACAAAGTTGTAACGAATGACCAATATAAACAGCACCAAAGGCAGCAGTGTAGCGACACTGCCCAGTAAAAAGGCCACCCCAAACAACATCAGGAACATACCCATATACATCGGGTTGCGTGTGATGCGGTAGAAACCACCCGTTACCAGCATGGTTGCTTCATCAAAAGGCTCGAGACCGGTATCCGCCTTTACGAACATTCCCGCAGAAATAGCTGCCATTGCTATTCCGAACAACACCGGGATTACACCGGCATAAGCTATAGGCGTATCGATATATTGATGTACTGGAAAATATCGTTGCAACAACCACATTAGTGCCAAGGCGAGAAACAGGTATACCGGCGGGATGATTTTGCGTTTTTTTTCCATCGATGAAACCGGTGCTCAACTCGTCCAGCAGTTGTTCTTCGCCTTTGCCGCCAGCGTCACAAGGTAAATCGCGATAAGGATCACCATGATCGGCATTACCATACCGCCGGGACCGAATACTTCAAAAGATTTACTCATAAAGAAAGAATGGAACATCTGCACCAACACACCGGCCAGCGACAGTTGCAGAAACAATCCAGCCAAATTTCTTTTCAACAGCAACAACAAACAACCCAGCGCACCACCATTAACCGCTATCGCAAAAGCTGCTGTTGCCCATTCGGGAGCGTTTTCGTATAAATGGCGTTGTGCTTCCGGTAATGCTGCGAGTACTTCCGGGATCATTGTAACTTGCATGATATAAGCCGCCACACCAAAAAGGTTCCAGACCAGTAATATGCCAACTACTACCATGAACCATGTCGGTGCCTTGTTTGTTGATGTTTCAGACATGCTTTCCTCCAGGGGTTTATCGGGTGCCCTTTTCAGTATAGCCGCCAAACTTAAATATACGCGA
>PVMK01119463.1_pt1 | contig 50248 bp, 66 predicted proteins | sample 1853481 | NCBI WGS metagenome assembly PVMK01 (sample SAMN08533507, study PRJNA380276) | Marine sediment metagenome, whole genome shotgun sequencing project.
ATATATGGAACCAGGAAATGGTGAATATTATAAGATTAAGAATTGGGTAGATACTTTTATGCAAATTCCATTTAATCGCTATAAAAGTTTACCTATTTCAATGAACAATGGGCTTGATGAATGTCATTCGTATATGGCACAATCTAAAGAAATTCTCGATAATGCCGTTTATGGATTAAATGATGCTAAGATTCAAATTATGCAAATGATTGGTCAATGGATTAGTAATCCAAATGCCGTTGGAACAGCAATTGCTATCAAAGGACCAATGGGAACTGGTAAAACTACTCTTGTTAAAGAGGGTATTAGTAAAATCTTAAATAGAGATTTTGCCTTCATTGCCCTTGGTGGAGCTACGGATAGTAGTTTCCTTGAAGGTCATAGTTATACATACGAAGGTAGCACATGGGGTAAGATTGTTGATATTCTAGTTAAGACTAAATCAATGAATCCAGTTATCTATTTTGACGAGCTAGATAAAATCAGTGACACCGCAAAGGGTGAAGAAATTGCTGGTATTCTTACTCATTTAACAGATACTACACAAAATACTCAGTTTCATGACAAATATTTCTCTGAAATTGATTTTGACCTAAGCAAGTGTCTATTCATATTTAGTTACAATGATGAATCTAAAGTGAATCCAATTCTCTTGGATAGAATGTATAAGATTCAAACTGACGGATATGAAAAGAAAGACAAACGAGTCATTGCCAAGGATTATCTAATTCCTAACATTATTCAACAAGTGAATTTTAATAAAGATGAAATCATTATTCCTGATGAAACAATTGACTATATGGTAGAAAATTTTACAGAGGGTGAAAGTGGTGTTCGTAACTTGAAGAGATGTTTGGAAATCATTCATACAAAGCTTAACTTGTATAGACTAATGAAACCGGAATCAAAATTATTTGAGAAGGAGATGTCATTAAAAGTTGAGTTTCCTTTCACAGTGACAAAGGAAATCGTGAGCAAGTTAATCAAGCGCGACCAGATGAGTAATTTATTAAAAACACTATACATTTAAAGAATTGACCACAGTATATATCTATCTGAATGGAAGACATAAACAATGATAAAATTTTTTATTTTAAATCTCTCAAAGAAAATATTATAAGGCAAAATGAAAATATCAATTTTTTATTACACAGTCTTAGTGAAACAGATATGGATATCAATTTACTGAAAAATATGGGAGAGATGGAGATAGATGATAAAATATTCATTGATATGGGTATTCATTTAAAATGTAAACTAGACAATAATGATAAGATGCTGTTAAGAATTGATTCAAAATTAAATTCATTGTAAACATAATTTTATTGAAGATTATGTAGAGGCTGGTGTTGAAAAAGAAATGATTAAAATAGAATATTGTGATGTTTGTAACATTACAAAATAATATTTAAATATAATTTCATAATCTATATAATGGAGCAAAATATAGATTATGAAATGAATTATTCAGCTTTTATTGAAAATCTTTATAGACCAAGAGATGAAATAGCACCTAATTTATTAACTGACAATATAATTCCACATGAATATAGTGTGTTAGATCGAGTTGATTTGACAGAATTAGATGTATTTAGTATTGACCCGGAAGGATGTGAAGATGCGGATGATGCTTTTAGTATTTATAAAGAAAATAATGTTCTTTATTTGGCGATTCATATAGCGGACCCTACTGAATATATTAATTTAAAATCTAATTTATGGAACTATGTTGCTGATAGAGTAATTACTCATTATCCCTCTAATAGACATCCGATTCATATGATTCCTCGTGAAATTATGGAAAAATCCAGTTTAATGGTTAATAATGAAGGAAATATTAAAAATGCTATAACAATATTAATGAATATTAATGATACTAATTATCAACCAGGTAATATTCAATTATTATTTACAAAAATAAAGGTTAATAAGGAAAATGCTTTATCATATAAATCTGCGTGTGAACAGATTTATTCGAATGAATCGATTTATATAGGATTAAAAATAAGTAATGCTTTACAAGTTTTAAGAGGAGAGAAAACAATTGGTATAAAATTAAATGAAGTTTCACAATCATATCCTGTTTATGTTGATGGAATTCCCTATATTTATAAGAATGATAATTACGAAATTCAAATGAAACAAATGATTGCTGAATTTGCTATATTAGCTAATTCATTTGTTGGAGAATATCTAAAACTAAACCTAGATGGAAAGGGTATTTTTAGAACATGTGAAGCAAAAGAATTATTATCTAATATGTATAATTTATCTGGTAATGAATTATTAAATGAAATTATAATGAATGGAATTCAAGCTGAATATTTATCACAAAATAGATCACATGATTTAGTTGGGATGCCTGAATATTCTCATTTTACATCTCCCATTCGCAGATTGTCTGATTGTGTATGTCATTATCTATTAAAATATATCTATTTGAGAAAAAATGATAATAGTCTTATAATACCTTTTTCAAACAATGATCTTAATATTCTCTCTAACAGGTGTTTATATGCGGGTAAAAATATGAAAAAAATTCAATATAAGGATATAAAATTTCGACTTATACATACTATGTTTAATATGTTGTTAACGAGAGAAGATATAACATTAACATATTTTATAACAAGTTACAGTGGATTATTCTTAAATTTAATTATCTGTAAAATTGACGATCATGATGTTCATATGTCATATACGATAAGAAGTAGAAAATTCAATGGAGAAATTAATAACCATCATAAATCTGTTAAAATAACAAAAGTGAAATGTCTTCAAACTTATGACGAAGGATGTATACCTGAATTAGAAAGACATATATTAGAAAATCCAATAAAAAACTAGACAACTACAAAAAATGAAGGTTAATAAAAAATTGAAGTATTTTTAAAAAAACTAAGATAAGTAATTAAAATCTAATACAGATTAAAACTTCATAAAATGAAGCAATTTAAGTTGAATGGTTACTCTACATGGAGTGATATTATGAAAAATAAAAAGATTACTGATATTCAAGATCCTGTTTTAGAAATGGAGATGGATAAACAAGAGTTTGACGATATTTATAAAGAAATTCTTTATGAATTGGAAGGTTATGATGATGTATTTGAATCATATGTTGATTACTACTTTACTATCAATCCTATGAAATCATATGTTCTTTCATTCCGAGGCGAGAAAGAAAAAAATGAATTTTATGATATTGGATTGAAAAAAGAAAGTGTTTTATCATTAATTGAAATACACGAAGGAGAGATTAATAATGAAATAAAAAATAAAAATGAATACTTGGAATATTTTCAGGTTATTTATTTTTTTATTTTTGTTAAATATATTGTTATTGGATATAGTTTAAGGTTCAGACAATAATGGTTCATATTTGTCTTTTTTGGCTTTAAGATTGTAATACATGATAATAATACAAATATCATATACACTTAAAAATGAATTTACTGTTATTAACGGATACAATTTAAAATGAATTGAATAAGGAAAAAACAACATTTGTGTAAATAAATTCATAATAATGTATGAAATAGATAAATCTTCAATAGATTTATTTTTAAAAGTTACATATACTTGAGGTATCATCATTATACAAGCATTTGCGGATGCAGCATATCCGAAAATAACATAAAATTGATCATTCATTATATAATTTATCAAACGACAATGTATTTATACCATTTGATAATTTTGTGTAATCTATTTTAGTAAGTAATAAATATAACAATAATAATAAAAATCCATAAATATTATAATAATTGAATTAAAATTATAATATTTTTATTTAAAATTCAGCAGGAGCCATAGTGCGGTTTCCGCCTCTTTGGTTAATATAGTTTACTTGTTCTTGAGATATACAAGCGCAACCAGTGCTGGAAGTATAAGTAGAAGGACAACATTCAGGTTTGAATTTATTGTCAGCAAACATAAACATCTGTCCCTCGGGTAAAGGAACGGGTGTTCCTTGATATTGAGCATATTTGGATGTGGTATCACTATATCCCATACTTTTGGCATATTGATCTCCTTTGGTTGTCCAACTTGTTGGCTGACCTTCACCCATTTCCCAATCAAGAGATGAACCCATCATAGCCATACCTTCTTGAAGACCAATTTTACTACAGGAACAAAGTAAATGAGCTCCTAAAATAAAACCTACTACTAGGCAAATAATAATCACTTCTAAACGACAAGATAATCCGAATATCTTTAAATCCATATTATATATATTTTATATATAAAAATTAAATTAATGCTTTTAATAATCTAATATTTTCTAAATCTAAAAATTTATCAATACAACTGTTATAATCATAATATTTTGTGCCATTAATGTAAAATGTAGAATTATCGGTAGTTAAATGATAAATATATTTTGTATCTACTTTATCACCATACATATCTAAACTATTAACCATTCCTAAATCTGAATCACAAATCTGAATATTTGGTCCACCTATAATATAATTACCGTTTTCTAAATTATATTTCTTTATTTCTAAATCATCTGCCTTTATTTTAACTATACCAGTGACTCTCTCACCAAAACGCAATATATCATTTACTTCCACATCTTTAATATTAACATTATGTCCATCTTGTAATTCTATTTTTGTATTTTCTACGAACCCACCATCTAAATACTTATGAATGTATGTTAATTCAAATTTATTTGGCAAATATTTTTCACATTTTTGTTTTAATTCGTCTAATTCTGAATTGTCCAATTCATCCCAATCACCAAAAATCTCATCATTTATTTTAATATATTTTTTGCTTGTATTAATACAGTAGATGTAATCAGATGTATTTTCGATTTTTTTACTGTCTTTATGATTCTTTACCTTTATCCATACATTATTATATTTGACATTATGATCTCCTGTACATATTACATCATTTAAGTTGTAAAAATTTTCGTCTCTAACTGCCAATTTTAATTTTGCGGTTACAATATTATTATCTTCTAATACTATTCCCGGCTCAATATCTTTTATCCTAATGTATTTTTTATTTTTCAATTTTATTAATGTATTTCCGCAAAAACAACCTGGAATATTAGGTAGTGGATTTGACATTTGTTTCAAAATTAATACTTGAACAATATAAACCATTATTCCCGGAATTAGAATTAATATAAATATTACTAATAATGGTATAGCAAAAGGTAATCCAAAACCAAATGGTATAACAAATAATATAATTATAATAGCTGCTAAAGCTAGTAATATAGATGATATTATTTGAACTATAGATTTAACAGCAGATATCATCGTATCATATGTTCCCAATAATGTATATACAGTAGCAGACATTACACCTTGTGTTTTACTCATCATATCTCTCACCTTGATTAATAAATGTTGTAAAGGTATTAAAAAATTTAATATCCTTCCCATTACTTCTGATGATACTTCCATAACAGCATTTCTAATAGAATCTATTACTTTTCTAATTGCCTGAATTGATTCCCTTATTAAATCAAATACTTTGGTTAATAAATCAATTAAATAATAAAATGGTGCTAAAAAGATTCCTATTATATCGGCCAAAATACTTTGAATACAATTTGTAAAATTATTTTGAGTAAATTCAAAAGCACTCATTGTATTTGGATCAGGTGGATTAATAAGTCCTGCAAACGGCATTACATTTGGTTTACACCTTTGATTCACCCAATCAGCTTTAATTGGTTCGATGTTATTATAAACAAAATAATATGATATTGCTATAAAAAATATTAAACTGATAATAAATGTTGTCCACAATGATCCCCCATATTTTTCCAGAAATCCTGCTTTACTATATAATTTATTTATTATCTCAGATATATTATTACTATTACTATTACTATTCATATTCATATATTCTATTTGTATAATAAATAAATTTAATTTACTTTTAAATTTTCATTTTGGACATTAATCTTACCATTTGTCCAGGAGGACCATTCCAAGTTGCATTCATTGTCATAACTGAACCTTGTAGTATAAACATCATTGATGCCATAATACCTACTATTTTTGCCAACATATCTTTCATTTTAATTAAAATAAATTGAAATTGTGTTAATATATTTAAAAATACTCCAAAAATACTTTGAACAATCGATGATATAAAATTTCTAAACACATCAATAAATGATCTAACATCTTGAACAGCCTCCGTCAAATCACCACTAACACTACCGATTACTGATGTTAAATAATCCAAAGGTTGTAATAGATATCCCATAAAATCTGTCTGCATGTTTTGAATACAATATGTAAAGTTATCCATAACATCGTGTCCAAATGTTCCGGCAAAAGGCATTATAGACGGGTTACATCTATATTCTGGCCAATTATCTTGAATATTTTTAATACCTACTGCTAAAATATTATAAAAATACATACCAACAAATATTAATATTATAAAAATTGTTAAAGTAATATCACTTGATCTCATATTACTTTATATAGTTATTTTATTTTCTAGACTTTCTAGATTTCTTAGCTTTCTTTGATTTCTTAGCTTTCTTTGATTTCTTAACTTTCTTTGATTTCTTTCCTTTTCTAGACTTTCTATATGTTCTTTTTCCACCACCTCTCTTACTATTTTTTTCTTGGGATTGATGTGTTCTATTTTCTTCCTTCATTCTGTCGTTATCTTCTCTTTGTTTTTTATAGCCTTCTAAATCCACTTTATTACCTAACATTTTACTTCTTTTTAGATAATCTTGCTTGCGATCTTCCTCGACTTGGGCGTCTAGTTTATCTGATTGTCTTCTAAAATGATCTTCTTGTTTTTTTCGCTCGGTTTCGCCAGTGACATCATTATACATCTGTTTTGCAGGAGCAAAAACCCAATTAGCTGCAGAACGAACTGCTTCCATACCTCCTTTTTTTCTTCTAGATCTGCGATTTTGGGTTCTTCTTCTTTTTCCACCACTCATACATCCCCATGTTTGTCCATTGGGAATGAGGCCTCCATTTCCACATCCACTTCCCCCCATTTGTATTCCACATGACCCACATGACCCACATGACCCACCTTTTTGTAGGCGTTTTCCTCCTGCCTGAGGATTACAAGCAGCTGATTGACATGTAGGAGTATTGGAGGCATCACCAATACATTTATCACAAGCATTCTGAGCTTGAACAGTAAGACTTGTTGAATTAGATTGCTGACTATTAGTAGTAGCATCTACTGGTGATACACTAGGACCAGGGGGAGTAAATGATGGAACTACTACACTTCCACTTCCACCTCTATATCTCCTCTTTTTTCTTCTACCACCACTTAAAGAAGTATTCATACTACTCTGTTTAGCAACTTGATTTTGTCTATATAATAATGCTGACTGTCGTTGACTACTAGCTCCGTCTTGTAATGGAGCACTTTGAACGGGTGTAACACCACTATCTGCTGATTGTTGATGAGGTAATGACATATATGTTATATTTAGAAAAAGTTTAAAACTAATTATTTTATTATAAATATAATAAAAAATGAATGATTCGGAGAGATTACAATTACAAAAAATGATTCATGCAAATGATGCTGAGAATAATACGCAACTTATTAGACACTTGAAACATAGTAAACAAATATTAGCAGATGTTGATATGTTACTAAAGCTAAAACAAGAAAATTCTAGAATGGCTAAGACCAATCCTGAAGCTTTTGATGCTATGTGTGTTAGTAAATGTGATTTTTTATTTAATCATTACACTGATATATATAATAAAGTTTTGAAAGATGAAATGAACTTACAAATATTAGAAAGATTAATAAATGTATTATATTCAATTGAAGAAGGTGAAGTTGATCAACATGAAGGCTCTTTTGAGGTTGGTAAACTACTAAAGAAAATATATATTGATAGTGCTTTAAAAAAGGCTGATAAATTAAATGAATTACATGAAAATAAAGAAGAGGAAAAACCTGTTAAACCCATATCATGGAAGGATTTCAAATCAAATAATAATAATTAAAATTGAAATATAATATTATAGAATTATTTATAATATTATAAAAGATGTCTTACACAGTAGTAATTGTTGAATCTCCGGCCAAGTGTAAAAAAATAGAAGGGTACTTAGGACCCAATTATAAATGTATAGCTAGTTTTGGGCATATTCAAGAACTCAATGGTATTAAAAGTATCGAAATCGAAAATAATTTTAAACCAAATTTTAATTTATTAGAAAGTAAAATACAACAAATTAATAAAATAAAAACTTTATTAAAGAATTCAAAGGAAGTTCTTATTGCCTCTGATGATGATAGGGAAGGTGAGGCTATTGGATGGCACATTTGTCAAGTTTTCAAATTACCATTAACAACAAAAAGAATTATCTTTCATGAAATAACAAAACCTGCCTTGGAACGAGCTGTTAGTAGTCCAACAACACTAAATATGAATATTATTCATGCTCAACAAGCAAGACAAATTTTAGATGTATTAGTCGGTTACAAAATTAGTCCCATATTATGGAAAAATATTTCAAGAAATTCTAAGGATGGTTTATCTGCTGGTCGTTGTCAAACACCTGCTTTAAGACTTGTTTATGATAATCAAAAAGATATTGATGATTCTCCTGGAAAAAAAGTATATAATACAACAGGATATTTTACAAAAATGAATTTGGCATTCTCGTTAAATCATAATTTCGAAATTATTAGCTTTAATACTGCTACAAATACTATGGAACAATTTCTGGAAGAATCTGTTAGTTTTGACCATAATTATAGTTGTTCAAAGCCTAAACAGACTACAAAAAATCCCCCATCACCATTTACAACTAGTTCCTTACAACAAAAAGCATCTAGTGAACTCAATATTTCTCCAAAAGATACTATGTCTATTTGTCAGAAATTATATGAAGCTGGCTTTATCACATATATGAGAACAGACAGCACTACATTCTGTCTAGAATTTATTGAAAAGGCCAGTAGTTTCATCAAGGATAAATACGGTGATACCTACTTACACACAGATGTAAATCGACTATCTGAGAGAAAAGTTGAAAAACCAAAGAAGAAATCTAAGAAAAAGGAAGAAAAAGAGAATAATGCCCAAGAGGCTCATGAAGCTATTAGACCCACTGATGTTACTATGGAAAAAATTGATGATTCATTCTCGTCAAAAGAAAGGCGTATGTATAATTTAATTTGGTCAGTAACTGTAGAAAGTTGTATGTCTCCAGCATTATATAATTCTATTAGTGCTAAGATAACTGCTCCGATGGAAAAGGAATATAAATATAATTCAGAATTGGTCAACTTTCCCGGATGGAAAAAGGTAAGAGGATATGAAAAGGAAAATCCAGAATATCAATTCCTTCAAACTCTTAAAAATAAAGTCACTGTTAATTATAATAAAATTACAGCAAAGGTTAGTGTCAAAGATTTAAAATCACATTATACTGAAGCAAAATTAATTCAATTATTAGAAGAGAAAGGTATTGGTAGACCATCTACATTCTCAACTCTTTTGGAAAAAATCCAGGAGAGAGGATATGTTAAAAAAGATAATGTTAAAGGTAAAAAGATAAAATGTGTTGATTATGAACTAGTTGAAGATGAACTTGCCGAGATGGAAGATGAAAGAGAGTTTGGAAATGAGAAGAATAAGCTTGTAATTCAACCACTCGGTATTCTTGTATTAGAGTTTCTTTTAAAACACTACGAAAAGCTATTTAATTATGAATACACCAAAAATATGGAGACCGATTTAGATACGATTGCCAAAGGTAATAAGATTTGGCATAATTTATGTAAAGAATGTTTAACAGATATTGATGAGTGTTCCAAAGATTTGGATGGTGGAGGAGATAAGCAAATTATTAATATTGATGATAATCATGTATATATGATTGGTAAGTATGGTCCTGTTATTAAAAAAGGAGACAAAGATAATGCCACATTCTTAAATGTGAGGAAAGATATTGATCTGGAAAAACTAAAGAAAGGTGAATATTCTCTTGAAGAAATCGTTGAACTCAAATCTAGTAATAAGGTTATTGGAAAATATAAGGGCGATGATGTTATATTAAAGAGTGGAAAATTCGGAAAATATATTACTTGGGGAGAGAATAAGAAATCTTTGAATAATATTGAAAAAGATGTCGATGAATTAACTATAGAAGATATTACGAAATATATCGAAAGTAAAACTGCTGTAAATCCATCTATGGTAAGAGAAATAAACGAAAATACCAGTATTAGAAAAGGAAAATTTGGGAATTATATATTTTACAAGACCCATAATATGTCCAAACCTAAGTTTATAAAACTGAATAAATTTAAAGGTGATTATAATAGTTGTCCTATAAAAGAATTAGAGGATTATGTATCAAAAAATTAATATATTATGTAAATTATATTATTTTATAAATAACATTTTTTAATGCATCAAATTAAAACATTGGATTAATTTACAATCTCTACATATTACATTCACTCCATATGGATTAAGATATACTAATTCATGATTCATTGTATGACATATTTGTCTTTCCCATTTACTTTTATAAATATTTTGATGTTGTTCTGGAACTCTTCTCTGTATTCCCAAATGTCCATCTATATTTTGTTGTGTAAGGTGACTAAGTCTACTACCCGTTGGAATTATAATGTTACTAGTATTATTGTCAATTATTACTTTCTTATCAGCTCTACATAATGGACATAAATTATGCCAATGTTTAATACAATCAGAACAATATTTATGTGTACATTGATATTTAACTACTCCATTATCTATATTTTCTAGACATATAGGACAGCTATCATTTTCATTTAATTCTATATCTTCTACATTAATGCTATTGAATGTATTAACAATAGCATTATATTTGTTTGATTGGTTGCTCATTAATTGATAAGTTCTATTAAATTAATTATAAGTTAATAAATTAATTGTATTTCAATTTTTATTTAATTGTCAATATAATTAATTTATAGGTTATATTCAGCTGGAACTCGAATTACATAATCTCTTGCTATTTCATCTCTCAATTGATTGAAAGAGAGAGTAAAATTAAAATTACAATCTTTGAATTCCACTAATCTACCGTCGTGATATCTAAATCTAAATTTAACCTTTCTAAGTTTATCAATTGGAGGATGATATTGACTTACATTTTGTAAGAATCCATTTCTAGAATCAAATATTTGACCATTCGGGTTAATCGTTACTGGGATTTTAGCAAAGGCAGCATTAACACTTCCATTATAATCATTATTATACATATTATTTGTAGCTTCAGAATATGGAACTAGTTCATCCATAGTATTGTATTTATTCATCTCCATATAAATAGCAGTATCTCCAAACATACAAATAGTATTTGGACCCTTAATGTAAAAGGCGTGTCCAGAAGTTCCTGGAGGTAAAATTGTGGTTTCAGGTTTAAGCCATATATAATTATTGTAATTAAATTTAATATCACTGCTTGTTGATGTACCCATATAATTTTCTTTGTTAAACCCTAAATAAGATGGTAATCCCCATTTAGTGTATTGGTCCCAAACATGGGGTGGTTGTTGTTGATTAACGATGGCAGAACATGATATATCATAAGGAATACTTTGTGTAAAAGCAAAAATAAAATCATCAAATGTATTACCAAACCACATTTGTTGTCCAACAGTATCATAATATACTTTAAAGCGATCATATGTGGCTCCAGGTATAGTTGTTTTTAAAAAGTTTTCCACTGCTTGATTCATTAAATTTTGAATTTCTAGTGATATTTGATCCGGAGTAAAAAAACCTTCTTGTATAGTTATAGAGAATGGTTTACCAATATTAGCTACTAATGCCATATATTCGGGCATATTTGTAGAAACTTGAGGAGTAATATAAAATTCTAGTTTAGTATTTTGATGATTATTACTAAATACATATTGATTGGCAGGTAATTCAATTTCAACTAGTCTCATTGACTGAACGTTTGTTAAAGTTTCGGGTAAGTCTATTTCAAAATGGTTGGCATTTGGCCATTTTTTAATATCTCTATCTTCGCTATGTATTGTTACTAATTTACGGTCAACAACATATGTATTTTGTCTTCGAATTAATTGATGTTCATTATTAACATTATATTGTGGAAAGTTACTCATATATGATAAAATGAGAAATAAATTATAATTTTTATATGTATTTATATATTAATGTCAACAACAAGAACTTTTCCTCAAGTGAGTCTAGGAACTCCCCTATGGATGCAAAGCGCTACTCCATCAACTATCGAATTAATTTTACCTAATACATCGGTTGAAATAGCATCGGATTTAACAGTTGGTAATAATATATATGTTACATCAAGTAAAGATAAAAAAAAGGAAATAAGTGATATTAGTATTTCACCAGATACAATTTTAAATATTAATCCAAAACAATTTATTTATAAAAATGACCCTTCAGATAAATTACATTATGGATTTATTGCTGAAGAAGTGGAAAAGGTGTTTCCTAATTTAGTAACATCATCTAGTCAGACGAAGGCTGTTAATTATTTAGAAATGGTGCCGTTATTATTATTAAAAATAAATGATTTACAAAAACAAATTGATGAATTAAAAAAATAATAACATATTTTATATGACATCTAAAAATAATAAAATTAGAAATCAAAAAGGAGGTAATGATAATAATACACTAGCTATAACAAATTCTCCTTCAAGTGGTTCAGATTCTTCAAAAAAAACATTACCGTTACCTATTAAAAGAATACCATATGATGTTAAAATATTTTCATTTTTATGTATACTGGGTATATTAGTAAGAATTATATTCGCAAGAACAGCAAATGAATATGCTACAGCTACTGTATATGGTTATGGTTTTAGTATTTTAGCATTATTTGGATTAATAATTAGTTCATTTGCTATTTCATACAAAGATAAATTTTCTCAAGGAGTAATGTGATTTTTCAAGGATATATTTAAAAATACCATTAAAGTTATATTAATAACATCGATAATCGCTTTAGTATTATTTCAAAATGTTTCTTTTTATGACCAAATTAACAAAGGTAATGTAGCAGATGAATATTACCAATTTTCAGGTGTATCATCCTTCTTAATTTTAATTCAAGTATGTTTAGTAATCAGTTATTTAATGGATACATTAGGTGCTGCTCGAAGTACAGGAAAAAAAGAAGATATTATGACCGCATTAGCTGGTGAGATGAATAGTCTAATTCTTATATTATCAGTAATAAATATAGGAATAATAGGAATTTTACAAGTAATATTGAAATATTTTTCTACGAATGGTTAAGTGAATAAAATTTTATATGTTAATCCATATTCTTTATCATCTTCCCATATACCTGATATTTTTAATATAAATGAACTATTTGAATTATTAATATCTTTATCAATGTTTTGAAATATTTTGATTACACCTGAATTTAAGGTTTCATACAATATACTTCTTGGTTTTTTTGTCGATTTATATTTAAGCAGAATATTATTCTCTATATTATAAATATTCATTAATATTTCTTTATTAATACTATTACTAATATCATATGAAATTTTAATTTTTTTAAAATATGTTTCTTTGTTAATTATTTTGATATTGAAAAATAAAAAAATACCATTCAACATAATATTTTCATTTGAATATATTAATTTGATAAATCTACTATTATCCATTACTGTATTTTGAATTGGTTCATTAAAATATATATTATTACTGTTAAATTGATTATGCGTTAAAACTATATTCATATTTGATAATATAATTTAAAATAATATCTTTATTCTATTTCTATTTATATATAAATATATAATACTTATTAAAGATTTCATAAAGAGATATATAATATGAAATTTTTAGACAGTCATTATGAAGAATATATTCAATCAGTCAATAATGTATCATTACATCCTACAATAACAAAAAAATTACAATCATTTCCTGATAATTTGAACGAAGTAAAAAATGTTATTTTTTATGGACCAAGTGGTGTTGGAAAATATAGTCAAGTATTAAATTGTATTAAAAAATATAGTAATAGTGAATTAAAATATGAAAAAAAATTGACGGTATCTTTTAATAAGAATAATTATTTTTTCAAAATAAGCGATATTCATTTTGAAATAGATATGTCTCTCTTGGGTTGTAACTCAAAATTATTATGGAATGAAATTTATATTAATATAATTGATGTATTATCAGCTAGAGTAAACAAGTCTGGTATTATTTTATGTAAGAATTTTCATAAAATTCACAGTGAATTATTAGAGTGTTTTTATAGTTATATACAACGGAATAATACAGATGTAAATCTTGTTTTTTTTTAGTAACAGAAAATATTTCTTTTATACCAGATAATATTATTAATAATTTTTATACGATATCTATACCAAGGCCTACAAAATTAAATTATAATAAAATATTAAATAAAAAAATAACTGGTTCAACCAATGTTAAGGATATTTCCAATATTAAAAATGAGTTAACGAATACAAATTCTTTTAGAACAACTATCATAACATATGTCGATAAACTCTATACTGTTATAGATAATCCAGACACATTAAAATTTACTCATTTTCGTGATTTAATATATGATATTTTTATCTATGATATGGAGATAGGTTATGTATTATGGTTACTTCTCAGTAAACTTATATTGAATAATAAACTTTCTCAAGAGAATTTAACATCAGTATATCTAGATACATTCTCATTTCTTCAATTCTACAATAATAATTATAGACCTATTTATCATTTAGAGAATTACTTATATAATCTAATAAATAAAATCCATGGACTTTAATACTGCATGTATTAACTTAAATCTAAGTTCACCTTTTTCACAGGAACAATTAAAAAAACAATATAGAATTATGGCGTTAAAAAATCATCCAGATAAACATCCGCCTCCCAATGATGAATATACTGAGAAATTTAAAGTAATCGGACAATCATATGAATTTCTAAATAATTTTTTAGACAATGATAATAATCCTTGTGATATTAACGGTAACTATAATGAGTTATTTGTCAATTTTCTCTCTACCTTTTTTTCAAATAACTATTCTGATGTTCAAGATATATTAAAGAGTATTATAAATGACTGTGAGAATCTATCCGTAAAATTATTTGAAGATATGGACAAGGAAAAGGCTATTCAAATATTTGAATTTATTAACAAATATCATCATATTTTATATATTCCTAGTTCAACAGTTGAAAAAATAAAAAATATTATAAACGAGAAGATGGAAAACGATAACATTATTATACTAAATCCACGATTCGAAGACTTAATTAATGATAATATTTATATTTTAGAATTTGAAGAAGAGAAATATTATGTTCCGTTATGGCATGATGAAGTATATTATAAACATAATAATAATGATCTTGTTATAAAATGTATACCTGATTTACCAGAGAATATCTCTCTAGACAATGATAATAATGTTCTAATTGAAATAGACTATTCAATAAATTTATTATTAAAAGAAGAGTTTATACATTATCAGTTAGGTAAACAGCATTATACCATACCCATTAAAGAATTGAGAATAGAAAGACGACAAATTTATGTATATAAAAAGAAGGGAATTTCTCTCATTAATAATAACAATATTTATGATAATTCAAGTAAGTCAAATATAATATTTGTTATTAACATGAATTAATATTAATAGAATAAAATTAATTTATTAATATTTTCTCTCTACATAAATGTTTAGTGTCTTTTTTTATGTTTTAGAAAGATGTAAGATATTTCCACTACTATCATATATGATATACTCCCTTGACCCTACATATGAAGAGAGAAAATACAAGTAATAAAAAGTGGTTTGTTTTTGATATATGTAGTAAATTTCACTTTTCACTTTTTTTTCAGAGTACATTTGGATTTTTAAAATTACACACAATATTTTTGCAGAGTTTTGAAATATGGAAAAAGGATTGAGAAAAGTTGTGAAAAAGTGGTTGAGAGCATAAAGGTAAGAACACAAATAAAATAATTCTGATTTTGTTATTGTAAAAAAATATTTTTTCGGAAAAGTATTTAGACATTTTTCTCTAATGATAACATAATGATAACAGATGGTAACATTTCGTGCCAAAAAAATGCCGATAAATTCTTCTGTAAAACCTGCCTCTATAGTTGTAGGAAAGAAAGTAATTTTAAAGCTCATTTACTCACTAGAAAACATCAAAATGGTAACAAAATGGTAACAAATGGTAACAACGGCACGAAAAATGCCGCCTTATTGAATATGGAGTCAAAAAATCCAAAAAAAAATGCCGCTTATTGTAAGCCAGTAACACCAAAAAATGCCGAAAAAATGCCGCAACATTTACCCTTCATCTGTGAAAGCTGTGGAAATCGTTATAAACATCGTTCTGGTCTGTCTAGACATAGAAAGAAGTGCTACATTGATGTAGTAGATACTATAGACCATATAACAAATATACCAGACGATAATCAAGGGGATTTTAAAGAATTGATATTGTTGCTTTTAAAAGATAATAAAGAAATTCAAAAAAATTTTATGGATATGCTTCCACATCTCAAGGGAAATGCTGAAAACAGTTATAATAATACAAATAGTCATAATACGAACAATTTTAATATTCAGATGTTTCTTAATGAACACTGTAAGAATGCTATGAATTTAACTGATTTTATAGATACATTACCATTAACTGCTGAGACTTATAATAATACATTAGAGAATGGTTTGACAAAAAGTATTACAACTATGATAACAAATGGCTTAAATAATATAGATATATTAGAACGACCGATTCATTGTACTGATCCGGCTAGAAAAACAATGTATATAAAAGACAATGATGTTTGGGAGAAAGATACGGAATTAAATGTATTGTTGGAGAATATTGCACTATTGGCTACAAAACATCGTATAAATATTAATAAATGGCAAGATGCGAATACAGGATGGGAAAAAAATGAGAATCTTCAAACAAAAATGACTACATTAGTATTTAATTCAATGACATCAATAGAAGACGATGAAAAGGAAGTAAATAAAATAGTAAGAGCTATTGGAAAAAATACATATTTATCAACTGATATCAAGAATGAATTTAAATAAAATTGAATGATTTTTTGTCATTTACTATTAACCAAATCTAAAGTGTCATTTCTAAAGAGAATTTCTGTTATCTTATCGTTTCATAGTAAAATGAATACTATTCCTGTTGATGTTTCAATATTAAATGTAGAGGATTTAATCAAATATCCAGATTCATTTATTGAATTTGCTGACGGTAATAATCTTAAATATCCAAAACTTAATACAGGTAATGGGCAAGCTTTATGTGCTATGTTACTTACACCAGGAAAACATTGGTCTCGTCACGAGTGTGATGAATTTGTAAAAAAGTTCAATATAACTACTAGAGATTCAATTCAACTATTCAATAAACACGAACAATGGGGAATCAAGACAAGTAGTGAAAGAGGTAAGAATTATATTGTAGAACCATTTACATTATCAAATAAACATAAAATGAGAAAAAATTTTACATACGATGGAACAGATGAACAAAAAAATGCTGAAATTGAAAAAATAAAATCTACTATTAAGGCAGATTATGTTGATATTGCTAATAGTGAATGGCAATTAGGCCATAAGAATCCAAACTCTACTGATAATGCTATGAGTAATTTAGTTCTTCAACCACCAATTCAAGCAAAATATAGAGATAAATATATATTTCTGGATACATTGACAAAGATTCCAACACCAAAAACATTTCAAGAGATGAATGATGCTAATCAATTGCCATATACAAAAGAGCAATTGATTAACTTGAGAGATTATTTAAATTCGTTAGAATTATAGTTCACAACGAGTGCGACTAATTTGATAATATTCAGGATTAATTTCAATACCAATACAGTTTCTCTGTGTGTTTTTACATGCTATTGCGGTAGTTCCACTACCAAGGAAAGGGTCAACAACCAAAGAATTCTTCTTACTGAAAATTTTAATAAGATGTTCAATAAGTTGAATAGGTTTAACTGTTATATGTGAGTTATGTTCACCCTTTTCTTTTTTATTCGGTTTGGCTATAAGGAAATTTTTATCATAAGTTTCATTATATTCTTCTGTAGTAATAATGTTAGCAGGAACCCTGTCACCATCAATACCAACTTTTTGAGAGAAATCAATTAATCCAGTTTTGAAATTTAATTCATTTTTAATAAATGTTAATTTTCCTGTAGGTTTCATAGCTACACATATGGGTTCAAAACAAGATTTAATTTGAGGTGTTTTAAAATCTTTATATTCTTCGACTAGAGCAGACTTTTCTTCTTCAGAAATATCCATTTTATTAATAATATGAGTAACACTCATTCCCTTTGGCATAGTCTGAGTATATGTCCAATTAATCATATCTCTAATTTCGAATCCAGCAATATCACAAGCCATAGCAATAGCATGATATAATCTAGGCGATGAAAATGATAAGAAATAACCACCAGGTTTTAATTTATCAAACAATAGTTCACTTAGTTCAAGATAATAATCATATAATTGTTTAACTTGTTTTTTATCAAATTTCATACCTTTTGGTAAGTGTTTAATATGGCTATTTTTCTTGTCGCTATTAATTCATCAGCAGACCATTTATGATCTAATTTATCAATAAAATATGGTGGATCTGTAATAACACAATCAATGCTATTAGGTTCAAAAGTTTTAAGATATTCAATACAATCAGCATTTTCAATATGAATTGTTGTCATAGTTATATAATAATATAATTATTGTTTATATTTTTATCATCAATTTTAAATAAAAATATAAGTATTTGATAACATTACAAAGAAAAAATTTATAATTTTTATTTGTGTTTATTTGTTTTTTATTTTTTATGATTTATTATGAATTTATGCCTTCTTCTTAACTACCTTCTTCTTGACTACCTTCTTAACAGGGGTCTCTTCAATAGCAGCTGTTACCTCAGCCTTGATTTGAGGTGCCTCATCTTCAGAATCGTCAACTTGGGTATTATCAACATCATCATCCTCCTCCTCCTCATCACCAGGAATATCTTGCTTAGCTAGCTTCTCCTTATCAGCAGCATCTAGAAAGATGTGACACTTACCACGCATAGTAGCCTTAGGCTTTACAACACCTTGGAATAGTCTCCAGGTAACACCAAACTTACCATTAGCGAACCAAAGTCCACCACATTGTAGAACAACTGCTACATGAGTGCCCTTAACAATAAGGTCCTTAGGAGTCATTGAACCACCCTCTGGGTCAGGATAAATAGGCTGTTGGTCAACATTGTAAAGCTCAGTCTTCCACTCACCGTCCCAGAATGGAATCTTTACTCTAAGAGTAGGGGATGATGTAGTATCAGGCTCAAGGGTGTCCTTGTTCTTGCGATACTTCAACATAGGAGTCCATAGAGCATCAATTGCGTCTTCACTCATCTTAGCCTTGCCGAACCACTCCTTAGCATTCTTGGCGGCATCAGCCTTAATCTTGTTCTCAAATTCCATCATATTTGTCATAAAATTAGTAGTATCGTTATTAGCATATTCCTCACTAGGGAACTGGAGGGCCATCTCATAACGCTCATTGCCCTCATAATCACTAACACCCCAGGTGAGCATTAGTGGAGTTGAAATATAGGTTGCTCCATTAGAACTCGCATTCAAAATACCAACACTCTTACCACCACGGGCGTCAACCTTAGGTTTGGAGTATTTAATATCGGAAGCGGGTGTAAAATCAGCGCCGGAAAGGATTGTCTTAGAACTCATTGCCATCTTAGTATATTAATCTATATATGTGAGGATTCTTTAAATCAATTTTTTTTTATATTAATAAGAAATTAAATTAAATTCAATCTGACTACATAGATGTAGGCAATACAAATTTAGAATTAATTAATTTAGAATTAATTTAGGAGGATTTAACTACAAAAAAAAACATTTTGCGTTAAAAAACTAATTATTATGGTAATCTGCTGTAGAGAGATGATGATTTAATAAATGATATAAATATAAATCTAATATTATATTAGAATGAAGACTAATACTAAGAAGGCAATATGTCAAAATTTTTTAAAGGATTCTGTATTTGATAACATATCTAATACTAAAAAAAAATTCAAAGTTAAAGATAATGAATTTCGTATCATAAGAATGGAAGAATATGAATTAATGAAAACAAACCAATATAAGGTATCACAATTAAAAGAGATTTGTAATCATTATAACATACGAAAAACAGGTAACAAGGATGAATTAATTAATAATATTTATAATTTTTTAAAGTATTCTCTCTTCGCAATTACGATTCAAAAGAATGCTCGTGGATTTTTTTTAAGAAAATATGAGAAATTGGCTGGTCCAGCATTTAAAAAGCGTTCACTCTGTATTAATGATTCGGATTTTGCTACATTAGATCCTCTAAACGAAATACCATTTAATCAATTTTATAGTTTTAAAGATAATGAGGATAATATTTATGGATGTAATATAATTTCTCTCTATGAATTGGTTTGTAAAAAGACCAAATATGATATTCAACAAAATAAGCTGCCATTAAATCCATATAATAGAGAACCAATCGATAAAGATATAATTGATAATTTCTCTCGTTATATGAGATTGGCAAAGGTAAATAGAATAGAACATATTATAATTGAAGAAGTAGAAATTGTAGATCCGAAACAAGAACTGAGATTAAAGATAATCGAGATATTTCAATATATAAATGAATTAGGAAATTATGCTGATAGTAACTGGTTATCAAATTTGCCTAGACATATGTTGGTATTATTTATTAGAGAGATGTATGATATTTGGCATTATCGAGCACAGTTAACACCAACTGTAATGAGAGAAATTGTTCCTCCTCATGGAAATCCATTTATGGGAATGAATCTACATTTAGCACAAAATCAAAACGACGATGTTTTAATGAAATATGCTATAAAAGTGATAGAATATTTAACAAAATCTGCTCACACAACAGATAAACGAGCTTTAGGAGCATATTATGTATTAGCAGCATTAACTTTAGTAAGTGAAGATGCTAGAACATCATTACCATGGTTATTTCAAGCTGTAGCTCATTAAATATAAATTATTTTTTAATTCGTTTTTTTAAATAATAATTAATTTATTTAGGAATTATTATCCTTATGATAACCAATCATAATATATAATATATATTGCGTAAAAAGGCTTAAAAAGATATATCTAAGTAGTGTATAATGCCTGCTAAGAAGACAACCACCACTGCTAAGACTGCCACTAAGACCTCTACCAAGAAGGTAGAGACCCCTGCTCCTGTTGTAGAGACCCAAGCTGCTGCCCCCGTTGAGGAGGCTCCTGTTGAGGTCGCTGCTCCTACTGTAATTGACCAATTCGGTGAGTTTATGGCTAAGCTCCAAGCCGTCAGCTCTCAATTCTCTGCTCTCCGCACCGAGTTCCGTGGACTCGAGCGTCAAGTAAGCCGTGACCTTAAGGCTGCTGCCAAGGTTAGTGCTAAGCGCAAGAGAAAGACTGGAAACCGTGCTCCTTCTGGTTTCGTCAAGCCTACTCTTATCTCCAATGAGCTTGCTGCTTTCCTCGGTAAGCCTGAGGGAACTGAGATGGCTCGCACTGAGGTAACTCGTGAGATTAACGCTTACATTCGTGAGCACAAGCTCCAAGACAAGGACAATGGTCGCAAGATCATTGCCGACAAGAAGCTTACTGGCCTTCTTAAGCTTAAGAAGGGTGATGAGCTTACCTACTTCAACCTTCAGAAGTATATGTCTCCTCACTTTGCCAAGGCAGGTGATAAGGCCACCACTTCTGCTTAAATAATAATAATCAAAAAATAAAAATTAATAATATGATAATATGTTACATTATTAATTAACAAATATAAAGTCTTCTTTTTCCATAATATTTTTTAGAATACTTTCGTTAATTGGACTATTCATAATTCTAATTTTTTCAAAATCTTTATATTCTGGCATATTACCTAGATTAAATAGTGATACAACTCCATATAAATTATATATATTATCGACATAATTTGTGTTTTCATCTAACCATTCATAGAAATCATCATGATCACTTTTCTTATATTTTTTAAAATACTTTAATGTTTTAAATAATGAATTATCACTATGAACTCCATAATCTGTTCCTGAAATAATACAAATACTTTTAAATTCGTCTAATGTAACATTTAATTGTGAAAGAATTGTTTTTGTATCATACATAATAACAGTTTTATTCAGAAGACTAAGATATCTTAGGACACGAGTAGTTCCATATACAAATAAATCCATATCCTCGCTTAAACAAGCATAAACATTATTCTTACAAACCAATTTGGCACATAACTTATCAGCCTCACCAGGAGCCTCGATATAAGAAACTCCTAGTGCTTTAATTAATTCTTTTACATTTTCTATATCTGTATGATGGACTTTAATAAACTCCTTTTTTAATGTTTCCATAGTCTCCTTTATTTCTTTAATATTATTCTCATTACCAGCATCTAATTTATCTTTCAGCTCATTATATTTATTTTCGGCAATTTTTTTATCATCCTTACGCTTTTTTAGTAGTTCATTCTTTTCTTTTGGAGGCTTACCATCAAATACAAATAAAGGTATTATATTGTATTCTCTAAAAATCGAAATCATTAAATAAAAGTTTTCTAAGAGAGCATTATCTCCTGTAAAACGATACAAATATATACTAGTATCTATAGCAATCTTTTTCCCTCTAAGATCATTTAATGAAATTTTTTTGATTCCTTCGGAACATTGTTGTTGTAAGTATCGGTTTAGGTTCTTGATTCCCATTTTTATATTTTAATATAATTAACTAGAATTAAAGGTATTCAATTTTATATTATATAATTTCTTATAAAATTGAAATATTATATTCAATACAACATCTGTTTAAAATAGTAAGATGATAACTAGAAGTCAAAGCAAATTAAGAGAAGAAGAAATGTTGAAGAGAGAAATTAATGTTAATATTGATTTCGATGAGGCAAGTAGAGAATGGAGAAAGAATAAAAATATATTAAAAAATGGAATGTATTCCTATAAAAAAGGCAAACAGAATTGCTGTCATATTGAAAAAGATAAAAAATGTAGAAAAAAACAAATAATAAATAGTCTATATTGTCAAAACCACTTTAATTAAGAGATTTACCAGAACGAAGCTTTGAATATTGTGGATGTTCGAAATCGTCCATACTTATAAGTACAAATGGTTGATACTTTAATGTTTTTACAAGATTATCTAGACAATTGGAACCCATAATCCATTTATGTTTTTTTGTATAATTTAAATACATATTTATCGTTCTAACAGTGTCTCCTCGAGATAGTTCAGGCACAGGAAGGTAATCGTTATCCTCTGCTAATGACCGCAACTCCATTAAAAGATGTGATTTCCCACTTCTTGCTCTTCCCCATAGAACCACATTTTGTCCAGCTTTTATAGCATTAATAGCCGCATTTTTTGCGTATTCGTATTGTTCTTCAAAATTATTTACTGTAGTCACCATTTTATAATATAAGTATTTTTATATATTTAAATTGTTTCAATTTTTTAAACTATTCCTCCGAAAATAGAAAATGTATAATTAATATATATATATTCAGATTTTCGAGGATAAATTTATATGATATTAGGAATTTCTATAATCGTCATTTTAAGATTTTTACTAATATTATCTGTTTTCCCGATTATTTTTTCCAATTTCTTAATATTTTTCTTTATATGTGGATTTTTACAACAATCTTTAATAAATTCTATATATTTGTCCAAATTACCAGGTGTTTTTTTAAACTGAAGTAATACATTATTATTTTTAGAACACCATCCTAAAAAATTAATGTAATTATTCATTAATAAACTAGTTATAATATAATAACTAAAAACAGATGTTTTCTCTCTATATAAGTGATTACATATTTCAATGTTATCCTTTGATTTTTCTGTTATAACCTTAAAGTTAAGATCCATAAATGTTAATATCTTTAAAGATTGATAGAGAGAATGATATGCCTCTATTTTCATATTCTCTTTAAAAGTATTTCTGAAAGTTTCAGGATGAGACCTATGTTTATTCGATAGAGATAAATAACTGTAAATCATTGTGTTCATAATTCTAGCCCAGACCTCACAATAACTCTCATATATGTTATATTCAATATTGACATTGAATATCTCTCTAATACATCTGTTAATAGATGATAAGTTCATATCAGAGAAATCAAGACCAAAATTATGAAAGGTTTCATGGATAAATACTTTAAACCATTCTTCCTTTCTATATAAAACAATTTCTGTTTGTTCTCGACATCCTGTGGTATAACCAGTATTAACATGTTCACTATCTAGTGTTACTAACTGATTATCAGGTAGTTCTTTTTTAAATGGAGTTAAATATACATATAAATCCAGTATTTTGGAACATTTCCTTATCGAAAAGGAATCTAACATATACATCCACATATAAATCATTTGAATATATCTGTTTAATATAAAAAGAACATCTTGTGTGGTGTATTCAAAGATAACAAAATGAACATTAATAACTCTTTTTTTAATAGTACATGTAAATTGTAGAGTATAAGTTGAATTTGTCATCAATATATTTTTTAATTTTATCTGGAAAAAAATGTGAATCATACATAGTAGGTCGTGGTATTTGACTAACAGTATTAATTTTTGTTATAGTGTAATTAAAACATGAACCTTTTTTCTTTTTAATTACATATTTATCTGCTTTTTCAATATTATCATGAAGCATATTAATTATTGAATCGGATTTATTATTATATAAGTAATCATAATCTAGCTTTTCAATACTATCCATAACTATAGTTATATAAATAATGTTATTTTTAATTTTATTTATATAATACTTTATTTGTGTTTTAACTTATTTTTAAATTTATTTCGAATTATCATTAACGAGTTTTCAATTTTAGGTTCAACACCAGCCTTATAATGTTGTAATTTAGCATTTTTAGTTTCCAATAAAGCTTCTAATAAGTCAGTATTATCTTGTTCAAATTTGGCATATAAAGCATTTTGTAATATAACATCTTCATTACCACCATAAAACTCAGGATCTATTTTAATATCTTTATTTCTTAATAAATCACCTTTATGTTTACCACTTTTTGAACCGGCAGCCTTTGCTAAATCAACACTATTAGAAATTTTGGAGTTACTATCCAAACTAAAAAGTAAATAAAATTCTTTATTGGTATTTTTAAATTTATTAGCTTGATAATAATGTTCTACAGTCTTCCATTCATGACCATCCAACTTAAATGGTGAAATATAATCATCATCTAACTTTCTTCTCCAATTATCAATTGTTTTAAGCTTAGAAAAATCACTAATCTTTTCTAAAGGGATTTTCTCTCCATTACCTTTTCCAGGTAAAGGTTTATTATTAGCTCTATTATAGATTTGAAAAACAATATCATCTGTGTATAATTCATTTGGAGTAGAAACAATTTCATCAACATTTAATTCAATTGGTAATTCAACACCAAGACTATCATTGAATGATTTAAATTGAGGAATTATATTATATGGACCAGATGTTCCTTGTAAACAATTTTTAGATACATCGAGTTTAATAACATATGGTAATTCACTAAATGTGAATATTTTATGATATTTATAAGTAATTAATTTATAATGGTCGCCTGTATAGTCTAATAAAATATAATATTGTGGTTCAAAATTACCTTCATCTTCTAAAATAGTATCATTTAATTGACCACAATTTAAAACATTATGTCTACTACCTTCTTTCCATTCTTCACTTGAAAACAATACTAATTTTATATTAAGAACACGCTCTAAGGTTGATATGGCCCAAGTATCTCCCCAATATTCATTCGTTTTAATAATTTTTTTAAGGTCTTCTACTGAATGAACCTTTTTCATAAATCGAAATTCGTGTAGCATTTCCTTTGATGTTTTTAGTTCGTTTTTTAAAGTTTTATATTTATCAGCTACTATTTTAGCTTGTTCAACAATTTGTTTTTGTTCATTTCTCTCCTTTGAATTTTTTAATCTATCTCTCAACTCTATATTCATTTTATTTAACCGTTTGAGTTCAGCATTTCCTTCGACTATTGTTGTAGCAAACATATCATAATGATTTTTATATTGTTCGTATATTTCTGGAGTAACTTGTTCAGATAATTTACTTCGTAATTCCATAACAGATACATCTTTATCAACAGATTTTAAAGCATCGCGAATAGTGGCAAATAGACAATCACCACCACCTTCATTATCAATAAGATTATACTCATTACTATGAAAAAATTCTTGAACCCATGGTTGACCCTTTTCTTTTTTATAATCTGCTTGTTCTTTATCCACTTGAGCATCAGTTTGTTCTGGAAGAGTGTTTGCTTGTTCTTGAGGAGTTGTAATTTCAACAATTTCAATTTCATCAGTATCAGTATCTTTAATAGGAACCTCTTCTTCGACTTCTTCCTTTTTATCAGAAGATTTTTTACTCTCTGTAGTTAACATTTCAGGAGTAACAAAAGAATAAATCAACGGACTATCAATATCTTCTAATATGACATCTCCGTCATCATCAAGAATATTAGGTAATTGATCAGCAATAATTTCATAAACGCCAATTTGAGTAGAAAATGAATCATCCTTAACAAAATATATGGGAAAATAAATAATATTATCATCGACAAATGTATATTTTGCTTGACCTAAAGCAATGATAATATCTTTTCCTAAAACCGTAATAGCATACATAGAAGCGTCAAAATTCTTATCTTCTGGATCAAGTATTTTAATTTCGGGGTAATTAATTTCTTTTGCTTTTCCTAATATAGAATTAACCATTATAAATTAATTATATATTAATATTTAATATTTAATTGAAAATAACAAATTTTCCAAAATAAGAATCATTTTTAAGTTCAGTTAAATAGTGCCATAATTTTTTTCTATTATAAACAATAACAGAATTTTCTGGATTATTCTCAAATTGAACAATAGAATCGATTAATTGATCTTTTTTGAGTTTTCTTTTAGATAAATTATAATAATTGGCAATGTGATTTAATTTATTGACATTATAATTTTGATTATAATCAATTTGCTGTGCCATAATATTGTCATAATCAAAATATTCAAATTCTTCTTTAAAATCAGAAAAAAAGGATTCATTATTTATTAAACTATCTATTTCTTCCTTATTTTCCTGAACCTTATTTTTATTTTCTTGAATTTCCCATTGTAATTCACTGTTTGTCATTTATATATAATATTAATCATGATTTGTTTAATATTATTTTAATTTAATTTATCAGAAATATCCATATGCTTAAATTTACATTTGGATGATATACCTAAGTTAACAGTCGAATCACTATTTTTAATAATTTCAATATTATCATTAATAATAGACCAACCATTATGTTTTGTAAGAATGAGAAATGGAATATTAGTTAATAATGTATAAAGATTTTCAGAAAGCTCTTCATTTTCTTTCTTTTTGGAAATATCATTTTTGTTAGTCATTAGTATATTTTGAATATTAACAATGTTCGCAAAAACAATATCCATTGTAATAACATTATTTTTATATAAATTTGTAAGAAATAGACTCATAGATCGTCGTTTATCATTAGCAATATTCATATCACAGAAAGCGTCATAATTTTCCTCTGGACTAACAAATACCATATTATCAAATAATTTCATAAATTCAGTAATATTGTTATGAATAATACTATTCATAAAATCATATTCTGATAAGAGTTTACTACATAATCTGGCATATACATTACTGTTAAATTTATTTGATGTAGCCATATTAAAGATAGCAAATCCAATTTTATTAACAGATTCCTCATTATAATTTCCATTTTCATGGATTTCATTAAGAGTAGCAATCATAGATTCAACAATTTTATCATATGTTTTTTCGGTAAGTTTATTAATTAATAAACGAATTGAATCAATTTCCTTTTCAATACCTTCCTTCTTGACAATTTCAGTCTTCTGGAAAGTGCGAATAGCTTCCCAATCTTCAGCATTGATTTCTTCATTCTTCTTTTTTCTTCTATTACCGCCACCTCCACCTGGAGCCGTTTTATTTTGAAATGTAGGGGTTCTATTATAAGAAGGAGCACCAACCTGTTCTGATATAGTATCAATAATTTTAATAGTATCCTCTGGCAAAGGGAGATGTTCCGCTTTCCAACAAATATTTTCAATTTCAGATAATGTATAAATTACAGTCGCCATTCTTATATTATAATGGTTTATAAATTTATTATTTTATATCAATTTTTTTAAATAATAAATACTGAAAAAATATTAAATAATAAATATTGAAATGAACTGGCTTAAACAATTAGAATTATATACTTTATGGAGACTACAACTGTTAGCAATTGGGATGATTTAGAATTAAAAGAAAATTTATTACGAGGAATATATAGTTTTGGATTTGAAAAGCCAAGTCCTATTCAACAAAAAAGTATAGGTCCGATTATGACTGGTAAAGATGTGATTGCTCAAGCACAATCAGGAACTGGAAAGACAGGAGCTTTTTCTGTTTCGACTTTACAACGAATTGATGAAAGTAAGAAGGAGATTCAAGGATTAATTATGGCACCTACAAGAGAATTGGCTACTCAAATTCACAGTGTAATACAAACATTGGGTAGTTTTTTAGATGTATCATGTAAATTATTAATTGGGGGAAAATCAATGGATAGTGATATTAAAGATTTGGAAAGTAAACCACATGTAATAGTTGGAACACCTGGAAGAGTTCATGATTTAATTCGAAGAAAGAAAATTGATGCTAAAACAATAAAAATTTTAGTTTTAGATGAGGCTGATGAGATGTTATCATCAGGGTTTAAAGAACAAGTTTATAATATTTTCCAATTTTTAGGTAATCAAGTTCAAGTAACACTCTTTAGTGCTACATTACCAAATGAGATTCAGCAATTAACTGAAAAGTTTATGAGAGATCCGATTCGTATTTTGGTGAAAGCTGAGAATGTAACATTGGAAGGAATTAAACAATATTTTGTAGCTATTGAAAATGATAATCAGAAGTATGAGACATTAAAGGACTTATATGGTCATATTTCACTAAGTCAATGTATTATTTATTGTAATAGTATTAAGAGAGTAAGTGATTTATGTGAAGCACTAATTAAAGATAATTTTCCAGTGTGTCAAATCCATAGTGGTATGGAAAAAGATGAGAGAGAAAAGGCATATAAAGAATTTACTTCAGGAGGAGCAAGAGTATTGATTTCATCAAATCTAACTGCTCGTGGAATTGATGTTCAACAAGTAAGCACTGTTATTAATTTTGACTTACCAAAGGATATTCATACATATATTCACCGTATTGGGCGTTCAGGAAGATGGGGTAGAAAGGGTCTAGGAATAAATTTCGTTACTCGTCGTGATGTAAGAAAAATGAAAGAAATTGAGTCTTATTATGAGACACAAATAGATGAATTGCCAAATTCATTTGGAAATACGAGTGATTCGTAATTAATAGATTTATTAATTAATATATTTAATTAATGAATTCAGAATTTGAACATCCAATTTATTATGTTGAACAAAAACAGAAATTAGATGATAATATTATCGAAGATTTAGAATTATTAGAGTTATCTAAAGAAAGTGATGAGAGAGTAAGTTTATTAGAAACAGTTATTAAACCAAACTCTAAAATAGGTGTGGAAAATTTAAATAAATTATGCGAATATTATACTGATGATAAAAGTTTTATAAAGGATACACAAAATATAATAAGTAAATGGGAAAATGACACACAATTAGCAAGTAAACAAAAAGTGTATGATGAATTTTATGATATGTGGAAGGAAATAAAAAATGATGAGAACTTTATTGATAGATATTATTATGTAGATGTTGAATTTTTTAAATTTTTAAATAATTCATCTCCATTTCTTCAAATGCTAAGTCTATATAATTTATTTAGTCCAATTTTAACATTAATAATGCCAATTATTTTATTAATAGTGCCTTTTTTTATGCTAAAATACAGTGGTGTTGATATAACATTAGAGAGCTATTATGAGGCATTAAAGAAAATATTTTCATCACATGCTCTTGGTAATATAACAAATATATTTAGTAATGTTTCTATCCAACAAAGAGTATATGCTTTAGTATCACTTGGATTTTATTTATTTTCTATTTATCAAAATTCATTAGTGTGTTATAGATTTTATAAGAATTTTTATACTATTCATAACAATCTGTTTTTATTGAGAGATTATCTCAATATTAGTATTGAAAATATGGAAATACTAGAGCAGAGTTGTTCAAGTTATAAAACATATAACCCGTTTGTAGAAAGTATAGAACCTAATAAAGAATTATGTATAAGATTAAGGGATAAATTAAATACAATCTCTCCTTTTGAATTCAAAAATGTATACAGTAAGTCAAATCAGATAGGATTTGTAATGAAATATTTTTACGAATTCCATACAAATCCAGATGTTAACAGTGCTATTAAATTTACTTTAGGAATGAATTCATATTCAGAGTATATGAATGGATTAAACAGTCTCTATAGAGAGAAAAGAATTAATAAATGTAAGTTTGGTAAAAAAATGAAGTTTAATGACGCATATTATCCATATTTATTAAATAATGACCCTGTTAAAAATACTATTGATATGAAGAAAAATATAGCTATAACTGGACCAAATGCTTCCGGAAAAACAACCATTCTTAAAACAACTCTATTAAACATCATTTTCTCTCAATCATTTGGATTTGGATTCTATTCTAAGGGAGTATTAAACCCGTATAATAAAATTCATTGCTATTTAAATATACCTGACACATCTGGTAGAGATAGTTTATTTCAAGCAGAAGCACGACGATGTAAAGAAATTTTAGAAAGTTTAGAAGACAATAAAAAACATTTTTGTATATTTGACGAATTATTTTCTGGGACAAATCCGAATGAAGCTTGTGCTAGTTCTTACGGTTTTATTAAATATCTCATTAAAAAGAACAATATCGATTTTATTTTGACTACTCATTTATTAGATTTATGTAAAAAAATAGATGGTATTGTTGATAATTGTAATATGAATGTTATTTCAAAGGATAATTTTAATTTCAACTATACTTATAAAATTAATTACGGAATATCAGAAATTAAGGGAGGTTTAAAAGTTTTAAAAGATTTGGAATACCCTGAATTTATAATGACAGAATCTAATAATTTATTAACAAAATTATAATACGTTTATTTACTATTTTATTAATATACTAAATAAATAATAATGTATGAGATTTTAGTGAACCCAATTACCCTACTTTGTTTAGGCATTATATTTATTTTTACTTCATTACTATTCTTTTATTTTAAAAGAACATTTTCTCTTTTAGAGAAGGCTCAAATGGACCAAGCTCGAGTTTTACAAGGATTTATTACAAATATGGAAATGAGTCAACAGTTGGCATCTCAACGAATGAATCAAATGGGTGGTGTTCCTCCAACTCAACATTCACCAGTTAACGAAAGTTCTGAACCAGTTAATGACGGATTAATTGATGTGTCTGACGATGATGACGATGATGACAGTGATAGTGAATATGAATCAGATAGTGACGATGAAACAGAAAATAACGATGATGTATCAGTAGGATCTAAGTTGGATATTGAACCTCAAGTTATTGAATTAAATGAAGCAAATGATGTTAAAATTATTCAATTAGAAGGCAATAATAATTTAGAAAATTCTACTATTGAAATCGCGAGTTTAGAGGAATTGGGGGATTTGAATGATATTGATGATGATGATAGTGATGATGATAGTGATGATGATAGTGATGAGGAAAGTGAACAGGCTAATGTAACTGATAAAGTACTACTAGAGAGCAGTGGAATTGAAAAAGAGGTTAAAAAACTTGAAAAAGTAGATTATAAATCTTTAAATGTACAAGCTTTAAGAGATTATTGTATTAGTTGTGGAGTAATTCAAGCTGGTGATAAAAAAAATAAAAAAGAAATGATTAAATTATTAGACGATATGGAGAAATAAATAACTAAATACATTTTCTCTCACAGTATATATAATGAGCTGGGGAACTTGCACTGCTGGATCTAATAATATTCATTTTGATTTTCCACCTATTATGAGTGATGGAAGAAATTTTGCCAGATGGCAACCAGGAGCAGTTATAAATCAAGAAATAAGAAAGGAAAACAATATTAAGACAAATTCACAATATAGACAATTTCTTACGGAAAATGCTGACTCTATCGTAAAAGCAAACCAATTAGAGGCTTGTGACAATTGTTGTTACTGTCCTGCTATGAGAACTGGAGAACCAATATCTAATACACCATTTTTATATTCATCTTGTATGGAAAAATCTCAACCATATGGTTACGAAGATAGTGATTTAAAAAACTTGTATTTATCATCATTCCAACTTCAATGTAGAATGGTAGCACCAATTATAACTCAAGATCAATTCTTGAAACAAAAAATCCCAAATCCTAATTAATTATTTATTTATTATTTTAGTTATTAAATAAATAATTCTATTATAAATCAATGAAATTATTAAGTATTGATGTAGGAATTAAAAATTTAGCATTATGTTTATTTAATGTAGAAAACAATGAAAAATATGAAATACTAAATTGGGATGTAGTTAATCTATGTAATGAAATCGATGTCAAATGTTTTATGTGTAGTAAGTCTGCCAAATTCAGTAATAAAGGGATTCATTGTTGTAAAAAGCATATAGCAGATACTGGACTACCATTGATTGATAAAGAATTGGAAATGAAAAATTTAAAAAAGACAAAGGTAAATGATATTAAAGAAATATTTAAAAGACATAATATTGAATTTGATAGTAAAAAAAGTAAAGTATTACTATTGGATTATTTTGAAAAAATAATACCAGACAAATATGTAATTCCTTTTTCTAATAAAGTTAATTGTAATGATTTGAATTTAATTGAAATAGGTATTAATTTGAAAGATAAATTAAATAATTTATACGAAAATATAAAAATTGATACAGTGATAATAGAAAATCAAATTAGTCCGATTGCTAATAGAATGAAAACATTACAAGGAATGATAGCACAATATTTTATTTTAAATGATGTAACAGATATTCAGTTTATATCTGCTTCTAATAAATTAAAGGATTATATATCAACCAAAACAACTTATTCAGAGAGAAAACATAAAGGTATTGAAATATGTGAAGAAATATTAATTAACAATAAAGATATTTGTCAATATTTAGATATGTTTAACACACATAAGAAAAAGGATGATTTAGCAGATTGTTTTTTACAAGGAATCTGGTTTTTGAAGAACAAAAAATATATATATTAATGTGTTTGATTTAAAATTAAAGTTTCTAATTAATTCATAATGACCGAACCCGAAATTATCGATATAAGCAATCTAGATTCAGGAAGATCTATTAATATATCTAATAGTTTAGATGATATAACAGATATTAATATTGGTGGCAGAAGTTCATCGAATTTTGGATCTGGTATAGAATTACTAATGAATGATAAGAAAAAATCAGGAGGAAGTAGTGGTTTATCAAGTGATATTGATGTAAATGATTTATCAAACTTAGAAGATGAATTAAATGACTTATCAGGTATGGATGGTCCTAAAAAATCTATGAAATCAGCCCGTTCTGATATGTTCTCATCTGGATTTAAGTTGAATGAGGAAGTATTAGATGATCCTATTGTAGATGATGTTACAAGTGTTCCAGAGCCGTTAAATTTAGGAGCCTCTACGAAAGAACAATCTCAAGAAGAAAAGAAGACTTGGGATGGTTATGGAAAATTTAATGATATCCCAATTAATCCTGATATTACCAAGAGCAATATTGAACCCAAATTATCAAAAGAAGAGTTATTAAAAGAGAAATTTGTATACCTACAAAAATTAGAAGATTTAGAAAAGAAAGGTATCAAGCTAACAAAAAAATATGATATGGAGTCAAATCTACTAGAAATGAAGGGAGAATATGAATCTATTGTAGCCGAGAAAGAGAAAAAGAACGCTGTTAAATTTCAGGGTAAAATGTTAATGGCTTGTATTACCGGAATAGAGTTTTTAAATAACCGTTTCGATCCATTTGATGTTAAGTTAGATGGATGGGGTGAACAAATTAATGAAAATATTGATGATTATGATGAGATTTTTGCGGAGCTTCATGAAAAATATAAGTCAAAGGCGACTATGGCACCGGAATTAAAACTATTGTTTCAATTAGGTGGTAGTGCGCTTATGGTTCATATGACAAATAGTATGTTCAAATCAGCAATGCCTGGTATGGATGATATTATGCGTCAAAATCCTGATTTAATGCAACAATTTACCAGTGCTGCTGTTAACTCTATGGGACAAACTAATCCTGGTCTTGGAGGATTTATGAGTTCACTTAACTCAGGTTCACAAGCCCCACAACCACCAATGGCACAAATGCCACAACAACAATATCAACAACAAAGACAGATGCCACCAAGTGTCAATCCTCAAGCTCGTGGGGGACCACCGGCACCAATGGCTACACAAGGTCCGGCATCATCTCCTCCTCCCGTAAGACCAGGTTATGTTCCTTTATCTAATAGACCTGATATGAATGCTAGTAGAGGTATACCAGCTGCTGAAAAGTCCAGAAGACCAGAGATGAAGGGACCATCTGATATTTCTAATTTACTATCAGGTCTTAAAGTTAAAAAAACAGAAGTAAATATTCAAAATGATAATGACGAAAAAGGAAGCACTATAAGTATTAGTGAATTAAAAGAAATGCAAAACGATAATGTTCCAGTTAGATCAAAACGCAGAAAGTCTGACCGTAACACTGTAAGTCTAGATATCTAATAAAATTGTAATAATAAAATTGTAATAATGAAATAAATCTAAAACTATAACAATAATAATAATATGAAATATTTATTATTGTTTTTTCCTTTTTTATATGTTATAAATAGTTACTTAACAAAATCAAATCATAAATTAATCGTAAACTTAATAAAAAATCCAAATTTGGGAAACACAGAAAGAGGTAAAATTAATAAAATTATGTATTTATCGTATCAAACATGGGCAATGAAAAAAGCATATGAATTTAAAAAAAAACATTATTACAAATGTAGTAGAATACCAACAGACGAACTTATACTTTATAGTAAAGTAGGTTTATACAAATCTATTGTAAATTATAAGGGAACCAGTGATTTTACCTACTATTCTTCTTTGTATATTAGATATGAACTCATAAAAGCATTAACTGATTCTTTTTCACTTAGTATATTACCTAAAAAAATAAGAATGGAAAGTAAAGCAAATTATACATTAGAAGAAACTGAAAATTATAAAAATCTCTTGATTACAAAAGTAAAAACAGATTGTAATTATTGGAAAAATGATAAAATAAATTTAAATGATGAAATTATAAATACAAATGAATATCAAAATAAATTAAGAGAAATATGGGAGTATATAAATAATAATTATGACCCTTTTTTAAAAAGAGTTATATTTTTAAAATATGATTATCAGTTCAATGAAATAAAAACAAATAAAATTGTTGGAAAATTAATGTGTTGTTCTGAAGAATGGATTAGAAAAAACATAGAAAAAATAAAAAAAGATAAAAAATTAAAACAAATTTTAGAATATAAACTCAAATAATCGTATTAATATTAAACATATAGCAGATATCTATATAATATAATTCATTATTTACCATATAAATAACGAATCTACCAAAAACTCCACCAAGGTTTACTAGAAACATCTGATTTTGTTTTACATGTTTTAAACCATCCTATTCCATAACAATCTTGGTCATGTGCCTCATATTCACCAGTTTCAGGATTTTTTTCCCACCTTTTATGACCTGTCGATTTTTCAAATTGGATTCCGCCTAAACCGAAACCTTGTTTTACAGTTCCGCCCCTTTTTCTTGTTCCTGATTTTCTTTTACTTTTTCCCCCTTTTTTTGATTTATTTTTACCTCCCATAAATTCACTTTCATCCTGTTCTTCAAATTCTTCAAGTTGCTCCTTTATTTTTCTAGTGAATTCGTATATCATCATTGAATCTAATTCATATTCAATTTCCGCATTATCTAATAGTGATTCAAATACTTCTAATATATATCCTAGATCAGAATCAGATAATTCATCGTTAGATAATAACTCAGAATGTAATTCCTCTAAAAATAATTCCTGCGCTTCATCACTAATAATTCCATTTTCAGATTGTTGAATGGTATTTCTAACTTATCGTCTAATATTCAATCATATCTTGAAATTCGATTCTTCTACACTATCATTATCAATCCGTGATTATCATCCTATTTACTTGTAATCCTTCATATATAGCTCTTACTTCTGGATCATTTAAACAATCTGCTTTAGTATCACCTCTACAATTAGGACATTGGAATACTTTATTTTCTCGGTCTCGTTGCTCAAAGTCTCCTTTATCTAATTCAGTTAGACAATTTTGAATAAAACATTCTCTATGAAAATCATGATTACATTTAGTTGTTATTTTTTCATTTTCGTCTAGTTGTTCCATACATATAGGACATTCTTCCTCATTTCCTCCTTTTTTTCTCCTTCTAGTTCTTTTTTTTCGGTTTTTTCTCTTTTTCTTTCCTCCTTCTAATGGTTTTTTCCCTAATACCATATCCATTAAATCCAATTGTTGTTGTTGATTTTCATATCGAGTTACAGCTTTTTGTCGTTCTCTGTTTTTTGATATAAACATTTTTTTTGTTTTGTTTTGTTTTGGACTAGATGGTGGTTTTGTGGTAGGTGAAAAATTTACATTTTTGCGCGTTTTTTCTGGCGGTGTATGTGGTTTTTCTGGTTTACTGTTTCCAATTCCACCACCTTTTTTATTTCTTTTTTTTGTTTTACCCATAATATATATTTTAATGATATAATATCTTATTATATAATATATGGCTAATAATCAATTAGATGATTTAGATAATTCAATTTTAAGTAAGAATGCTTTACATATGTCTCGTTTAACAGGTGGAAAAAAGAAAAAAAGAAAAACAACAAAACGAAAAACTAAGAAATCTAAAAAGACTAAAAAGACTAAAAAGACTAAAAAGACTAAAAAGACTAAAAAGACTAAAAAAACGAAAAAAGTTAAATTTTCGTCACCACAATCAAGATTATTTGCTGCTATGTCATAATTTAATCAATTTTTTGTTTAATAACATTAAATATACCAAGTCTATCATGAATATTAATATTAAAATGAATATTATATTCATGAATATTTTCATTTTTGGATTCACTTGAAAACTTGTCAAATCCAAATTGAACAGATTCTTGCGTTAGTGAATGAGTGGGAATATATATATATATAGCAGCGCCAATATGATTTAATAATTCTTCCCGTTCCCATACTGGGTCATTATCACCATTATGTTGTAAATTAATTCGATAATATTCTACATCATTTTTAATAAACTTTGAAAACTTAGTATCAATATCAAATACCTTAGTAAATGGAGTATTTTTATTTGTTAATTTTTGAAAATTAATATGAGGAAGACTAGGCATTTCACGCCAAAAGAGTGATTTGCTAGTCAATCTTTGAGTAGTATAATCTAGATATACGATATTCAATCGCATATTCATGATAATTGTGATTGTAGTTATAGTTGTAACAAATTACAATTTATAAATGTCATCAATTTTTTTTAAAACTATTTATTATTTCAACTCCAAAAGCATATATACCAAATAATGAAACAATAGTTCCGATTATATATTGTAAATTTTCATGAAACGGAGTATTCATTTGTTGTATATCATTAAATAAATGAACATTATCAATATCAAACATAGTTAGATGAAATGAATTATAATCTATTAAAGATTCGTCAATTTCTTCACGAGAAAGTAAATCAGGTTTATAGATATGGCACATTGTTTTTTGTCACTCAATAAAAATAATATTTATAATTCAATTATTATTTTTATTATAAATAAATAAAATCATCCATAATAATACCGCATTTCACTATAAGTCATAGGTTTTCCAGTTTCAGGATGCTTAAACATATGTTCAACAGCAGCCTCCATACCTTTAGTATTCATTATATTAGCTGCTGTTTTGTTATTAGCATCCATATTATTAATAATTTGTGGAGGAATATTACCCTTACCTATTTCTATAAGGCTTTCTTTTAATTTATTATCCATTTTAGAAATATCCACCTGGGGAATGGTATAAGGGAGTGAAGTTATATTACCAGATGGGTCCATATTGTTTACATATGAACAATTCTATTTAAATATTTTCAATTTTTATTTAAAATTGAAGATATATTAAATGAATATTAATATAGTATTCTAATAATGACAAACTATATTTTAATAGACGGAAGTTACTTCATATTTTACCGAGTATTTGCCTTACATGTTTGGTGGAGAAATGCTAAACCAGAAATAAAGTTAGAAAATCCTTTTCAAAACGAAGAATTTGTTGAAAAATATAAATCAACATTTAATTCTAAGATAGAAGAAATAAAAAAGAAATTAAAAATCAAAGATGCTATTGTGTATGTTGGTAAAGATTGTCGTCAATCTGAGATATGGCGAATGAAGTTACATCCAAAATATAAAGCAGGAAGAAACGAAGAGAAAAATAAGGAGGCTAATGTTGGAAATTTCTTTGCTCTGACATACAAAGAAAAATTATTTGAAAATGCCGGAGCTGACAAAATACTTGGAATGAATCATTTAGAAGCAGATGATTGTTTGGCATTGACAGCAAAACATTTGTATAAACAAAACGATGAGAATGTAATTACAATAATAACTAGTGATCATGATTATATCCAATTATCAAATGATAGAATAAATTTGATTAATCTTAAATATAAATCATTGTTAGAGTCGAAAAGCTATAGTGGTGATCCAAAGAGAGATTTGTTTTATAAAATTGTTCTTGGTGATAAGAGTGATAATATATTACCAGTATTTACTAAGTGTGGAAAAAAAACAGTAGAGAAATGTTATGATAATGAAGAATTCTTTCTATCTAAATTAAAACAAGAAGATAAAGAGGATATATTTGAAATAAATAAGAAACTTATATGTTTTGATTTAATACCGTCAGAATTAGTTGAATTATTTTATAACAATATATTAACAAACTTATAATGAATAAGGAAATATTTGTTGTTTTTATTATAAATGAGAGATATACAAGGTGGGAAGTTTTTAATAAAAAAACAACTATATCAGATATTTTTGTTTTGCTTAAAAATAAATATAACATAGAAAAATGTATTGTTGAAATAAAAGAACTGTTTCTACACAACAAATCAAAATGTTTATTAACACATATATTACCAGATGGTGGATCAATATACATATCAACAAAAGATACTAATTATATTCTTAAGAAAGATATAGTTAAATAAACTCACCATCTTTTAAAGAAATTGGTAAATCATTTCTAATAAAATTACAAATACCAGATTGATTCCATTCAACTTGAATTGTATTTATTTCAACACCATTTTTCCAGGCCTTATAAACAGCCTCTTTATATATTAAGTCAACATTGGATGTTTGAAAATGTTTAACATCATTGCGTTGAATAACAAAACACAATATAGCACGAACATCAGATTGAGCAATTTTTTCTAACTCTTCAATATGTTTTAATGCTCTTGGACTAACAACATCTGTAGTTTTTTTTCTATATCCATCTGGAAAATATGATATTTTTTTATTAAAAGGAATATCCTTACAATCATATTTTTTTCTATCTTTTTTATGAACATCAACATAATCAGCCAAAGGAACATTTTTAATTTCCATAACAAATGGTTTATCATTCCTGTCTATTCCAGCGAAATCAAATCTAGAGTTCATTATTGTAATTTCTCTCTTATAGGATATTACATTTGTTAGATTAGCAACACAATTATTAATTAAAGCAGATTCTGCTATTTCTTCAGCAAGTTTAGGGTTAATACCAATAATAATTTTATGTTCTCCTTCAGATAAATGTGATAATTCAATTTTATATTCACAAACCTGTTTTGTATTTTTTTTTCAATTTTGCTTAATAAAACACACGAATTTGTATCAGATAGTCCACAACATCCAAGAGCAGGAGAATGACACATAAGCTCACTACCATCAATAATAACATCCGCAACATAAGGAGATTTACAATTTTTTGATGGACGCTTAACAACAACACCATTGACAAGAGGGATTTGTTTTAATTGAACAGACATAGTTTAAATTTAAGTATTATAAATTATTATTATAAAATATCAATTTTTTATAATAATATTATTATTTATATGACAAATAAATATGAAATAATTGGATTATTAGCATCGTTTTTAGGTGTAATCAATTTTTATATTTTGGTTTATCATAATTATCAAGAACAAGATACATCAAGTTTAGCTCCATTATGGTTACTTATAAGTTCTCTTATACAGATATTATGGTTTATATATGGATATGTAAATAAACTAATACCAGTTTATATTACTTCCCCATTAATATTACTAGGTATGTTTTATTTAGTTTATTTAAAATGGAAACTAGATGTTTATCATCCAAATAAAGAGAGATATAACAATAATTCAGAATTAATGCTTTCTAGTTTTTCTGTGATTTAATCGTCTTCTTTTAGTTTTTAGTTTTTTTTTATTTCTTTTAGTTTTTTTTCTTCTACCACCTTTTGAATATTCTTTTGTAAATTTTGGTCTATCTTGTGGAACCTGTATTGTAGCTGCTTTACTCAATGTAATTGGTTGAAGATCTGATTTCGTAAGAAATTCATTAAGATTATCCAAATCATTTTTTTTAATAGAATAATTTGTATTAATTCCCATAACCTTTGCGGCTTGAAAAATTTCATGTATAGAATGATTATATGGGACCATAAATAATAAATTTGCTAGAATAATATAATTAAGATTGATATTCTTAAAATATCTACTAGTTATTAAAAATAACATAACATGTCCAGATAAATTACTAACAAAATATTTGTTATATTGTTTTTGTAAATTAACATAAAAACTGGTAGGTTCTATTTGTTTCATAAAGCAAATAGGAGGAGTCCAAGGTGGTCGTTGATATAATCCATCAACTAATGGATTTTCATTTAATTCATTTTTAATAAATCTTTGTTCTCTCTCAGATAATGGTGGAAGTATTGGGTAATTCATAAAAGTTTCTGTCATACATCCTGGTATTAATTCTTTATTATTATTTGTAAAACTGGTTGATAAGTTTTTAACTTTATTATCAGCTGGTAATTTAATAACATCTTGATAAGGAACACCATAAACTAATGGATGCCATAACCAACATAATGTGATAGGAGAACTTGTAGGATTTGCTTGATAATCTTCTTGAATCATTTTATAAAATGGTTTACATCCAGGTCTAACAATTTCACGCGAACCATTTATGTTATCATAACATTTTTCAGTTTCAATAATATCAAATCCTAAAATTTCTTCTATTAAATTAATACTATGATCTAGATATGTTATATCTAACATAGGATATTTTAATTCAAATGCTGAAATATTTCCTGTGTTTTTTTGAAAAGTATACTGTAATAATATTTCATACATTAAACAATCATTCTTTGCGGAAAAATTTCTAACAATCGACATTTTCTCTCTAAAATTTAAAGAAGGTATATATATATCTTTTAGTTCGTCAATGGATACAACTGGTTTATATACTCCATGATCTTTAATTTGTGGCATACCTAATTGTCCTTGTTCTTTTCCGAGTATAGTGCTATAAACGAAAAACTTATCAATTATAAATTTCAGTTGTTCCGCTGCTGAATCATTTTGTTTAAAAGCTATCATTAAATATATTTGGTCATAAATTAACTTTGTGACTTCTTTATCAATAATATTCTTATTTTTGCTATAAAATAAAGAATACATAATAGAATAATTATAACCAATAGATGAAGTATCTATAGATGTTGACATATTAATATATATAAATATTAATAATATATATTAATTTGAAAATAATGATGGAAAAGTTTCATTTATATATTTTTTAATTTTACTTTCATTATTATGTAATCTATTAGCAACATAATATCCTAACAAATAGCCAGCAATAACTTGAATTAAATTATGACAACCTTTTTGAATTCTAGCGAAACCAACTAAAATAGTTGGAATATTATAGTATAGTGTGTTTAATAAACCATGAGTATTGTTTCTTAATAATAAAGTTTCCATAAAAAAGGATACAACTGTTACATGACCAGAAGGGAATCCAGAATTTTTATCAACTAAACCACCTTTATTAAATAAATCACAATTATTCGCTCCATCAGGTCTTTTAAATATAGGTGGATACCAACCTGTGGTAATATTTTTAATGATAAGATGAACAACAATACAAATAACAAGACCTAGAATCAAAATTACATCAAAACTAAATACGAAATATATATTAATAAATAATGAGAAGAGAGAAATGAAATCATAAATGGAGTTAATTTCAACTAACATAATACTATTATATAATAATACTTTTTTTTAATAAAAAAAATTTATTTTATACCTTTTTGGTTTTATGTTTTTTTCCTCCTATAGTAGAACTTCTTCTTCTTGTTCTTCTAGAGGTTCTAGAGGTTCTAGGTGTAGGTTGGGTAGTAGTATCGACAGGTTGATATTTTAATGGAGCTGTTTTTTCAACAGGTTTTTTTAATCCAACCAACGAATAGTAATCATCAACTATATTCTGTTTTTTTTGCATACAATTAAGTTTTGTTGAGTCGACAAAAGACAATTCTTTTCCATCATGTAATGTAAAAGAAATTTTTAATTCAATAATGGGTGTTTTTTGTCCAGGAACAGGAACAATATTATATTTATCATCCCAATTATAATTATTAATAATATAGGATTTTGTATTAATAACCAATTTATCACCCTTTTTAAAAAAAAGATTAAGAATAAATTTGATATTATTATAAATAATACCTCTTTTCTTAGCTTCAGTAATAGTTATAGGTTTATAAAGTTTTTTTTCTCTTAGTCGTAAAAGAAAATTATCAAATTGAGCGGGGGATAAAAAAATCTTCTTTTTATCATCCTCACCTAAATCTTTGTCAAACAAACTATTTCTCAATTTAATCGAGGGTATAAATAGAATGTTTGGAAAAGAACTATATAGTTGAGGATTGGACATACTAGGAGAATATTTAATATCTTTTGAAATGATACCATTAATTGTAGAAGCATCAAAACTAATTTTTAATATATTATTACTCATCTTATAATAATAATATATAATTTATGTTAAACTTTGGTAATAATTTAATAGATTCATATTTCTTTGTTTTTCTTTTTGTTTCTTAGCTTTTTCTAATAGACTCATCGCTTGATTTATTTCGCTATCGCTTATAATACCATCTTTATTTTTATCAATGTTTATAGAATATTTTTTAGATAATACACAATAATTGCTTTTATGATTTAATAAAAACTCTGATAAAATTACAAAAGAAGCTGTTAAAACAAGTGCCACAATAATATCTCTCGTTCCCATCCAAGCCATAGTAAATATTAATAATTCCTTAGCAATATTATATTTAACAAAAGATTCCATAGAGTCACTTAATTTGATTTCAACAAACCTCGAACCAACATTTAATAATATCATCATAATGCCAGTAAAATATTTGCTAGAATTGAGTGAATTTATATAGTAGAAAATATCCATATATATATTGAAAATATAAAATCTTATTTAGTAAGAAAATCCTAGACTTTGTCCAAAATCCTTAAATTTACTATTAAAATGATAAGTAACTGTGCTATGAGCATCTCTTAAAGTTCTTATATGGGGTCGAACAGTTTGTCTAAAATAAGTATTAAATCCTTCTTGTTGGGGAGGCATTAATACTATGAAAACTACAAATAAAATACATAGGAATAAAATACCCTTCATATAAATATATTAGTATTTTATTGTTCTTGTTTTTTAATAACACTTTCTCTATCAACAGGAATTTTATTAGAGTCCTCTCCTCTTAATTTAGTTTCAGTTGTAAGTCTTTCATTAGAATCAATAATTTCAAATTTACAATCTACATCACAAGGATTACATTCATCGCCTTCAAATTTGATATTAGGGAAACTATCCTTTATTAAGTCAGGTGTAATCGTTTTATCATCTTTAACTAAAGTTTGGCCTTGACAGTTTAATTTTCTAAACTTGTCTTGAGGAGATTCTTCAGATGATGATTCTTGTGATGAAGGTTCTTTAGAAGAGTCCATACTTTCCATACCTTCGAAAATATCCTCATCAATTGAAATAAAAATTAATACGATGGCTATACCAAAGAGTAAGTGATAATGAACTGCTATTATAATGAGAATAACAATAGCAATTTTTCCTAAAACAGTATCAATATTAATAATATCGGCAATCTTCATTCTTATATAAATTAAAAATATATTTTTTCCGTAAGTTGATTAAAATATAATCTATATTTTTTATAAGTAGTATGTCTTTAGCAATGTATGCATCAGAATTTAATAATGAACAAAATAATAATCCTATTCAAAAAAAAAGAGAAGGGATGAGAAACAAGACCTTAAAGAGAAGAGATACAACAAGGTCAAATGCGAAAGTAGAAGCTATGTTACAAAAGATTCATGACAATGATGATGAGGATGAGGATGATAATAATTATCAACCCATTCAACCACCATCATCCGCAGGTATGGAACGAATGGAACATGGTATGGAACAAAGAATGAATGAACAACAAAATATAGGCGATGATAGTTCTCCACCCCAACAAGAAGCATTTACACAGTTACCTAGTGAATATGCCAAACAGTATTATCAACAATATGTTCCTTACTTCAATCAAGGTTCTGATGATATGTCACCAACTGGTGTAAATAAAGATGAATTATTAACAAAATTAAATCAAGTAATATATCTTTTAGAAGAGCAACAGAACGAAAAAACCGGACATGTTACTGAAGAATTGATATTATACTCTTTTTTAGGAATATTTATCATATTTATTGTAGATTCTTTTGCCCGTGTTGGAAAATATGTAAGATAATTCGTTATTTAGTATAGTTATTAATATTATTATTTGTTATATGGATAATAACATTACAATGGAAAAGACTGAAAAGGAAGTCGCACCTCAACAACCCGATCTTAACAATCTAGTAATTGCTGACGAAAATACAGCTCTTAATGTTATGGTTTCTTTCCTTCATATGGCTCAAAAGCGTGGTGCTTTTAATATTCAAGAGTCTGCTAAGGCATGGGAATGTATTCAAATGTTTATGAAAAGACAATAAATAATTTATTTAGATAATTTTAAAAATAAATTATTTCTTAAGCAGGTTTTTGGAATACATACAAGTATTGGTATTCTAATTGAGCCATTAATAAATCTACTTGCGCAAAAGTAATAAAACCAGTTTCTTTAGCCATACTAATAACTGATGTTCTCGATGGGATCCACATTTTATGAACATTTTGACGAGATTTACCAGAACCAGCATCTGAGGTATCTTTAAATATTTCTTGAAATTGAACAAAATCATTTGGAAATACTTGAAAGTCTGCTGTATAATCGAAGTTATTAAATACCACTGCTGATTCAGTAATTCTTTTTTCAGAAACACTTTGAGGATTTACCATTACAAATGGTTTTGCTGCTGGAACGACAGGGTCAAATTTATTTTTATCGACTAATTGAACAACAAAATATCCTCCAGGCATTAACCAATCATAAACATTTTGAAAAAATTGTTTTTTATCCTTGTAATAATAAAAATTCATATTCAAACATAAAATATGTGTGAATGAGTTTTGATTAAATGTATTAGTTTTCAAAGGTGAACCTTGTTTAAATGTTAAAGCAGGATATTCATCCTTCGCGTATTTAACCATTGAATGAGACTCATCTAAACCAACAATATTAATACCTTCTTTAGCGAAAGCATCTGCTACATGACCAGTACCACTACCAATAACAAGAATTTTACTTTCAGTAGTCGGTTTGGTAATATTCATAATACTTCCTACTTCATATTGATTAACTATTTCTCTAAAAAATAAGTCATCGTAAATATTAACATAAAAATCGTCGAATAAATCTATACCCTTTTTAACTACAAAATTCTCCTTTTGATCACTAATAAAACCCTCTTGAACAATATGACAAGATTTATAGACAGAAATCAAAATAAATATCAATGCTAAAACAACTAGTAAGTTAACCCAAATAGGCATATTTTTTAGGCATTTTTCCATTTTGTTATACAATTTTGTTAATCCCATTGCGTATATGTATATTTATGTTATTTTTTTTGTAGGAAAAAGTTATATGGATGAATTTGAAATTAATGATATAAGAAGTGAAAATCAATTTAAAGGAGTTACTTTCTCAAAATTTAAAAGAACTGAAGCCAAAAAAGAATTACTAAATAGCCTTTCCAATGGTAAAATAGAACATGCATTAAATTGGAGCGCTGAATTTATATGTTGTGGTTGTTTTATTGATTTATGGGATATCATATTAACATTTGTAGGAAAACATATACATTTGGGAAATCCTAAATTACCTATTTATTTGGAATTAAGATTCAATAATTTTAAGGAAATTATTTCTACTTTTACAGGTTTTGAAATAAATATGCGAAATAATGATAAAATAAGAAAAATATTTGCTGAAATAATAACCGTTATTTGTACTTCTAAAAAAAAACACTCTATAGAGAGTATTAAAATTAAAAAACAGGAAGAATTTGATATAACAACTATGTCATCTAAATTAAAAGCACCAAATGTTACTTATGCTACGGAAATATTTGATAAAGATGATCCTAAAGAATTATTTATCGCTATTAATGAACTGGCATATCATTTGTCTAAAGATTCATTAAATGCTTTAGAAGCATGTTATTGGATTGAATGGATTCTAGAATTTGAAAATTTATGTAAAAAGAAGAAGGAAATATGTGCTTGTGAACGTAGAACATTTGTTAATGTAGATGAAAAATTTCAAAAAGAGCCTATATGGATGATATGGAATATAATATTTAAAACAAATGCTAAAAATAATTCTGAGATATCTAAAAAAATTTTAAAAAGTATATTTGAATTGTTTTGTATTCGTTATACTAGTAGCTGTAAAAGAAAAAGGAAATATTTGATTTATTTTGCTGTTTCTGTTATTACAGAAAAGTTTAATGATAAAATAAATATTATTGAAAATAAAGATGTGGTAGATAATGTTACTAAAAAAATTAACCTAATCTACAAAGAAATAAAAAAAAATGAAGAAGCACCTGCTACTGATTACTTATTTAATGGTATTGAAAAAAGCAGTAGAGAGAAAACATTTGAAAAATTAGAAGCATTAAAAGGAATTAATACTATTATTCGAACCGAACGGTAAATTTATGGTATTAATACTTAATTCCTAAAATTTTATATGTTATCAATGTTACTATATAATATAAACAACCACCCCATAACATATCTACTAATCCAATCATTATACTGTAATTTTTAAATATAGCATAGTTTGTAAAATCAAACACACCGTAAATACATATACCTAAAATAAATGCATCCATTGGTGGTTTTCTGTCCATAATAATAAATTTATATATTGCTAATATCATCAATATATATGCTCCAATTGCTCCGTAAACATTTAATTTCATATCATCCTTTTGTATTTTTTTAACCATTTTATTAAACATAGGTCCACCTATATTTGATAAATACACACTATCTAATGATAACATAGTAAATGCTGGAATTATATAATCCATTATATAATATAATAAGATTAATTATTAATATGGAACCAGTTACAATAGTTATTGTTTCTTACTCGATAACCATTGTTACTACAATTGTTTCAAGTTATTATGTATCTAGTTATCTTGGTGATAAGGTATACGACGAAATTGGTAAATTAAGATCAGTTGTTCATATTTTTATATAACCATTTTTATATAATGTCTATGAGTAAAACAACAAACAGTATCCCAAAAGGTGTTACTATTGATATTGATGCCTCTCCTGAAGATAAATCTACTTCTAAATCTTGGTTTGGAGTTTCAAATTCATCTCCTTCATCTGAAACTATTGTAGATTCTTCTTCCTCTAGTAAAAGTTTAATACCTAAAGGAAATTCCGGTTATATTCGTATTGGAGTAATTATAGTTATTCTACTATTTTTAGGTGTTAATATTTTCTCTTATTTAGGTGATTTTTTTCAAAATATTAAAGATACATCCGCACCTATTATAGGAAGTATATTACAAAATTTAGGACTTGTTGTTACTGAAACAACCAAAGATGTTACACAAATAACAGCTGAAGGAGCTAAATTAGGAGTGGATGTAGCTGCTGGAACTGTTGAAAGTGGTATTGATGTAATTCAAGGTCAGTTGGATATGGATCAAAGTGGTTCTCAAAATAATACTTCAACACCAACTACTAATACTAATGCGAAACAAGGCTCATTATCCGCATCTTTAACCAGTGCTCTAGCTGATGCCGAGTATAATTCAGAACCTTTACCTGATGACGCTACTAGTTCAACACAAAGATCTGGACCTACTAAATCAGGATATTGCTATATTGGTGAAGACAGAGGATCCGTAGTTGTATCTCCGTAAAAGATAGTGATGTCTGTATGTCTGGACAAATATTCCCATCTAACGAAATCTGTGTTAATCCATCTTTGAGAGAATAAATAGTTTAATATTAATATAATTATTAAACTATTTAATTAGATCCAGGTCGCCAAAAATTCATCCCTGGTTTTGTTCCTGTATTACGAGCATACTTAGGAAGTCTTGGTTGACCAGTATTTGGTCCATATTGAGGCCATTTCTCTGACCCTCCTTTGTATGTTCTTCGAACGATATAATTCGTAAGGGGAACGGTTGGGTAATTCGTAATAGTTCTAGTTGGACCGGGAGTATCATTTTGCGTAGTTAAGCCACTTATTTCGTTTGCTCCAGTACAAACCAATGTTGTTCCCATAAAAACATCTTGTGTTACAAAATTACCAGTTCCATCTTCTACAACAGTAGGAACATTTTTACCAACAAGTGGTAAATTTTGAACATTTGGATTAGTCACATTATATCCTTGTGTAGCATATGTTTTTCCTCTTGGTTTTCCAAGTCCTCTAGCCAATCTTGAAAATTGTTGTTTTTTAGAAAATCCAGCACTATTATTTTTGTATTGAAATATCACAGCCTTGCGTTTTTCACTTAAGTCTTCTCTAGTCATAGCCGATCCATCAGGAAGAAAGGCTCCGCTAAGGTCAGTACAATCACCATCATCTCGTGTCCATACTCTTTCGGGGTTTGGACCTGGTCCAGTATCACAACCATTCAGAGCTGAATATTTAAAATTTACAGTAATAGTGGCTACATCTGACATTAATCCTCCTACAGATTCCATCGCTTGTATTTGAAATTCACTTGTTCCTATATATTGATTTCCTGGCCAAGCAAATTTAACATTTACAAAATATTTAAAAACTTGAAAAACAGGAGTATTATTATTTTCAATGGTGTCGCCTCCTGTTAATGGATTTGTTAAATTATCATAAATATATCCTGGCCAACTAGTAGTTGTTACATCATCTTTGGTAAAATTGGGAATAGTATTTACTACTATAGAATCTGATATATCAGGTCCGTCATAATTATAATACACCAATGATAAATCAAAGACTTCAGATTCTTCCCTTACATAAAATGTAAATGTTTGATCTGGAATTACTGGTTTATTATTTACAAAATTAATTGAGATATCAACCGTACTTTCATTTGATGTCAATGACAATCCGTTTCCTATATATTCCACTTCATAGCTAAAAGAATCATGTCCAAAATAATAAGGTTGTGGAATATAATTACATTCTATACCATTAAAAATTACATCTTGTGCTATTAACCCTTGATTCTTGTCATATAATAAACCATATTGTGGATAACTTTTTATAACACTTTGATAATCATTAGCATAAAGACTTGAATTAGTAACACTAAATATTATATCTACGGATGTTGATTCAATTGTAACATAA
>PVMK01123519.1_pt1 | contig 50242 bp, 52 predicted proteins | sample 1853481 | NCBI WGS metagenome assembly PVMK01 (sample SAMN08533507, study PRJNA380276) | Marine sediment metagenome, whole genome shotgun sequencing project.
ATGATTATGGTACAGGCACCGCAATCTCCTTGTTCACAACCCTTTTTCGTCCCGGTGAGTCTTAACTCTTCACGCAGGACCCTTAGCAGCGTCCATGTCGGTCTGCCGGCCACCTCCACTGCGTTTCCATTAATCTTCATCCGTAAAATTGTTTTATTCATTTCTGCCGACATCTGGTTTTCCCTCTTTGCTCTAATTATCCTGCAATAGCCGATTAAAAGTCCGTTTAAAAATTTTTTGAACGACCGGTTTTTTGTACTCGGTGGACCACCGGGTGCCGGTGATCTTAAAGATACTTTCTGCCATTAATGCCGCAGATTCTTCGATTAAAGGCGCCTCCGGTTTTTTGCCAAGAAGTATTTTTTCCGCAGCGGTCATCCTTCCGGTAACGGGCATAACCGCCCCCGGTACGATTCTCAGATCTGAAATCGTGCCGTCGTCCTCCAGCTTAAGGACGACACTCATATTCATACGTGCCGTGGTCATTGCATTGCGGCGCCCCAGCTTTTCAAAACCGCTGCGCGTTGCCGGTGAAAGTTTGCTGATGAGAATTGCAGTTAGAATTTCATCCGCCGCAATCGATGTTTTGTAAGGTGCCTCGAGGGCCTCTGCCACCGGCAGTATCCGCATCCCCGATTTTTTGGAATGCAATTCCAGGTTGCCCTGCAGGGCGAGAACAGCGGGCAATACGTCTGCACAGGGTGCATTGGAAACAATGTTGCCCCCGATGGTCCCCCGGTTTCTGATCTGGGGACCCCCGACACTGGAGGCGGCCTGGACCAGCAGGGGCAGACAGCGGTTTAACACCTCGGACGCCATCATTTCGGCGAATGTGGTTGTCGGGCCGATGCGCACAGTGTCATCTGTTTCCGTGACACCCCTTAATTCTTTGACTTCCAGAATATTGAGCACGCAATCCGGATGGGTGTCTTTAGGCATCATTGGAATGACATCGCCGCCCCCGGCAACGATTTTGCAGAGTTCGCCTCTGTCCGAAACGGATTTTGGATCACTTTTTTGACGGGTCACCGAAAATGAAAGGTCTGCTTTGCGAAGGGTCGGGATCAAATCCGTTCCCCCTGCAATAATCTTGCAACCTCCCGCTCGCTCTGCTAAATAGTCCAGACCGTCTTCCAAAGAACTTGTTGAATAAAACTGAAAATTCTGCATTTTGACTCACCTGCCTTCAGCTACTTTTTCTTTTTCGCGAATCAACCGATGAAGATTTTCCAGATTTGCCGGAAGTTCGGTAATCCGGACATCGAGTGCATCGCAAATTGCATTTAATATGGCCGGTGCCGTAGGAATCAGAGCCGGCTCCCCCACCCCCTTAACACCATATGGTCCCTCGGAAGACGGAACCTCGATGATGTGGGATTCAATCCGGGGGACATCCAGGCTAGTTGGAATCATATATTCTTCAAAAGATGAATTCTTAACAATACCCCCTTCTTCAATGACCTCCTCAGTCAAGGCATACCCGAGCCCCATGACGACGCCCCCTTCAATCTGGGCCTCAACCAGGGAAGGGTTGATCGCTTTGCCGACATCGTGGGCGGCGACGATACGCAAAACTTCAACTTTGCCTGTTTCGGTGTCGACCTCGACCTCGGCAAGCTGAGAGGCCCAGCAGTAGGTCGCATAGGCATCACCCTGTGAGGTTTCAGGATCCACATCAGGGGTGCTGTTGTCAAACCAGCCCGTCTCCGCTATTTGGATACCCTGCAAATGGCACGCCTTGGCAAGATTTGCAAAAGACATCTTTTTGTCCGGACGGGCCTCTGAATGGATTTCCCCGTCCACAAACACCAGATCCCTCTCAGCGAGAATATCTTCTGCGACGCGTTCAAGCTTCTTTCTCAGCGCCTGAGAAGTTTTTATCATTGCATTACCGCATACATAAGTAATCCGGCTGGCTGAAGTGGGTCCCGAATCCGGAGTCGTGGCCGTATCGGCTGTAATGATTTGAATGCTTTCATATTTTATACCCAACTCATCAGCCACAATTTGACATAGGATGGTGTCCGATCCCTGGCCATAATCCACTTGCCCGCTGCGCACAATCACGGAGCCGTCTTCACAGACTTCGATTGTGGCCGAACCAATATCCGGCCTTGAAAATCCGTATCCCAAACCATAATACATGCTGCCGACGCCGATTCCTCTTTTTTTCATTTCAAGTCCTCCCAATAGCTCGCTAGAGACGGATCTTTCAGAACCACCGCCTTTAGTTTTTCAAGGGTTGCCTTGATCCCCACTTCCTGGGTCATGACATGACCCGTCTCTGTGGAAAGTCCAACGTCCAGCGCATTCATCAGACGAAACGTCAGGGGATTGATGCCGAGTCTCTTGGCCAGCTCATCGATCTGACCTTCATGGGCGATGGCTGCCTGCGGGACGCCGAACCCGCGCATGGCACTGGCATTAATGTTGTTCGTGTATACGGAACAAACATCCACTTTAATATGGGGAATATAGTAGGGCCCGGCCAGATGGATGCCGCATTTTTTAACCGCAAAAATTCCCAAACCCGCATATGCACCGGTATCGCCATAGACTTTGCCCTCCATGGCACACAGTTTGCCTTCCGCGGTTGCCCCCCAGCGCGTCCAGATCTCGAAGGCATGCCGTTTGGCGGAATACGACATGGATTCCTCCCGGTCCCACACCATGCGCACCGGTCGCCGGGTGGCATACACCAGAAGCCCGATGTGGATTTCAACGTTTACGTCCTCTTTACCGCCAAAAGCGCCTCCGGTCGTTGCCCGGATGACCCTGACTTTATTCTGGGGAATGCCGAGAACAGACGCGACCTGGCGGCGGTCCCGAAAGGGATATTGACAGGAATTCCAAATAACCAGGTTGCCATGTTCATCTAATTTGCCGACACCGGATTCTGTTTCCAGGTAAACATGATCCACCACGTGAGTTTTGTAGGTATTTTCAACAATAACGTCCGCGAGTTCAAAACCCTGCTCAATGTCACCCTTGCGAACTTTGGTGTGCAGAAACACGTTGCCTTTCAGGTTGTGCAAGAATTCGCCTTTGCGCTTTTTCTTGTCATACTGGGGGCCGCCGTCACCCAGTGGATAATAGTGGTCTCCGGATTTTTTTTTGTAACTGCTGATCTTATTGACGTGCAGTTGGGGAGCGTCGTCGGCCAGGGCTTCATGAAGATTGGACAACACGGGAAGCTCGCGATAATTAACCCGAATGGCTTTTACCGCTTCCTTTGCGATCTCGTCGGTTTCGGCCGCCACAATGGCGACCGCATCCCCGATGGATAAGACCTTCTCCTCTGCTAAAGCCCATTGGTCCGGAAAAGCAATGCCAAACCGGTTGTTTCCCGCGACATCTTTGGCAGTTAAGACGCAGACAACCCCCGCCATCGCCTTCGCTGCACTCACATCAATTTCCTCGATAATACCGTGAGGAATATCCGCCCAGCGGACTCGGCCGTAAAGCATGTCCGGAAAACGAATGTCTTCGGCATAAACCGCCCTGCCAAGGACCTTATCAACAGCATCAACTTTGGGAGTCGAACACCCCACGTAATTAAGTTTGGCTTTATTCATTTGCACATCCCCGTTTGGTTTTTGAATCATTGGATCAAAGCAAACGCAATGGCTTTTTTCTTTCGTCAAATTATACGCAATGAAAGCCCCTTATGGTAACCTTGCACGGGGCTATAATCCCATGATCTGTTTGGGATTGGTGATCATCATACGTTCAAGTTCTTTTTGGGTTAGCCCCTTTTCATGTAAACTCTGGGCAAAAATTCTGAGACCTTCATGGGGCCAGGGGTTATGAACCTGACCCCCATCCGACATGATGATGCAGTTATCCGCTCCCAGCGCTTGAATGGCCTCTTTGACCTGATCGATTGTCGCATCCGCCCACATCGGTGTTACCGTGCAATACCCAAACTCCGCAAAAACGCCCTTGGGAACAATCATCTTTAAGAAATCCAGATCAACCCCCGGCACTTTTACAAATGGATGGGTCAGACAAATTTTTTCGACTTTTCTCTCTTTGGCCGTATCAACCAGTTTAATAATTTCCTCGGGGGAAAGATGAGAGGTCCCTAAGACTGCATTGTATTCGCTGATGAGATCCAGGATTTCGAGCAGTTCATCAATCACGCTGCCATTTTCATTCAGAATACTGATGCCGATCGCGCTTCCTTTGGAATCGAGTTCTTGAACCGAATACTTACCTGTTCTACCATACTTTTGGGCGTGGTAATTTGCATCAACAGTGGGCATCCAGACTGTCTTACCGCCATTGCGCAAAGTCGCCTCCACCGCATACGGGTTAATACCTCCCACATAACGATTGAGAACAATTCCACCAAACACATTTATTTCGGGAAACTCCTGACGCATGAGACGAGCCCGGCTTGCCGTACTTTCACTATGTCCTTTGAGTTGAACGCCCAGCATTCCGGCCACTTTGGCATTTCTGACAATGTCGCGATCATCGCCAATACGGTTTATAAGATCAGGATTTGTATGGATGTGAATATCAATGGCACCTTCAACACTGATTTTTCCCATTGTTCCTCCTTATCAGCAACAGGCATTTATTTATTTGAAATCGACGATCAAATCTTTTATGACCACACCCGGTGCCGGCTCCAGCAAAATATCTGCTCCCGGCTGTACCGGCGTCTCGCACATCCGCTTCGCCTTGCCGTTAACCCTCACCAGACACGTGTTACAGACCCCACGGCCACAGCGGAAATCCCTGAAGGCAACGGATGGATCCAGATGTTCATTAACGTATCGCAGCATGGACAAAATTGTCATTGCTCTGGCGTGCGGAACTTCGAAGGTATCTATTTTTTTTTCTTCATCTGCAACAGACGATCTTGCAATCTTCACATTTACAATCTTATCATTCATGTGGCCTCCATATCATTTGAGCCTTCTGACGGGCTTGTGAGTCACAACAATATTCTGATCTTTCTTTGCCACAAGTGTGTGTTGAGGCGTTTCCGAAGTCTCAGGGTAGTCCGGCCGGAAATGATGCCCGCGCGTCTCTTTTCTAAAAAGACCGGAGCGAATGGTCAATTCCGCCAGATCCAGGGTTATGGCGACCTCCATAGCCGTGCGCCATTCCGTATTGAATATCCCGCCCGTAGTAACCTTTACTTTAGGCAAGGCATTTTCTTTTAGATCCACAATGGTATTGAGGGCCTTGGTCATTCCCTTTTCACTCCGGTTCGGCCCCATGTACAAGTCCATCGCCTGTTTCATTTCTTTTCGAATTTCAAAAGGGCGAATAGCATCTGGTTTTGCGACCCCAAATTCATGCCATTTTTGTAATTCGGCGTCGATAACCCCGGCCGAAAAAGAAGCATGCGCTTTCTTTTTGGCGTACTCAGATGCATAGAACCCCGCTCTGCGGCCAAATACCTGGGTTTCAGCCAGAGCATTTCCGGAAATTCGATTGGCCCCATGGATATTACTGGCATTTTCACCTGCCGCAAATAGTCCTGGCAGCGTGGTTTCGGCTCTCGCATTGATATGCACCCCACCCAGTGTGTAATGAACCGCTGGAGACACCTCCGAGCGTTCTGTACGCATATCGATCCCCAACGACTTGAGGTTCCGATCGGGTACCTTAAGTAATAATTCGATTACCTTTTCAATCTCTTCAGGACTTTTGGAGGATAGACTGGGATCTATGTAAACTGCATTGTGTTCGGTTCCACGGCCTTCTTCGACTTCGGTGAACATAGACCGCATCAGGATATCCCGAACCGGAAGCGGGCCCTCGGGAAGGAATTGCTTGCCTTCATTATTCACCAATCTAAAATCGAGCTTTTCTTTGGCCAGAATCGTTTCATATTGAAGCAGTACGCCTCGCACTGATTCAGGCCACGCAAAAGCTACTGGGTAATAAAGCGCCATTTCCATGTCGATGACATCCGCTCCGGCCGCATATCCCAGAAAAACGCCGTCGCCGGTCGAATCCGGCGCCGTGTCGGTCAGGCCCCATAATTCCTCATAGCCCCCACAGGCCAGAATGGTGGCCTTGGCTTCAATAGCATAAAAGTGTCCGTTTTTTAGATTCAGTCCGAAAGCTCCAGCAACCTCCCCTTGTTCAGAAAGCAAACCGGAAATGAAAAAATCTTCAAGAATCTTAACATCCTGCCGGCGCTTGAGTTCCCGCCTCAGGCCATTGATAAGTCCAAATCCGCCTTTAATTAAAAAGAGATTTCTCGGATAGGTTTGGCCCGGATGATGGACCTGCAGAAATTTGCCATCTTCCTGTTTCTTGAATTTTACGCCATATTCTTCGAGCTCATAAACTCGCTCAACGATTTCATCGGCCAAAACCCTGGCCAGATCTTCGTCGCAAAGATACCGCCCGATCTTTACAATGTCATCATAGTGGACATCTTTATTGTCCCTGGCATCACTTACCCCAAAGGAGGCCTGTAAAGACGGATAGGCCAGTGGAGTGAGTCCGGAATGCGCTATAGGGCCTTTGCTGGCCAGGCATGTATCCAGTCCCTGGTTGTTGGCTTCGATTGCGGCGCGAACACCTGCAGCTCCGCCGCCGATGACCAGCACATCTGTCTTCAATACCTCGTAATTATCCATTATTTCTCCTTCTTATTTAAAACTTCTCTTCTCCCTGCGCGTATCGGAGCAGGGTTATCACAATTGACTCAGACGGTTCAAATTACCGCAAAAGCCTCAGAGAGAATATCGGTGATAAACATGTACCCGGGGGAATGCGTGATCATGAAATCCACTTTTGCCTTCATCGCCACTGCCTGAGGGGTCACACCACAGCCCCAGAACACCGGGACTTCATCTTCGCCGATTTCGGGCTTCCAGCCAAAGTCGGGCTTATTCAGATCGACACCAATTTCAGCGGGGTTGCCTACCTGAACCGGCGCACCATGGACCGCAGGGAACCTCGAGCAAATCTGAACCGCGCGGACAAGCTGATCCCGCTTGATCGGCCGCATACTGGTCACCAGCGGTCCCTCAAAAATTCCTGCCGGCTTGCAGGGTCTGTTCGTGAAGTATACCGACACAATCTCTTCGAGCTCGATATGTCTCAGTCGAATACCCGCCTGCAAGAGAGCCCACTCAAAAGAATAACTGCACCCGATCATAAAGGCCACCAGATCGTCTCGCCAGTGATTCGTGATCTGTTCCACCTCGTCGACACACTCCCCCTTCTCATATATTCTGTAACGCGGCAGATCAGTCCTTACATCCGCTCCTTCCGCCAGATCTCTCAGAAGATAATCCCCGGGTTCGGTAACCTCCAGGACCGGGCAAGGTTTGGGATTCCGCTGACAAAAGAGAAGAAAATCGAAAGCATTTTTTTCAGGCAGGATCACGAGGTTGGCCTGAGCGTATCCGTCTGCACATCCTTCGGTAGTACTGCTGAATTCACCCTTGCGGATTAACTTCCTAATTGCAGCCGGATGCAGATTTCTGATCTCGTCTTTATCCATGATTCTTGCTCCATTGGTTATTTAAGATAGAAAATTATAGCGAAATTTAATTCCCATTTTACCGATTTCTTTTTTCATCTCGTTGTAGAAATCCACATATTCCGATGAGGGGCGATGCGTCTCCATGTCGTACAATTCCGGGTATTTTTTTCCAAGGATTAAGGAGTGATCTCCTTTGATCTTATCCTCGTATTTTGGTAAAAGCTCTTTGGCGATTTCATTGGCTTGCTTTCGTGTCATCGCTGTTTTATTTCCGGTTTCAGAAGAAATTGCCAGTGCGACTTCGCCCGCAAACATCGGCTCAATCGGGGTTAGGTAATCAAGGTTGATGGCCTTGGCGACCCCACCGACTTCAATGACCGTTCCGCCGGTAATTGTCGCCAGAACCCATACGGTTGCTTCCTGAAAATAGCATTCCGTCATGGGACCACCTGCCGTATACAAAAGGCTTAGTACCGGCCAATGACTATTTCTGCTGCATGCCTGACTGTGCAGACTGAAAACCCAAATTAAATCGCGTCCGGTTCCGCATTGATACTTGAAATGGGTTTGAAACGGGTGCTGGAAAGCCGAGCGATGCACCATTAGACCCTGCATATGATAGGCCGTAAGCCCGACGAGTAATCCTTCAGGTCCTCCAAACCAGCCACCCAGCACCGGGCCGGTTTCTCCCAGACTGTTGCCGCCCCAGGCTTTAAGATAGACAGCCTTGCTCAGCAGGTCGTAGTCGACTTTCATTTCCGCGATGGCGCCCAGTTCCCAAATATCCGATGTCCGCATTCCGAAGTGGCTCGCGCCAATGGTAGCGGCAGCTGACCCGGAAGTCGCTATACCGTTCATAATGGGAAGGCCGGGTCTTCCCGCGCGCCGGCATCCTTCTCGGACAAGCTGAACGTTTCTGATGGTGGCTTCCATTTCCATCGGACTGCCTGCCACGGTCCGCTCGCCATCCATAAACGTCAGGCCGGGCGTGGTCATTCCGTTGGAAATGGGGATTTCTGCAAAGCCCCTTGCCACCCTGAACAGGATGTCTTCGGTGGAGACCGGAGCGCCGGCAGCGCCAAGAGATAAAAAAGGCCTTTCGGTACTCTCGGGTTTTCTGGATTTCAAATAACTGCGCTCGTTGCCTTCACCCAACCAGACGCCCGGGTTCGCACAGGCAAGGGCATCCTGAATTTCATTTTCTGAAAACAGGATTCTGCGTTCACTGGTGGTGCAATACGTTCCCACATTGGTATAAAATTCAACGGCCGCTTTCCAAACCCGATCTGCAAGGTCATCATCAGAAGGAATCGGATTCTCCGGGTCATATTTTATCTCATACTTATCGACGACCCGAGCGATTTCAGGCACGAGAATTTCCATATCAAATTCATTTTCCGAGCAAATGGGTCCTGTCATTGCTCTTTTAACAACTTCCGGTAAACTAATCATAGCTACGCCCCTTTCTTTATCTATACGTTCATCTGCATTAGTCAGCCATCATACTCACGCAAAGCTTGGCAGCTTCGGCGGCATCATTTGCATATCCGTCGGCACCAATCTCGTCAGCCCATTCCTGATTCACCGGGCCGCCGCCAACAATGACCTTGAATTTATCTCTCAAATTCCGTGCTTCGAGATGCTCGATCAGAGCTTTTTGGTAAGGCATGGTTGTCGTCAATAGCGCAGACGCCCCGATAATATCGGCATCAAACTCCTTGGCAGCATCGATGAGCTTTGATGGAGAGGCATCAATGCCCACATCCATGATTTCAAAACCCACCGTTTTCAGAAAGGCTACCACAATATTTTTCCCGAGGTCATGCATATCACCCTGTACGGTACCCATCACGATTCGACCGACTTTTCTCTGAGCGAGCTGACCTTCAGCCAATTTGGGTTCTAATTTCGCAACCGCCACTTTCCAGGCATCTGCGGCCTTTATCATTTCAGGAAGAAAGGCCTCGCCATTTTCAAATTTTTCCCCCACCTCCTTCATGATGTCGGTCATCTGATCTATAAGATCCAAAGGAGATACATTCTCCGAAAGTCCGTCTTCTACCACCTTGACCAGACCTTCTTTGTTTCCTTTAATAATACATTCTCTCAATTTGGCGTTAATTTCTTCTGCACTCATAAGTTCCTCCATTGTATTCTATTTTTCTAAGGTTTTCGAAAAAGCGGCCTCATAAACTTTCGGAATCGGAGTATTACAGGCCTGCTGACTGATTCGGCCCTTCATTATCCTTTAATTCAAAGACGTAGCATCCACATATAAAGATGCATTTGCCGCATAGATTGCATTTCTTATGTTCGATTTTAGGTGCCAATTTCTATCAACATTACGCCCGTTTTCGGCTCTGATAAGCAGCTGTCTCATAGACTTCCGGATTAACCGTGTTGGGAGCCTTCTCACCTTTTAACAAAGCCAGCGCATTGGTTGCCGCCATTGTTGCCATTTTATCGCGGGTCTCGCGTGAAGCACTTGCCAGGTGTGGCATAAGTGCAACATTGTCACATTCTGCCAGACCATCGGCCATCTGAGGCTCGTTTTCATAAACATCCAGCCCGGCACCTGCGATTTGGTTCTGTTTAAGTGCACTCACAAGCGCGGCCTCGTCAACCGCAGGGCCTCTGGAGGTATTGATCAGACAGGCCGTCGGTTTCATGAGATTTAACTCTTGCGGTCCAATTATATGGCGTGTCTCGGGAGTAAGATTAACGTGTAGGGTAACGAAATCACTTTCGCGCAAAAGATCCGGCAGCTCCCGGTAGGCGACACCTTCGGTCTTTTCGATAAATTCTCTTAAGGGAGGATCGTAGGCCACGACGCGCATGTTAAAGCCTTTTGATCTTTGCCATACCGCCTGTCCAATTCGACCAAATCCTACAATCCCCAGGGTCTTAGACACACCAGACCCTCCCGGGCTGACATCGCCACCCAGCAGCAATTTAGGACCCCAAATCTTGTAGCGCCCGGCTGTCATATAGTCATGTCCCTGGACAATATTGCGGGCCACCGCCATAATAAGCGCCCAGGCCATATCGGCGGTGGTATCGGTCAAAACCCCGGGAGTGTTGGTTACCGGCAGACCCAGATCGCTGGCGGCTTGAACGTCGATGTTATTAAAGCCGACGGCGTATTGTGCGATACCCAAAAGCCGAGGGTTGGCCTCCATGACTTCCCGGTCAATCGGCTCTGTCAGCAGTGAAAGCAATAGATCCGCCTGTTTGATTCCCTTGATGACCTCCTTTTTTTCAGGTCCTGCGTCTTCCGGGCCCGGCCAAATATCAACCTCTGCTTCCTTGCGCAGAATGTCGAGGCCCGCCTCGGGTATCAACCGCGTTACAAAGATCTTCATGTTTATGCCGCCTCCCTTATGATTTAAAATGAGATTAACTGAAATAATCGCCGCTATCGATATATTTGCGAAATCCCTCATTGTCTTTGGAGGCCGCCTCTATTCGCCGAACGCCCTCTTTTAGGGATTCCATGTCCGTGGCCGTTGAAAGCCTCAAATAATGCTTGCCTTCGCTGCCAATGGCCCCGAAGGAACGCCGGTCCATGGTGGCGACACCGTGATGATAAAGCGCAAACATTTGAAACAGGGTTGAAGGGCTGGTCTGCTGCTTTTCTTTATCGGGCAGCTGCTCATAAGCCGCCAAAACTCCGAGCGCTTCGCAGACTCCGGAAATGTTTGGGAATACGTAAAAGGCACCTTCGGGTTTATTACAGTGGATGCCCTCGATCTGATTGAGACCCTCAACCACAACATCCCTGCGCTTTTCAAACTCTGCGACCATGGCCCGCACAATTTTTTCATTCTCCTGGTTTTCAATCGCGGCCCGGCCGGCCTCCTGGATAAAGGGTGGTGTACAGGAAATGATGTTGATATTCATCTGCCGAAAAACCATGGCTTCTTCAACGGTGGGCAAAACGGCGTATCCCAGCCGCCAACCCGTCATGGCGTATGACTTGGAATGACCGCTGGCCAGGATCGTATGTTCGGCCATACCGGGGATCGAAAGCAGGCTCTGATGTTGATGGCCGTCAAAAAGTATGTGCTCGTAAATTTCGTCGGAATAAATCCGGATATTCGGATCGGCCTTTTCTTTAACCATCTGCGCAATACCCTCGAGATCTTCGCGGGTCAGTACGCCACCCGTTGGATTTGAAGGCGAATTCAGGATGAGCACCTTCGTTTTAGGGGAAATCAAGCTCTCCAGATCGTCGGCATCAAATCGAAATCCTTTATCCTCTTCCAGGTGTAAGGGTACGGGCACGGCGCCCAGAAAGGTAACCCAGGATTCATAAATAGGAAAACCCGGGCTGGGGTAAATGACTTCATCCCCCGGATTTACATAGGCCATTATCGTATAAGAGATTCCAGGCTTTCCTCCGGTGGTTACCACAATCTGTTGGGGATCGACCTTCACACCCCGCGATTGAAAAACTTGGCGGGCAATGCTCTCGCGCAGGGGCAAAATGCCCTGGGGATTGGTATAGTGGGAGTTGCCGTTGTTAATATGCTCAATGGCTGTCTGGTTGATGTTTTCGGCACTATCAAAATCCGGCTCGCCTAAATTCAGTTTGATAACCTTGATGCCTGACTGCTCGCAGCGTGCAATGTCGTCCCCAAGCTTAAAGGCATTCTCCGTACCCAGCAATTGAATCCGATCGGCGAAAGCTATCATATGATCTCCTCTTTGCATGCAGGTCCGCACTGTCTCGACATTACCATCGACTTGCGGGTTGCTTTAAAAAAATTGCGGCCTTATAAAATTGCTCATCTTAAGGCGCCAACCGTAAAATGTTTCGATTAAAAAGAAGGGGGCGTGATCGCCCAGATAGCCCGCATTTCCACCTTCCCTATGTTTTCCCAGCGATGCGGGATTGAACTGTCAATGTAGATGCTATCGCCTTCTTCCAGGACCACAATCTGGTCCCCGATGAATCCCTTCAGTTTACCCTCCAGGATGACACCACACTCTTGGCCTTTATGATTAAAAAAAGTGTTTATTTTAGCGCCCACGGGAAAGCGAACCGTGATAAACTCTATTTTTCTCTGAAGATCAGGAGACAGCAACTCATATTCTGCCTCGCTCCGCGGAAGAATGAGTTTTTTGCGATCACCTCGACGGACGATAGACACACTTTTCCCATTCGCAGCGTTTTCTCCCCAATCTGAATTCTCATCTTTTTTCTCCCTGGATGCCTTCGCGGAAACACCTTTGCCGCTATTTTCCAATTCAAAAAAAAGCTCAGATGTTGCGATTCCTAATGCACGGGTTATCCTTTCGAGGGTAATCACCGTGGGTACGGATATATTCCGTTCGACCTGACTTAAGAGGCTTTTGGATACCTCTGCCTTGCGAGATAAGTCTTCAAGGGTCATTTTTCTTTGAAGTCTAAGATCCTTAAGTTTATTGCCTAGATTCATTTTATATATGGCCTCCTGGTATAAAAAAATTTCGGCATATAGAAATTCTATATATCGAATATGATAGTCCCCAATTGATTGTCAAGAATTTTTTAAAAAATAGGATAAAAATTTATAGAAAAGCATTACGCAAAATCCTATTTTTTGACGTCTCCCTAAGTATCTATTTTTTTTAATAATATATTACTTATCAAGGGTTAATTAATTCGATTTGCCATATTGAAAAAATTTATTCTCGCTTAACAGGTCATAAAAATTTTCATAACCTCAGGCACCGTCCAATAGGTGAAATAAAAAACGAGCTGTTCTATATATCGATTATTATTTTATAATCGACTGACAAAGAGTTCAGGCGGATAGATATCATTGGGAAGGACTTTCACGGGAGAAAAGGGGCACACGGCCGGACAACACCAGCAGGTTAATCAAAAAGCATGACACATCGCGATCGGGTTGGGGTGCGGGACAATCCAATGAGGATTGTTTGGATTCGAATCACATTTTATGGCCGACAGGTTATTGCCGCAAACAATCAGACGATTCTGGAGGCGATGGTCGGTGCAGGGGTTATTCTGCGCTCTAATTGTGGCGGCAAAGGTCGTTGCGGCAAGAGGTTATTATGGTCTGGCCGTTGATTTGGGCACGACAACGATCGCTGTGTATCCTTATGAGCCCCAATTTGTGGAGGAAAAACGATTTCTATCCGAAAGCATTGGATTGCGCTTCAACCCCAAAGCCGAAGTTCGCACCCTGCCCTTGATCAAAAGAAAACTATCCTATTCCGTCATTCAAAATGAAACCGCCAAAAACAAGAAACCTGCCGGCGCCTTCGGAAGCTATATCAACGCGCAGGATGCGTTGACGATCTCACTAATCCTATTGGGAGCCACAGTTACTTCTCCAAGATATTCCAGTATGGTGGAGAGATAATGCCGAGTTGAGCGGAATTCCGACTTGGCGCAGAGAAATGCAAAGCATTTGTCTGCGTCAACCAAGGAGCGTAGCAAACTAAGTTTTACTTTACTTCTATCGACTCACCCTTTTTGGGAACGACGACTGAAAAGCCTTCCTTTTTCAAAAAATCGGCAAATGACAGGATCTGATCTTCTTCCCCGTGGACGAGGGCGATTTTTTTTATTTTTAAATTGGACTTTTTAAGAAAATGCAGCATTTCATTTTTGTCGGCATGGGCGCTGAATCCACCCAGTCTGACAACATGCGCTTTCAACGGGTACTCTTTGTTAAAAAACCTCACGACCCGGCGGCACACCTTTTCTTCCGGACTCTTCATATTTGAGGCCCAGGTCAAGCATTCGCCGTCCCAGGGTATTCTGGGCCTGGTAGCCGACCATCAGAACCGTATTTTTGGCATTGTGAATTTTGTACCGCAGGTGATGCAGGATGCGCCCGGCCTCACACATTCCAGATGCCGAAAGCACAATGTGGGGTTTCGTTTCGTGGTTGAGTGCAATGGATTCTTCAACCGATCCGACAAAGTGGATCTTTTCCATTGAAAACGGGTTCTTGCCCCGCTCCAGAAATGCGCTGTGGGTTTCCTCATCAAAAACTTCCGGATGCTCCCCAAAAACCCGGGTAATTTTGGTCGCCAGCGGGCTGTCGACGTAAATCGGCATGCGCGGTACATCATGGGCATCGTAAAGCTCATGCAGCGTGTAGAGCAACTCTTGGGTGCGGCCGTATGCAAATGCCGGAATGATAACCGAACCACCGCGTTCGTGGGTTTCGATGAGAATCTTTTTTAACTGCGGTTTTAGATCTTGAACCGGCTCATGCAATCGATCCCCATAGGTGCTTTCCATAATCAGCAAATCAATCTGCTGATCTTCTTCACCAAAATCCATCGTCGGATCCTTTATGATCGGCTTATCAAAGCGTCCGATATCACCGGTGTAACATATTCTCAAATCACGGCCATTTTCCTGGGCACGAATCAGCGCGAAGGCCGACCCGAGAATATGGCCGGCATCGTAAAAGGTACAGGTCAGGTTCTTACCGATGGACATGGGATGCCGGTAAGGATACCCGTCAAACACCTCAAGTGCTTCATCGGCATCCACCATTCTGTACAACGGTTCGACTTTTTCCAGATGATGCCTTTCGATGACCTCTTCAATGGCATCAAGATTTAGCCCGTGGCGGTTTTTCTTTAGAATGTTTTTTATTTCTTTGTTTTTCCGATTTCCGCTTTTTTTCCCGCCTTTTGATGAATGCATCTTTCTCAAAGCATTGCGGGCGGTTTTATAGTTTAGGTAGTTTGCATCGGATTCCTGAATGTGGGCGGAGTCGCGCAAAAGATATTCACTGGCCGCAGCGGTAGCGCGCGTGCAGATAATCCGGCCGGTAAAATCGTGCTTGGCCAGCAAAGGTATTCGGCCGGAGTGATCGATGTGAGCATGCGACAGCACAATATTGGTAAGCATACGCGGATCAAAGGGGATGACTCTGTTTTTTTCTCCAGTTTCTTTACGGCGGCCCTGGAATAATCCGCAGTCGAGGATGACCCGGTCTTCATCTGTTGCCAAAAGGTGCATCGAGCCTGTTACTTCCCGTACAGCACCATAAAAGGTTACGTACATTTTCCACTCCTCTCCTGATTCCTGGGGTTCTGGGTTCAGAGGTTCTGGGTTGTTGCCAGCCACGGTGGGCTGCCCTGCGGTTATCAATTAAATCGTAAAATGTAGGGGCGGGGTTTACCCCCGCCTGGGTGCCATCTATGTCGATTGGGCGGGGATAAACCCCGCCCCTACTTCTGACTTATTGGAAATGGCAGCCACGGAGAGTTGCCCTACGCTGGCTGCTGGTTTCAGGTGTTAGGCGTCAAGTCGCGTTCCGGTTTTCTGATTTCTGCTATCTCCCCTGAATTCCGCATTCCGCAATCCGCAATCCGAATTCAAGTAAATTGATGTCCTTCAGCTCTTAAAACATCGATCGTTTTTGTAAGATCTTTTTCTTTAACCATAAAATAGTCCGTATCAAAAGTCGACAGGACAAATACAGAAACACCGATTTTAGCCAAAGGTTCAGTTAGAGAAAAAATAATGCCAATTTCAGAAAAGTCTAACGGCCCTTCAACTTTAAAACATCGCCAACCGGTCTCGATTGTTATGCCCGGGGCAACTATCGCTTCGGTGCAGACGATGGATAATTCATCTTCGGTGCGGGTTATCGAATAGAAGTCGGATTCATCAATCCAATCCGGAATCGAGTCCATGGGGTCAGAGCGGCAAATGGCCATCCGATCAGGAAGAATTTTCAGTGAAAGTTTTCTACAATCCATAGTTGACTATTTGTGGATCTGAGGGCCTTTTCCCCAATTCGTGGTTATCCAGAAAGAACAAGTGGTATTGAATGTGGGAGCGGCTTCCAGCCGCGACAGTTGAATTCGCGGCTGGAAGCCGCTCCCACAGAGAGTTTATCTAATGGTAACTTGGACTTTCCAGATAAGCAGGTTTCCTTTTATTCCCTGTTTTCGTCATTTCGTGCTTTCGGGGTTAATTTAATAAGTTGGGTCGGGACTGCCGATCAATTTTCTTACCGACAAAATAGGCATGCACAATCGCAGCCAGCCAGCAGCCGGCAATGCCGATTAAGGCGATATTTCCCACCCCCCATCCTTCGGCGGAATCCCGGCTGAGCACTTCTGTTAAGCTATTAAAATCCAGCGCATTATCTGCCAGCAGGGGCAAAATCTGATCAATAGCGCGGGAAGCGTGTTGAACAATGCGGTAAACGAGAACCATAAACCCGGCTGTCGCTAAAAGGACAAAAATAATTCCGGAGGTCATACGTCCTAAAATCAATTGCCCGAGGCCCGGATATACCAGCCCCGATAGAAGCATTCCCCTGGTTGATGCTTTCATTTATAAAATAATTCCCAGTCTATATATTGAATTTGCAAAGCTAAACTGTACAACATATAGTATTAAAACTCAAATCAGGATTAAAAACCTTTCCCGGAGCACTCGATCATTGTCAAATTTATTGACGACTTATGGGAATAACGGCAGAATAGAACCTATCTCAAAAATGCACCTAACGCCCCAAGGGCTTTGTTGCAAACCATAACCGGCGCTGCGCCGGGTTGGGGCTTTTTTTTGGATTTTAAGAAAGATTGAAAACAAATCGAATAAATATGCTGCTGGCAGCCTTAAGCGGCCTGCTGTTGACCGGCGCATTTCCCAAGATCGGACTGGATTGGCTGGCCTGGTTTGCGCTGGTACCGCTGCTGGCGGCAATTGCGAATCTTTCTGTTAGAGAAAGCTTTCGGATCGGTTTTATCACCGGCCTGGTTCATTATCTGTCACTGCTCTACTGGGTGGTGCCCGTCATGCGAACCTACGGGTATCTTTCACTATACCTGAGCGTTGCGATTCTGTTTCTCTTTGCGGCGGTTCTGGCTCTTTTCCCGGCTGTTTTTTCCATGGCCCTTGCCGCCATCGGCAGCACACCCGTGCGGTGCCTGATCACAATCCCCTTGCTCTGGGTGGCGCTGGAATATATTCGAACCTTTATCTTCACCGGATTTCCATGGGCATTGCTGGGACACTCCCAGTATCTGCGATTACATTTGATTCAAATCGCCGATCTGTTTGGCGCATATGGGGTTTCCTTTTTAATTGCCCTGGGTGCCACGCCTGTTTTTTTGGCCATAGCATTTATCATCCCAAAAATGCGGCGCAGCAGACCAGTTTCAAAACCGGTGCTGTTTGGCGCATCCGTGCTTTTTGCCGCAGGATTCCTTCTCACCTGGATCTATGGCGCATGGCGCATTAAGGCAACCGACCATCTGATTGCCGCATCACCGACTGCCCGTGTTGCCGTTATCCAGGGAAATATCGAGCAGGCTGTAAAATGGAACCCTGCATTTCAAGCCGCTACCATCAAAACGTACAAGCGGTTATCTCTTGCGGCAAAATCAGAAAATCGATCTGATCGTCTGGCCCGAATCCGCCACGCCGTTTTATTTGTTTTACGACAAGGGTCCAACGGAAAACGTCCTGGCAGTCATCCAACAGGCAGATATCGATTTTCTGATCGGAAGCCCATCCTTTATGCGTCAGGACAAAAGTGTCATATATTATAACAGTGCCTACCTGATCAGTCCCGGGACTAAAAACATCAGCAAATACGACAAAGCCCACCTGGTCCCTTATGGCGAATATGTGCCCTTTAAAAAATGGCTGCCCTTTTTAGGCAAGATTGTCGCCCAGGTGGGTGATTTTCGTGCCGGAAAACCCGGCAAGACCCTGCCTTGGAAAAAGGGTGCTTTGGGAGTACAAATCTGTTACGAAATCATTTTCCCCGGGCTCTCCCGGGCAATGGCAAAAAACGACGCCGTCTTGCTGATCAACATCACCAACGACGCCTGGTTTGGTAAAACCAGCGGACCTTACCAGCATTTTTCCATGACCATATTTCGGGCAGTGGAAAACCGGCGGGCACTCGCGCGGGCGGCCAATACGGGTATCAGCGGCTTCATCGACCCCGTGGGCAGGATCCTAACATCAACCCCTCTGCTCGAGGAGGCAGCGGTGACCCGCACATTACCGTTGATCCGCAACATAACCTTTTATACCCGTTTCGGGGATCTGTTGGCTTTGGCTTGCCTGGTGGGTGCATTTTTTGGTATACTATTTGAGTTAGGCAAATATGCGCTGAGATTTCAAAAAAAGCCTCGGTAGCTGTAGCAAGGGTAGTGCGGGCCACGGCTCGACTGAGCTCGCCGAAGTCCGTGCCCGCTTGATCTCGGTCGGCACAGTGGCCGACCCTACGTTCTTTTTTTGAAAACCGGCTTAAAAGGACAACGAGCTCAACCGATAGAGGGAGGTAAATAAAATGTCTGTGGAACTCAAACAAAACTTAAAGGATCTTCAACAAAAACTGGTAAACCTGCGGGGCTATCTTTGACCTTGCGGGTAAAGAAAAACGCCTGGCTGAAATCGAACAGCATATCGCCAAAGATGGATTCTGGGACAATCCGGAAGAAACCAAATCCATACTGAAAGAGCGCACATCACTTTCAAATAAAATTGAAAAATTCAAAAAGCTGACAGACGATCTGGAAGAAAATCAAATTCTGCTGGATCTTGCAGTTGATGAATCTGATGAAGAAACCCTGGCCGAAGTCACACAGCAAATTACCGGCCTGGATCAGAGAATTGCGGCCCTATCTCTGGGGCTGATGCTCGACGGTGAAGACGATGGTAAAAACGCCATCGTATCCATCAATGCCGGCGCCGGCGGGACCGAAGCCCAGGATTGGGCTGAAATGTTATTTCGAATGTATTCCCGCTGGGCTGAGCGCCGGGGTTATAAAATCGAGCTGATTGACTTTCAGCCCGGAGATGAGGCCGGCATAAAAAGTGTAACGTTTACGGCCGGCGGGGAAAATGCTTTCGGTTATTTAAAATCGGAAATCGGCGTACACCGCCTTGTCCGAATATCTCCATTTAATGCCAGCGGTAAACGCCACACCTCTTTTGCTTCCGTGTTCGTCTATCCTGAGCTGGACCAGGAAATTGTCGTCAATATTGAAGATAAAGATCTGCGAATTGATGTATACCGCGCCAGCGGTGCCGGCGGTCAGCATGTCAACAAAACCTGCAGTGCCGTCCGCATCACCCACCTTCCCACCGGGATCGTCGTGCAGTGCCAGCAGGAAAAATCCCAGCACCGCAACAAGGATATGGCTATAAAAGTACTGAAAGCACGGCTCCACCAGCATGAAAAACAAAAACAGGATGAAAAACTCCAGGAGGTTCACGACAGCAAGGATGACATCGCCTGGGGCAGTCAGATTCGTTCTTATGTCCTGCATCCCTACCAGATGGTGAAGGATCACCGCATCAAGCTGGATATCGGCAACGTCAACGAGGTGCTGGACGGCGGCATCGATCCGTTTATCGAGGGGGTGCTGCTCGCTAAAAAGCACAAATAGCGATGTCTGTTGTCAGTGGTCCGTTGTCCGTTGTTATACCGGTTGTCATAAATATGTTCCGTTTGCCAGATTTCCTAACAAGCGAAATGGTAGTGTGTAACGGTTTGAAATTATTATAAAAGAAGACAACCGCTATCTTGTTGTTTTTTTTGATTATGGACAATGCCTCATGGCACAAACGCAAAACGACCCATTGGCACAACTGGCAACCGATGTATTTGCCGCCCTATTCGCCCGATCTCAACCCCATAGAGCGCATCGGGCTGACGATGAAAGCACGCGGGTTCAACAACCAGGTTTGTAAAAATGAAGAAAAATTATTAGAGCGTTTGGGTCAGACCATATTGGAGGTTATCGACATCCCGGAGAAGACACAATAAACTACCGCTATCGAAACGTTATTTTGACAAACGCTCTAGATCAATAATAGGTCAGCGCCACTGCATCAGACTTAAGAGGGGTATCTATTTTTCTGATTTGAGCTTGAGATAGAAATACAGACATTTTAACTACTGACAACGGACGACGGACAACCGACATATCCAATGAACCCGATTGATTTTTTAGCGCCATACTACGACTCGCGTTCCAAAGCATTTAAAATTCTGGTTGAGCATGGTAAGCAGGTGGCAAAAAAGGCCCGGGCTGCCGCCAAAAGGGTTCCCGGGCTGAAGCCGGACCTGGAGTTTATCAACACGGCCGCCATGCTGCATGATATCGGTATATTTCTAACCCACAGCCCGGGTTTCGGCTGTTACGGAAAACATCCCTATATCTGCCACGGTATTCTGGGAAGTCGCCTGTTAAAAATGAAAGGCCATGCAAAGCTGGCGCTGGTCTGCGAACGACATATCGGCGCCGGTATCAGTACCGCCGACATCCGGCAACAGCATCTGCCGCTGCCCAACCGCGATATGAGCCCCATATCCATTGAAGAGCAGATCATCTGCTATGCGGATAAATTTTTTTCTAAAAACGGCAACGATCGGCCTGCCGAAAAATCCATCGCGGAAATCATCGACAATTTAAACCATTACGGACCCGACAAAGTACAGCGCTTTGAATCCTGGGTGCAAATGTTCGAATAAAGGTTTCCCTCCTTCGCCTTAAAGGCTACGGAGGACAAGCAGGTGTCAGTGCTCAGAGGCGTAAGGCATTGGCTAAGGGCCAAGGACAGGGTGCAGAGGACTGAGGACTGAGTGAGGCAGGCCACCGTGCCCGCCGAAGCGAAGGGGGGTTGGCCTGGGGCCATGAATTGCTTGCCGCGGCGACCTGTCCCGGCGAAGTCTTGACGAAGACGGAAGCTCGTCAGAGCGAAGACGGGTCGTTTTCCGGCATGCCTGCCCTGTTGAATTCCTACCCAATGAAATGTTTACCCCGTTAAACGCCTGCCCAATGAAATACGAAATCCATTTCATCGGGGCGAAGCCCGTTTAACGTTCGATTAAGGGCACCTATCAAGCGGCGGGCTAATGACCCAATCGGTCGATTATTTGGGTTGTACTGCTCTGCAATGTGCCTCGCGACCAAACCTCCTTAATGCCAAAATGTATAATAATCGAAAGCTACCGGCAAAAATCATTCGGCTTTATTCATAATTCAAGCTTTGACCCTTTTCAGTTCCAAACCGCAGGATATAGCCCGTCCATCTTCATGCCATTGTTATGCCACTGGGCTATTCTCAAATCCTGTCTCTGAAGTTTTAACCGGGATGATTCGTCGCTCGATGTCGGTCCAGATTTTACGCTTCATCATTCGCAAATCATATTCAGTCTGCAAATTCAACCAAAACTGAGCCTCGACACCAAAATATCGCTGCAGTCTCAAAGCGGTATCGGCGGTAATCGCCCTTTTGCCGTTGACGATCGCACTAATCCTATTCGGAGGAACAGACAGATCACGTGCGAGCTTATTTATACTGATACCTAAATTGTCCATGAAATCTTCATGCAGGATTTCACCCGGTGTGATCGGATCAAGCAGTTTGTTCGCATTCATGTTTATACCTCAATGATAATCGACAATTTTAGCATTAAACGCATTACCATCATGCCACTCGAAACAAACACGCCATTGCTTGTTAATGCTGATAGCGTATTGTCCTGTTCTATCTCCCTTTAGGGCATGGAATTTGTTGCCTGGATTAAGCATTAACGCTTCAAGGCTTGGAGCGGCATGCAGAACCATAAGCCTTTTTCTTGCCTGCCGTTCAAAAGACTGGAAACGGCGGACGCGTTGGTCGTTGAACAGCTTTTCAGTATCTTGACAGGCAAATGATTTGATCATACACGAATGGTATTACCCTTAGCGTAATATGTCAAGCGTAATAGTTAAAAGGAAGGGTATAACGCTGGGCATCACCTGGACCAAAAGCCGCCAGGCTTTTGGGATCTGGTGCATGCCTTTGTTCGGAGCCGTGCACCGCTTTCACCTGAATTTCGAAAGTGCTGTATGGCTCCATTATTTAGATTTATTCTTAGAAATCATAAGTATTGCTTTCTTTAAAGCGCGATTGAATTTTTCTGAACGATCCAGCATTAGGAAATGATCAGCTCCTTTCAGGATAATAGCGTCGAAAGAAGACATATGTCTGCGGTTGCCCTCATAATTCACTGGCCACATATCACTGTTCACAGACACGACAGGGAGATGGATTTCATCAAAAATTTTGGCTGCTTCACCTGTAATATACTGTGACATCATGGAGTTTGATGCACTTAAGGCGACAGTCGGCGGTGCAGCGGATATGTCCGAGAGAATCCACTCGCGTAGTTGCGGATCCATGTAAGGTAAAATCATCTGCTTCACGAATTCCCTGGTTCCGCTACGAAAGTCCTTCTCCAAAGGGGCAAGCATATTTTTCAACTCCTCCTTTGTCATCCGATATTCGATATTCCCAAGCGTATCTACCCCTATTAGCCCTATCACGCGATCAGGCATGAGTCGTGCAGCCTCTGCAATCACGGAACCTCCCATGGAATGACCCAACAAAATGGCTTGATTCGTCTCTGTTGCTTCAGCCACTGCTTTTACATCTTCGCCGAAAGCCAGCATAGAGTACTGCGAACGTGTCATGCCTGAGTGACCGTGGCCTGCTAGGTCAAGCGTAACAACGCGATAACAACTGGAAAAATATGGTATCTGAGCACGCCAGTATCGGCCATCACAACTCCAGCCATGCACAAATATCAGAGTTGGTTCGTCGGAACCATAAACTTCAAAAGAGATCGGTGTTTTATCTTTGGAAAGGACAAAACGGGGCCACTCTGCTTTCGCGTCTCTTGCTCCAAAGACTAAGAACAAGATCACAATAAAACTGACCAAACAGACCGAACGTCTTTTAACCGGTTTGCAGCTTTGTCTACGGGCAACCCAAGCGACGCTTGAAGTTCCTTTCATAATTCCTTTCCTTTCCTCCGAACGTGGAGCTCACCTGCCCGCCATAGGACCTTCCGAACCTGCACGGCCGTTTACGATAGACCCGCGGACTTTTTCCGGTCAGGTGAAGCGGTTTGTTCGGTATGGATTCTATATTATCAAATACACATAGAATCTTCTTGGCATCAATCTTCACCTTTGCAAAGTAAAGTAATCAAGAGAGTGAAACATGCCCGTGCCGGCTCATGGCTGAAAACGACAAGTCATGGTCCCAGGCGGACGGTTCATGTCTCAGGAGGACAACTCATGGGCAGGAGGACCCGTCTTTTTATCCTCCGCAGCAAACTTCTGCGGGTGACGGGGGCTTAGCAGATAGCTACGGCGGGCAGGGGATTTTAGTTGGAGGCATACTGGTAGTATGTCGAGGATTAAAATCTGAGTCTGACCCCGGAGGAATAAGCTTCGCATTCCACAGGGCAGGCACAGAGATTGCGGAAAAGGGCCGTTTCTGAACAGAAACCGACTACCAGTCGAGCGTGAGATAATCATGAATCGAATTGGCCGCTATTCTCCCGGCGCCCATTGCCAATATGACAGTTGCCGAACCGGTTACAATGTCGCCGCCGGCCCACACACCTTTTTTGGTGGTTTTGGCAGTCTTTTCAGCCACATCGATGTAGCCCCATTTATTTACACTCAAGCCATCGGTGGATTGTGTCAGGATGGGATTGGCCCCGGTACCCACAGCCACAATCACCAGATCACACTCCAGTTCAAATTCTGAGCCTTCTACCGCAACCGGCCGACGCCGCCCCGACGCGTCGGGTTCGCCCAGTTCCATCTGCAGGCATTCCATCCCGATAACGCGGCCTTTATCATCTCCAATAAATTTCGTTGGCGCCGCCAGAAAAAAGAACTCGACCCCTTCTTCCTCGGCGTGGTGAACTTCTGCGCCCCTTGCCGGCACCTCAACCCTTGAACGTCGATAAACGATGCGGGAGTTCTCCGCGCCCAAACGCAAAGCGGTGCGGGCTGAGTCCATCGCCACATTTCCGGCACCGAGGGTAACCACATTTTTACCCTTAATAATAGGCGTATCATACTCAGGGAAGAGGTAAGCCTTCATCAGATTGGAGCGTGTCAGGTATTCGTTGGCAGAATAGATGCCGATAAGATTTTTCCCGGGAACATCCAACAGAACCGGTAGACCGGCGCCAACCCCTATAAAAACGGACTCATAGCCTTCCTCAAAAAGCTCATCGATCGTGATGGTTCTCCCGACCACCTGGTTGCATTCAACCTTGACACCCAGTCTTTCAAGAAAATTGATTTCCTGCGCAACAATATCTTTTGGGAGCCGAAATTCGGGAATACCATATACGAGCACGCCGCCCGGCTTGTGAAATGCTTCAAACACCGTTACCTCATGACCTTTGGCAATCAGATCACCGGCAACGGTCAAGCCGGCGGGTCCGGAACCCACAACGGCCACTTTTTTCCCTGTGGGATCCGCTTTTGGAGGTAACGCACCGGTGCCGTTTTCTCTTTCCCAATCGGCTACAAACCGTTCCAGATTGCCGATGGCGACCGGCTCCCCTTTTTTGCCGACGATACACGGGCCTTCGCACTGGATTTCCTGGGGGCACACCCGCCCGCAAACTGCCGGCAGGCTGTTTTTCTGCCAGATATGTCGAATGGATTCGGTAAATTTTTCTTCTTTTATCAGCTGGATAAAGCCCGGTATATCAATCTCAACGGGGCAGCCGGCCACACACCCCGGCTTTTTGCATTGCAGACACCTTTGGGCCTCTTTAATAGCTGTTTCCGGACTATAGCCAAAGGGAACCTCATCAAAATTTTTCGCTCGAACCTTGGGTTCCTGCTCCGGCATGGGCTGCCGGGGAATCTTTTCTCTTTTCTCTTTTTTCGTCGCTTTTTCCGCCATACTATCCTCCGCAAACAAAACACACTCGTAAAAAGGTTGCTTTTCTGACTTTTTACGAGATCATCATGAATCCATCATACAAAATTCTTCATAGCACTGTTTCTCATTTTCACAATAGGCCTGTAAACGGAGCATGAGCTCGTCATAATCTACCAGGTGTCCGTCAAATTCAGGTCCGTCAACACAGGCAAATTTGGTTTGACCGCCAACTGTCACCCGGCAACCACCGCACATGCCGGTGCCATCCACCATAATGGGATTCAGGCTGACCAGGGTGGGCACATCATATTCTTTGGTCATTAAGGACACGAATTTCATCATCGGAACCGGTCCGATGGCTACGGCCTGCTGGGTTTCTCCTTTCTCCAGCACTTCCTTTAAGACATCGGTTACGAAACCGTGGTGTCCGTAAGAGCCATCGTCAGTACAGACTCGCAGTTCATGGGATGCAGCCTTCATTCGATCTTCAAGAATCAGCAGGTCCTTGGTTCGCGCTCCAATAATACAGGTCACATGGTTGCCGATTTCCTTCAGCGCCCGGGTGATCGGATGCAACACGGCGATTCCGGTGCCGCCGCCCACACAGACCACATTGCCGACCTTTTCAACATGGGTCGCCTTCCCCAGGGGTCCGATCACATCCTGATAGCCGTCACCGATCTGCAGGGTCTTAAAAAGCGCGGTCGACTTGCCAACCACCTGATAGATGACGGTGATGGTTCCTTTTTCAGGATCCGTTTCGGCCATGGTCAGCGGTATGCGTTCACCGGTTTCATTGGCCTTCAGGATCACAAACTGACCGGGCTTGGCCTTGCGGGCGATCATGGGTGCTTCAATATCATTGAGGACCACGGTCCCGTCGGACATCTCTTCTCTTTTTACAATTTTAAACATGGAAAACCTCCCAGCCGTTATTTCGCCGGCGTGATCAACCGGCGGTGACTGTTTGCATACAAACCGAAAGCAACACAACCCGGTTGCAAATGCAACGTTTAAGGCACGGACGTGCTTTTGCCTTTCCTCGTCAATGCGGACGGAGAAATTCGCGCCATCCCGTTTTTCGCTCGGAATGGTCGCTGACCCGGCCGGTTACACCGCTGGCGATTTTTTGCGAAGAGGCTATAATGTCAGAAACACTGCCTGAAATCAAGGTAAAATATTGATTATTTGGCGATTCATTGATATAGCTCTGCGGCTACTGGTCACTGGTCGCTGGCTTCTGGTCGCTGGACACTGGCCGCTGGCTTCTGGCGTCTGGCCTCTGGTTACTGGCTGATAGTCTGAGGTTATTGACTGCCTGTTCAAGTTTTTTTAGTTTGCAGATTCCCTATCTTTATGTTTTTAGTAGGGCAGCCCTCTGTGGCTGCCAGAAACAAGTGGCCAGCGATCAGTAGCCAGAAGCTAAATTATTTAGACATGAGATGAGCAACCGCCTGCTCCAGACCGTCAATGGTAAACTCAAACATTGGAAATATCTCGCGGATAAGGGAAATGCTGCGGGTATAGTCCCACATGGAAGCGGATACCGGGTTTAACCACACCGTATGGGGAAATGCCCGGGCAAGAAATTTAAGGCACTCGATGCTTGGCAGGCCGCTGCGATCCTCAAGATGAATGGACCCGTCGTTGGCCATAAGTTCATAAGGCGCCATGCTGGCATCGCCCATAATAATCAACCGGGTTTCAGAATCAAGACGCGTAAATTGGGCAATCGGCTGAGGCTTTTTATATCGGGCCGCATCCTTCCAGAGCGTGCTGTAAATGGTGTTATGAAAAAAGAAGGTTTGAACATCCTTAAACTGGGCGCGGGCGTAATCGAACAAGGTTTGTACGACCGGCACATAGGGATCCATGGACCAGCCGCCGTTATCAATGGCCAGAATCACTTTCAGGCGATCTTTGAGCGAGCGGCCAAACACGATTTCGATCTCACCGCCGTTTTTCATGGTCTGATAGATAGTCTCATCAATATTGACCTGATCTTTGGGACCAAACGGCACCAGGTTCCGCAGTCGCTTTAAGGCTTCACCCATCAGGGCGCTTGTCAGCGGCCCGCTCAGGGAATAATCTTTATATCTCCTATCCATTGCCACCTTCACCGCCGACTTGTTGCGGGAGACTCCTCCCACCCGCATGCCGCCGGGATGGTAGCCGGAATGACCGACCGGAGAGTAACCGCCGGTGCCGATCCACTTGCCCCCTCCGTGATGCGCTTCGGTCTGTTCCTTGAGTCGCTCTTTGAAATATTTGATTAACTCCTCAGGGGTCAGTTTCATAAGGGCCGATTCATCCATGCCCAGTATTTCAGCCAGCCCCTCGGGATTCTGCAGCCAGCTCTCCAGCATAATCCGGGCCACCTCATCAAGCTCAACCCCTTCAGGATCCGGCATTTCAGCTCCCTGAAAGCTGTGGGCAAAAACCTGATCATAGATATCGAAATACCGTTCACTTTTAATAAGGATGGCTCGCGCAGCCGTATAAAAGTCCTCTAAGGAACTCACCAGCCCGCTGCCCAGCGCTTTGTGAAGGGTTAAAAAAGACGTGGGGTTGACCGGTATCCCGACATCTTTTAATTTGTAAAAAAAATCGACGAACATTTTTCAAATGAGCTAAAGTTAAAAATGTTTAAAATGAGCTAAAATTATAAGTTCGCTTCGCGCCATCTATTTATAAAATGATATAAATCCTTAACTTTAGGCAATTTAGATCAATTTAGGCATTTTAGGCATTTATGAACAACATCAACACCTTGATCTTTCGATAAGCCTTTTGCCAGCTAGATCGCGCCTCTTCTATGTATCATATCCTGGGCCTTATGCAGATCCTGGCTCTTTTTAAAAAGGACACCCAGATAGGACAAATCACCCTTTTCCAGTTGTTTGGGTTTAAAATCAGGGTCAGCCTTGAGGGCCCGAATCCAGTTGATCAATTCCCGCGTGGCCGGCCGCTTTTCAATGTCACTGAAACCCCGCACGGCATAAAAAGCGGTAATCGCATTTTCCAGCAAATCGGAATCGATCTCCGGAAAGTGCACCGTGATAATTTTGTGCATCATCTCGGGCTCAGGAAACGCAATATGGTGAAAATTGCAGCGCCCTAAAAACGGATCGGAAAGGTCTTTTTTCGCGTTTGAGGTAATAATAATTACCGGGCGGTGTACTACCGTAATGGTTTTATCGATTTCAATGATATCAAATTCCATCTGATCCAGAACATCCAGCATGTCATCCTGAAAATCGGTATCGGCTTTGTCGATCTCATCGATCAGCAGAACCGTTCGCACATCTGAGGTAAACGCCTGCCCGATTTTACCCATCCGGATATAATCTTCTATTTTGCTGACATCACGGGTTGAATCGCCAAAGCGGCTGTCGTTGAGTCGGGTCAGCGTGTCGTACTGGTACAGTGCCTCAATAAGCTTCATGCTGGATTTCACATTAAGCACAATCAAAGGCATCTTTAAGCTTTCAGCGATCGCATGGGCCAGCAAGGTTTTACCGGTACCGGGCTCCCCTTTCAACAGCAGCGGCATTTCCAAAGCCATGGATATGTTTACGATCTTAGCCAGTTCGTCATCGAGGATATAACGTGTCGCACCTGCAAAAGTTTTATTCGTATTTTCAGTCATTCACTACCTCACCATATTTAGTTGTAAATTTGTATTTATTGATTTTTAATAAAGCTTAAAAAATTAATCACGAAAACACGAAATTGGCTAGGAGGCTGGAAAGCGATAAGGCCAGGATGCCAGAAAGTCTGCATACTGGAAAGTGAAACACTGCCAAAGCATCCAGGCTTTCAGGCCTCCAAGCATCCCAGCTTATTTTCTTTGCCGTATCCGTTGCGAGACTTCCTGTGTCAATTTCAACACCTTCATTGCCAGGGCTTTACTTAACGACCCGGCCCCGCAACTGGGAGTGATCAAAGATTGGGATATCAGTTGATTTGAATCAATGCCCAGCTTTTCGACCTGCGCCGCTTTTTCCTTCCACTGATTGACCAGGGACTCGGTGGTTGCGTTTTCCAGTTCATCTGCTTTCAGGGTCGGCACCATCCCCCAGGCGATAATTTTGCCTGCATCCAGAAATTCTTTGATCTGGTCTGAATACAGGATAAACCGATCAAAATAGGAATAGGCGTCAAAGCTGACGATATCCGCAGCTGAATCCAGAACCAGCGACCAGTCCGTATTGGCACAAACATGCACCCCGGCAAGACCGCCTTCTGCATGCACAGCGGCAATAACCTCTTCAAGGCTTTGGGCAATTCCATCCCGGGAAATACTGATAAACGCAGATGATCCAAAACCGGCCAGGGCGGGCTCATCGAAGAAAATAATGACCGGGCAGCCAAAACGGCTTAACTGCTGTACCTGCCAGCGGGATTTCAATGCCAGCAATTTCACAGCGGCATCCTTTACCTGCTCATCGTAAATAATGGCCTTTTTGTTTTGATCCGATATTCCGGTACAGAAGGTAAAAGGCCCGGTAACCTGGCCCTTGACCGCAACCGGGGGGGTGGAAAGGCGCTTTAGGCTCTCAACAAAGACAAAAAAACCCCTGGCGGTGTCTTCACTCAATACAAACCTGGACTCAGACAGGTCGGTGTGGCCTTCTACAACAGCCAAATAGTCTTCGTAGAACTTTAATATATCATTATCAAAGTCATCTTGATCGGTATCAATGTATACCCTGTCCCCTGTCGAGCAAATCCCCGGCAACCCCGGCATGAATTGGGCGACCATTCCTTCTTCTTTGTGCGCCGGAAGCTGAGGCCACAGGGGGATCTGCGGCGTGTATTCCAATACAAGCTGACAGGCCTCGGCATGATCCGCCAGAGGCAGACTACCGATCAACGCCGGGAGGCCCCGGGGCCGAAATGGGCTGTCCATGGTTAAAGCTCCTTTAAAAAACTAATCGTTATGATATCGGGTAATAAATTACAATTTAAATCAATAAATTTAACACGTGCTTTGTTGTTTTTCAAGAATTAGATACCGGTTATTGGTTGCCTGTTGCAAGCGAAGGTGTAACTGATTATCATAAGTCAAGCAGATTACAGACCATTTGGATTTCTACGCTCTAAATCTGAAAAGATTGACACAAAAATAGGCCGATGTTATAGTCAGACTCCCGTTCGGGGCAAATTTCATTTTCGGCGATGGACTTGCCAACACTAAATACAATTTTCCAGAGGTTTTTCCGTGGCAGATATCATCTCCCTTGATAAAAAGCTTGATCTGGCCAAAGATAAAAAAACGGCTTTAATTCGAAGGCGCAAGGTATTGGCCGTACAAAAGGTGTTTCAGTGTACCCATTGCTCGCTGAAATGCGAAAAGTGCGGCATCCAAATCGAGCATGTCCCTGGAGCGGGTGAAAAGTACCGCCGAAATCTAAGAATCCCCTACAACTTCTGTAAGGGATGCTCTGAAGAATATTTAGAGTATATCGAACGCCTAAAAGGCCGGGGGGATTCCGACTGTTACTGGCACAACGAGGCCTGGATTGATGCCTGGAAGAAATGGATTGAATATCAAAGCAGTGTTGACCGTTATATCAAATCAAAAGAATTCAAACAGCTGCTTAATGAGTTGAAACAGGCCAGGCCTGAATAATTAGGAGGTATTATGTTTGGAATTGGAATGCCGGAACTGATTATCATATTGGTAATCATTCTGATTATATTTGGCGCCGGGAAACTGCCTGAAATCGGAGCCGGAATGGGGAAAGCCATCCGAAATTTCAGGGGTGCGTCAGACGAGGAAGAAAAAAAAGACTCTGAGAAAATTGAAGAGGAAAAGAAGACCTGATCCGACAGCGGATTGATTTACGATTGGCGCCAGGCAACGCCTTTCCATCACCGAGCAGCTAATCACCGGAACAAACTGCCCGGTTTTAAACTCACCAATGTTGAGCTTCCGATAATTACAAAATCTCCCCAAGTTGACCCAGCCAACCAAGCTCAAGTTCTAATGACCCATCAAGGAATCTTTCGGCCGGTTATACCGGTTGTCATAAATATGTTCCGTTTGCCGGATTTTCTAACAAGCGAAATGGTGGTGTGTAACGGTTTGAAATTATTAGAGCGTTTGCATCAGGCCATATTGGAGGTTATCGACAACCCGGAGAAGACACAATAAACTACCGCTATCGGAACGTTATTTTGACAAACGCTCTAGGCAGCAGGAAGAAATGAATCTACTAAAACGGAATGTCATCATCCTCGGGGGCCTGAATCGGGGAACTCTCAGGATCAGAAGCCAATGCACCACTTGTCGCTCTATCCCCGGGCCCGGCATCCCGTCCGCCAAGGAATTGAACATCAGTTGCAACTATTTCGGTGGTATACCTTTTGTTGCCATCCCGGTCTTCCCATGAACGGGTCTGGATCCGCCCCTCAATATAAACTTGCCGGCCTTTCGAAAGGTACTCCCCGCAAATTTCACCCAGCTTTCTCCATGCGACAATTCGGTGCCACTCGGTGCGTTCCTTTTTTTCACCCGTATCCTTATCTTTCCCCGCCTCGGATGTTGCGATGTTGAAATTTGCGACCGCCACACCGCTGGGGGTGTAACGAACCTCGGGGTCACCTCCCAGCCGACCGACTAAAATCGCCTTGTTTATTCCTGCCATTTTTCCCTCCCCTCAATTCCACCAATTTTTCATCTCAAAATTGATACAGGATTCATTCCTGCATGTCAATCCATCCTTGATTTTCATTCTTGAATGAACCTTTTTCGCTTTGTTCTGATGAGTTGCGTTCTCCGCAGGTTTACTTCCTCAAGGTACCAATCAATGCAATGAAAACACATTTACAAATACAAATGCTCTTGCTAAGAAGTTATTTTGCTGTCAAAGAAGACAGAACGTTAATATGGATAATTGACATTAGCAACAAATATTATACCCAGCCATGAGAACAAAAGAATCTTCCGGGCTTCCCAGGAAGGGATATGTATATGTGGTTCTGGCAGCAATTATCTGGGCAGCGTCAGGAACAGCTGCAAAATTTTTATTCAATAACGGCATCACATCATTCCAACTCTCTCAGTTGCGGATAACCCTTTCGGCAATCAGTCTTTTTTTATGGCTTTTAATACGCAGCCCACGTCTTCTCAGGATATCTCGACAAGATATTTTTTACTTTATCCTACTCGGCACATTCGGGATGGCCGCGATCAATTTTACCTATCTATACGCTATCAGCAAAATTAACGTAGCAGCCGCAATACTACTTCAATACCTGGCGCCCGTTTTTATTACACTGTATACTGCGTTCTTTTTGAATGAAAAGATAAGCCGGACGACCATCATGTCTTTATTGGGAGCCGTCGTCGGTTGCTACTTCGTCGTTGGGGCTTACAACCTCAATATTCTGGTCTTAAATTTAGCAGGAATAATGGGTGGACTCGGTGCTGCCCTCTCATTTGCATGGTGGTCAGTTCACGGCGAATATGGCATGCGGCGCTATGATCCATGGACAGTCTTATTTTATGCAATGTTTTTCGCTGCATTGGAATGGAATATTCTCCATCCGCCATTTGAAGCTTTTACGCATTCATATACTCCCATTGTTTGGGGATGGATTTTATATATCGGGATCATTGGAACCATTCTGCCGTTTGGGCTATATTACGAAGGAATAAACCTGATCCGATCCACTCGTGCAAGCATCACCGCGACATTGGAGCCTATTGCCGCCGGTTTGATTTCTTATATTTTCCTTAATGAAGTTATGGAACCGTTTCAACTTTTTGGCGGCGCGCTGGTTATTGCGGCAGTCATATTGCTGCAATCTAAACAAGAGTACGATGACAGAGCTCCAAGTCTTGTTCGCGCAAAATCAAAAAATTCGGGCGCCTCAAAGCACGCCTGACCTAAAATTAATCATCATGTCTTCTGAAACTTCCCTTGCCAAGCGCATAAAACGGCATGTTATTGGACGGAAACGCAGCTTTTTTGCAGCCACACCTCCTGGTTTTGAATCAGTGTGTTTTCAGGAGCTGATCAATCTTCAACTGTCGGAAGATTCAGCTTCTGTGACCTCAGGCGGTGTGGAGTTTGCGGGACGACTGAATGATTGTCACCTCGCCAATTTAAACCTGGTCTCAGCCAACCGGATTTTAATGCGCATTCACACCTTCAATTCCACCAATTTCAGACAGCTTGAAAAAAAGACGCTCGCTATTCCCTGGGAGCTGTACCTGCAGCCCGGCGATCTTCCGAAAATTCATGTAACCACAAAACACTGCCGGCTGCACCATACTGGTGCAATTTCACAAAAATTACAGACAAATATTTCTCTCCGCCTGGACGGAATCAAACCCTATGAAGATGAAGAAAATCTAAAGATCTCATCTGTTCCACAAAATATTTACGTGCGGGGCGTTGACGATCGCTTTAACGTATCGATTGACAGCAGCGGAGACATTCTTTACAAACGCGGCCTCAAAAAACACACAGGCAAAGCCCCGCTACGGGAAACACTCGCGGCGGCGGCGTTATTACTCGCAGGCTATGATGGCCGTGATCCGCTACTGGACCCTATGTGTGGCAGCGGAACGTTTTCACTGGAAGGCGCGTTGATGGCAAAACGCATCCCTGCAGGCTGGTTTCGAGATTTTGCGTTTATGGGATGGCCGTCATTTCGCCCGAAGAGATGGACCTATATCAGGCGTCAGGCCGAATCTCATTTTGTACAGCCCGATCGCCCCTTGATCTTTGCTTCGGATACCGACCTCAGTGCTTGCCGGAAACTTGAAAGCTGTGTCCAAAAGCACGACCTGACCGATGCCGTTCAAGTTTATCAATATGATTTTTTTGATATCGATTCCCGCAAACTTACCGATCAGACCGGGGTCATCTGCATTAACCCGCCTTACGGTCGCCGCCTGGGCGGAAGGCAGGAATCTGAAAAATTTTTCCATGCGATCTGCAACAAGCTCAAACAGGAATACCGGGGATGGAAACTGGTGTTATTAGCGCCCCATCGAAAAATCGCAAAAACGGTTCCTTTAGAAGTTAAATCTTACCCTATTTTACACGGCGGTTTGAAACTGGCGTTGTTGGTGGGAAAAATTCAATAACATTTAGAAGCTATATTCTCTCATTCACCACAAAGAACACGAAGATCCACGAAGACCCGGTGCTTGCATCCCGACCTAAAGACGGGGCCATAACATCCGCCTCGCCTCGCGGCATTTGCTCATTAAATTGTCAAATGTAAGGGGCGGGGTTTATCCCCGCCCAATTAATCCGGATGCCACCCGGGCGGGGATAAACCCCGCCCCTACATTAATAATGTGTCATTTTAGCCAACAAAAAAACGGTGCATGCAAAGACGATGGCCGGCACCGTTTTTATGTTTGATTGTGTAAATTGGCTTTAAAATTTTTAGATCTTAAAAAAAATTAATCTAGTGCATCGGGGCTGCAAAGATTTTCAGCCTTGGCTGCCGCACGGCCGCAATTTTTACAAACGAATTGAGGATTGCGCACATAATTTTTGTACGCTTCCAGATTGTTTTTCACAAATCCGACATTTTCAGCCATGCACAGATGGGCCTCATGACCCGGATGCGGCTCCGTCAGGTGTTGGGGAAGTGGAAACCATTCAGCCATATTCTCACCTCCTTAAAATATTTTAAGAAAGATTGAATCTTGAGAAGATTCAAAATCTAATTTGAAATATAAGTATATATAAAATGGTGTCAACTGAGTACGATTTGATAATTGACAGCACCGAGTTTCTTACCTATTATCGCCACACTATTTGATAGGAAAACCATAATCACTGGCAGGGCCCCTTTTAGCGCCTGCTATTTCATAACGATTTTTGCATCAATCATGGAGTAATGGAATAGTGGAACAATGGAATGGTGGGTTTCATTGGAAATGATCCATTTTAACTATATCGTCAAGATGGATTTTGCCATATATCCAATATTGCAGTTTCCCAGGACCCATTTTTCCAATATTCCAACATTCCACCATTCCATCATTTAACCAATTCAATTGGAGCGAAACCCCTAAATAGTTAATAACCAGAATAGAAGCAAATGATATGGAGGTGACCTATGGATCTTAAAGATTTACGCGTAAACGGCAAACGGCTGCAAAGTGCCCTTGAAGAGATGGCAAAAATCGGCGCGACGCCCGGCGGTGGTGTCCAACGTTTGACCCTATCAGATGAAGACAAACAGGCCAGAGATCTTTTTGTGAAATGGCTCAAAGAATTGAACCTGGAGATTACCATTGATGAAATGGGAAGTATCTTTGGCAAACGTCCTGGGAAAAACAATAACCTGGCTCCGGTAATGAGTGGATCCCATATTGATTCTCAGCCCAAAGGGGGGCGTTTCGATGGGATCTTAGGCGTTATGGGGCCCCTGGAAGTATTACGCACGCTTCACGAAAATAACATCGAAACCGAAAGACCTTTTATCATTGTTGATTGGACCAATGAAGAAGGTTCCCGATTTGCCCCGGCGATGGTGGCCTCCGGGGTATGGGCCGGCGCGCTCGAGCGCGACTGGGTCTATGACCGCACCGACATTAACGCTAAACGCTTTGAAGATGAGCTGATCCGCATTGGCTACAAAGGAACGGTGCCGGCTAAAAAGTGGCCGGTGTACTGCTATTACGAATGTCACATCGAGCAAGGGCCCATGCTGGAACGTGAAGGAAAAATGATCGGCGCACCCAAAGGCATCTTATGCCTGCACTGGTATGATGTGTATCTGGAAGGAGAGGCCAACCAGGTTGGACCGACGCCCATGGAAGGCCGACACGATGCGCTGTGCGCCACCGCCGAGATGATCCTCAAAGTCAATGAGCTCCCGGGTCGCATGGGCGGCAATATGGTGGCCACCGTCGGCGAAATTCAAAATTATCCAAACTCCAGAAATATCATTCCGGATAAGGTTCACTTTACGGTGGACATCCGCTCCTGGGACGACGACCATGCCTTGAAAGCCTGGGAAGTGGTCCGCAAAGACTTTGAAGATATTGCGGCTCGCAGGGGCTGCCCGATCAAAATAGAAGAAACCTGGCGGGTCGAGCATTCGCTTTTTAACGAAAAGCTGGTGCAGCGCATCCTGAACGTTGCCGGTGATCTGGGTTATTCCAGCCTGCACATGGTCGGCGGCGCCGGTCATGATGCCTGTTATATGAATCAGGTTTGCCCGACGGCGATGATATTTGTTCCCAGCATCGGCGGCCGCAGCCACGTGGAAGTCGAAAACACCACCTGGGAAGACTGTGAAGCCGGCACCAACGTACTGCTGCACGCCATCCTGCAATCCGCCAACGAGAAGTAGTTCAATATTCGATATTCAAAACTGGATAATAGGGCCGGTGCTTATCCCCGCCCAATCGACCTTATGTAAATTGGTTTCACAAACCTTTAGATTTTGGCTGAGGGCCCCCGCACAAAGCGGGATTTCACGTCTTGATTTAATAAATTAATGAGTTCAAAAGGCGTAATACGATTTAAAAATGCAGCGTACATTTGTACGCAAGCGCATTTCGAGGACGAACAACGCAGCCATTAAAATCGTCTGCGAAAATATCGAAACGTTGCACCCCATAAGCGTGATGATGGGATCCGGCAAGGCGTATCGGCGTGAATTTAAAGAGTGAAATACATCTCACCTTCGGCGGCTGCTGGTGGGGCCGCGCCCGAGCAAAAAAAATACAGCCTCAAACCCGATCAACCCCTACCTCCCAATAAGTATCCTAATAAACAAAATGGTTAGCATAATCACTTCTGGACATTCTTGACCATTTTTTATGTTAAACTTGATTCAAAATGATCAGATTTTGTCTGATGGCAAGGCGCGATTCGGTTCAAAAACGGAGCGTACACGTTAGTACACGAGTATTTTGAAGCGGATCGCAACACCGCCATCGGGCAAAAGATGGGCATTGGGGATTAAGTTTTACCAGCCAGCCTGTTTTTTAAGAGACCTCAGGGTCAGCACCAGGCAGGCCTTCAACGTGGCATTCACGTTGTCACCGGTAATGGCACTGGCGGCAAAGGAGGGCACTTTGAGCTGGTGATTGTAGGCCTTTTCCATTTCTTTAACCGACATCAAGGGAACCCCGTCAGCGGCGAGGTCGCGCTTATTGTACTGAAAGACAAGGGGTATTTTCATGATGTTTAAGCCGTAATTCTTGAGATTTAAGGCAAGGTCTTTTAGGGAAAGGATGTTTTTTTCATGACGGACATTAAGGGAATCGGCAACAAAGACGAGGCCGTCGACGCCTTTTAAAACCAGTTTGCGGGTGGAGCTGTATTTTACCTGGCCCGGTACCGTATATAACTGAACCCGCACATCGCAGCCCTTAATTTTACCCACACCCATGGGAACAAAATCAAAAAAGAGTGTCAGATCTCCTTTGGTTTTAATGGAGACCATTTCATCGGACATTAATGGCCGGCTATTTTTAAAAATATATTGCAGGTTTGATGTTTTACCGCCTCTACCCGGGCCGTAGTACACGATTTTGCATTCAACTTCCCGTTTTTTTAGATTAATAATTGCCATTGTTAAATAATTATAAAAAGTTGTAGAGACAGTGTCAATCTGAAAGAAGTATTATCCCATAATTTCAAATCGTTATAAAAATTTCTGGTTTTCAACCAATTTGGACCGCTTCTATAAGACTGCATCGGATTGGCTCCGAACGTTTTCGCTTACCCGGGGTACTGACTGGACGAGTATCAAAATGAAACCAAATGTCCAGATTCATTGAAAATAGAGCCCATCATATTATTATTGGCATTTCAGTTCTAAATCTTGAATGCGAAATGAAATTACACTGACGTGTTTGGCGGCCCATGCCCATGAAAATAGCGGCAGCGGGAAAGGCAGGTGGATTTCGTTGCGGATAAGGTCCCCAATAAATATAAGTTAAGCCGGGGGGTTAAAACCCCCGGCTTGTTACAGTTTCGGGATGCTTGGAGAAAAACGCGGCAGCAATAGGGTGGATTATCTCAGAGGTCATGCCGCCCGACAGGCTATTTTTTATAATCAGCGCTTCTGGACGCCGGGACATCGGTTTCGAACGCCTGTTTGTCGCCGATTTTCAGTGATTTGTCAATAATTTCAATGGCCTCATCGATTTGTTCTTCGGTGATGATCAGCGGCGGCGCAATCACCAGGGTGTCATACCAGGCGGCCATATACACCCCCTGTTTCATGGCATCACCGGCAATTTGAGCCGTCATCAACGTTTTGCCGCTGAGTTTGTCAGCTTTATAGTCAAAAGGTTCTTTTGTTTTGCGGTTTTTCACAATTTCAAGCGCCCAGAAATGTCCGATGCCGCGAACATCACCGACACAAATGTGCTTATCACCCAATTCATAAAGTTTTTTCTCCAAATGCTGACTGGCTTTCTGGGGCAAGCCGGATTTAAATAATTTATCATATTCCGCAATTGCCGCAGGAATGGCGGATGCTGCCAGTGGATGATAGGCATAGGTATGCCCATGACAGAAGAGTTCTTTTTCGAAGTATTCGGCAACCTTATCCGATGAAACGGTAATACCGACCGGTGTGTAGGCTGCCGTTGATCCTTTTGCGGTGGTCAGGAGATCCGGTTCAACGTCCCAGTTCTCCATTGCAAAGGTTTTGCCGGTGCGGAACCAGCCCGACATGACCTCATCGGCGATCAGAAGGACGTCGTTTTCATCACAGATTTGCCGCAGTATGGGGAAGTATTCCGGCGGGGGCACGATTCGTCCGTTGGTACCCACAACCGGCTCGACAATCATGGCCGCCACGTTGCCTTCTTCTTTGATCATATAATCCAGGTAACGGGCGCACTGGACTTTGCAATCCGGATAGGCCAGGTCAAAGGGGCATCGATAGCAGTAATTGTCCGGTGCAAAACACACCCCGTCAACGACGCAACGCGCCTGCTCGGCAAACCAGCGCCGTGGATCTCCGGTAAATGCCGCGCCGGCTGCCGTAGCACCATGGTAAGAATGATACCGGGAGATGACTTTATAGGCAGGTGCCTTTGACTGTCTGACCATTTTTAAAGCAGCTTCGTTTGCTTCCGTACCGCTGGTTGAAAAAAAGAATTTGTTCAAGTTTTTGGGCATAACCGCCCGCAGTGCCTCAACGGCTTCAATGGCGGCTTCATTGGCAAAACCGGGTGCCACATAAGCCAGCTTTTCGGCCTGTTTGGTGATGGCCTCGATGATGGCTTTGTTTTTATGACCCAGGTTGGAACACATGAGCTGGGAGGAAAAATCAATATAGGATTTTCCTTTATCATCGTAAAAATAGACGCCCTCCGCATCCGTTATGAGCAGCGGAGTTGTCCAGGCACTTTGGCGATTCCAGGTGCCATAGGTGTGATCCGTCAACGCTTTAATTTTTGCGACAGCTTGACTCATTTTGCCTACTCCTTTTTGATATGGGTTTGCCGTGCATATCGCCCCGCTAAAGGGAGGGGGGCTGTTAAATCCGCCTGAGGGTCCCTTCTGCAGGGCTTGCCGGTTGATTAGAAATGATTTCAAGTCGGATCAGGCTGAGTGGTCCATCATCCCCCAGCCGCTTTGGCTACATCTCCTTGAGCTTATTGAGATGGGCGGTATGTTTTTTCCCGACGGTCTTTAAGGCGCGCGCAACCTCAGGCTGGGCTTTGATTTTTGCTGCAGCTTCGGTGTAGTAGCGAACTGCTCTCTCTTCCAGGCGGCGTGCCGCATCCACTGCTTCGGAAGCGCCCATCGAATCGGCGCCTTCACATTCTTCACAAAATGGCGCACGGATGAAATCTTTGATCGGTTCCAGGATCATTTCGGTCACATTTTCGCGGCGGGTTCGCTGAACGGATTTGACATTTTTGTTGATGGCCGCTGCAAATTCTTCAAACATGTGTTTATGATCCGCGCAGGCCGGGTTCTCCGCCACGGTTTTGTAAAAACCCAGATCCTGTAACTCCAGCTCTTCCGCAAAATTGAGTATACTCCCAAAATTCTCTAAGGGCATGGTTTTCTCCCATTCATAAAGCGTTGCTTCTTTTTTACTTATATCTGTGATAAAAGTTATAGGAGTTGTGGAGTGAATAAGATTTCGGAATGCGGATTTCGGATTAAAAATATGCGGCGCATCTGATATTTCAATCTGCAATCCGCAATCTAAAATCCGCAATTGATTTTACTCCATTACTCCATGAATAGTTGGTTCGTTGATCACCCGCGAGATTTAAACAAGGCTGCCTTGCTGCAATTAGAACCATCTCTGGATGACTACTTTAGTATCCGTAAAAAAGTTAAAGATCTCCTGGCCGTGTGCTTTGGTGTCGCCAAACATCGAACTGCCGGCACCGCCAAACGGGAAAAAGCTCATGGGTGCCGCGATACCGATATTGATACCCACCATGCTCGGTAGGACGCGATACTTGAATTCGCGGGCGGATGCCCCGTTACTGGTATAAATGCAGGTAGCGTTGGCAAAACCGCGGGTATTGATCAAGTCAATGGCTTCATCCAGATCTTTGGCTCGAACCACACTGACCACCGGGCCGAATATCTCTTCTTTGGCGATGGTCATATCAGGTTTGACATTGTCAAATAATGTCGGCCCGACAAAAAATCCATTGGGATATTCATCGACTTTAAAATCGCGCCCGTCCATAACCAGATCCGCGCCTTCTTCAATACCTTTTTCGATGTAACCTAACACTTTTTCTTTATGGGCAGCTGTTGCCAGAGGTCCCATGGCAGACTGTTCGTCCAGACCGTTGCTGACTTTCATAACCTTGGCCGCAGATGAAAATTTTTCAACGAGTTCGTCGGCAACGTCTCCCACCGGCACCAGCACCGATCCGGACAGGCAGCGCTGCCCCGTACATCCGTAAAACGAAGTGATCAGGGAGGGCATGGACGCTTCCAGATTGGCATCCGGCATGACCGCCACGATGTTTTTGGCTCCGCCCAGCGCTTGAACGCGTTTGCCGGTTTCACCGCAGCGCTGGTAGATATATTTTGCTGTGGGTGTGGATCCCACAAAAGAGATGCCTTCAATGTCCGGGTGATCCAGCAAACCATTAACCACGTCGCGCGAGCCGTGGACCATGTTGACGACGCCTTCGGGAAAACCGACCTCATCGAGGACTTCAAAGATTTTGGTTTGGGTCATGGGAACCAGTTCGGATGGCTTGACAATAAAGGTGTTACCACAGACAAGGGCATAGGGCAGAAACCACCAGGCCACCATACCCGGGAAATTGTACGGAACGATGGCAGCGAAAACTCCCAATGGCTGGCGATACCCCATACAGTCAATATCCTTGGCGATGTCTTCCAGGGTGTATCCCGTCATCAAGGTGGTCACTCCGGTGGCGTGTTCAATGTTTTCGATCATACGCCGGACTTCCCCCCGCGCCTCGTCGATGCACTTGCCCTGCTCGGTGGTCAGAACCCGAGCGATTTCTTCAAAATTTTCTTCAAAGGCATCTTTGAGCCTGAACAAATAACGGGCACGCGTCAGCGGCGGCGTGGTGCGCCATTCCCAGTAAGCGTCTTTGGCGGCTTTGACTGCCTTGTCAACGTCTTCGCTGGTTCCGTAGGCGACCTGGGCGATTTTTTCTCCCTGGGCCGGGTTCCATACGTCCCCAATCGTTTTCGAGTTGGATTCCACCCATTCACCGTTGATGTAGTTTTTCATTAATGGCAGTGACATACCGTGCCCTCCTTTGCTGAAATCTTATATTTTGTAAGCGTTCACAGGTTCAAGGTTCACCGTTCAGGGTTGAATTGACTGTTATTAACCCTTAACCCGCCGGAGGTTTATCCGCCTCTGGTGGGCGGGCAAGCCCTTGAAGCGCTGAACCCTTGAACGGTTTTTGATTCAATATCAATTTTAAGCAACTTTAAGCAAATCCTATTTTGATGTCAAGAATTAATTTTAATTATTCTGCGAAAAATAAAAATAAATTATTAAAAAAATACGAATTAAATCAATTTATATTCTGTATATCACGTTATCAAACAAATAATTGTTGTTTTTCTTATTTTCAAGTGGTAGGGTTTTCGTCGAAACGTACTTAATCGCAAAGGGCTAAGCGCAAAGCGCAGAGCGTAAAAAAATGCATTGCCTTCGTCATTCCAGAGTGGGGGTTACAATGAAGCGGAATAATTCATCCAATAAAAAGAAAATGCTGGATCAAATAGATTGTCAGATGATCGGGCTGTTACAAAAAGACGGTCGCATACCCAATACCGAAATTGCTAAGAAGCTGGGGGTGTCAGAGGCGACGGTCCGCAGCCGTTTAAATCGCCTGATTGAAGAAGAATACATACAGATTGTTGCGGTCAGCAACCCGATGAAGCTGGGTTTTGAAATTGTCGGTATTCTTAGGATTAAGGTTGATATCAACAAAATTGAAAGTGTTACAAAGGAATTGTCGAAACTCAAATCGATCTGGTTTGTTGTTCATGCCACGGGGGATTCCGACATTTATACCGAGTTTGTGGCCAAGTCGCTGGATGAGCTGAATGATTTAATCTGGATAGAATTTACACAATAGACGGTGTCGTCGAGACCGAGACATCCTTGATTCTGAGATATATTAAACGACGTATGACTGGGGCACGGCCCTCCCCTAAAACTCGTTTCAAACACTCATCTTTTGGCCCAGGGCTGTGTTGCTCGGCGCCGAAACTTACTCGCGTACGATAAAGTACGCTCCGTCGTTTCGACCCCTCGCGTCGTGCCCTGAACCAAAACCTAAGCGCTTGAAACGAGTTTAGGCTAATTTTAATTGTTGGTAAGATAACTTTTATGCTTATTGCCGGCAAAGTGGCACTAATACTTTATTCCCATTAAATTCCTACCATCCTTTTCTGTTTCTCGTGCCTTTTGAACACCTTAATATATTAAATATAGATGTGAAATCCCGCATTTTGCGGGAGCCCTCGAACAAGATCTAAGGCCTTAAAAGCCGGTTTAGTATTTTATAAAACCAGGAATTAAAACTTCACAAGTCGCATGCGAGTCCGTCTAACAAATGAATTTATTGTAGGGCGGCCCACCGTGGCCGCCTATTCGCCGGCCGGCACGGTGTCCGGCCCTACTTAATTTGATGCTTCGGTTTTTTCAGCGCTCTATTCAGCCGGGCATTCTCGGGCCAGCGTATCTATCTGCCGGTTGAAATCATCCATCAATGCATTCAGCTCTTTGACTTTAGGGTCAACTCTAAATCTTATCGTCATCGTAATCGTGAATCGGTTCCGTGTCGAGAACAGCCCCCAGGCCTCGGGAGGTCATGCGACCCGTCGGCACCGTAGCCTCGGATATGCGGGCATAGGAATAGCAGTCACCAATGGACTCGATCATGAAGGCCAGATAACCGGCCAGCATACCGAATGTACCGCCAAGCTTTTTTCAAATTTACAATAAAAAATGAATCATTATGAGAAATTAAAGCTATTATCAATTGACAATTTTCACCGAAAGGCATAATCTTTTGACTTTTGTTCAACAAATCATACCGTGCGATTCGCCAGATGAAGATTTCGTGTCAACCCAAGGGTCGATTACCTCAACAGGCCAAATGTCACTCAATTCAGGTACTAAACGATATACCACGCGCTAGGAGGAATAATTGTGAGTAATTTAGATAAATTTAAGGAAATGGAGCAAAGGGCTTGATCTGGCCCAGGCCATTGCCGAAGCGGACCGCTGCCTGCTTTGTCATGACGGCCCCCTGCTCCGAAGGATGCCCGGCCGATACGAAGCCGGCTGAATTTATCCGCAAACTCCGTTTTAAAAATGTGACCGGCGCCATTCGCACCGTTAAAGCAAACAACATTTTGGGAGGCGCCTGTGGGGATTCTTTGTCCGACTTCGCGACTCTGCGAGGAAAAATGCAGCGCGATGTTTAAGTCTCAAAATCGACCCCGAAGGCGCTGACCGTCCCATCCAGATCGGGTAAAATCCAGCGGTTTCTGGTTGAACATTCATGGGAAAGGGGTTTCAAGGTATTTGAAAAGCCTGAACCCCGATCCGAAAAAATTGCGGTGGTGGGATCCGGTCCCGGGAGGATTGAGCTGTGCGGCCGAACTGGCCAAAGACGGCTATCAGGTGACGGTTTTTGAGGCAAGACCGGAACCCGGCGGGGTTTTGCGTTACGGGGTTGTCTCCTACCGCTTCGATCTGAACTTTCTTGAACATGAAATGGCGGATGTTGAAGCGCTGGGTGTTAAATTTCAGTGCAACACACCCGTTGAAGGTAAAAACGGTGCCGAAAATCTTTTAAAGGACGGTTTTGATGCCGTATTTCTGGCTCCGGGTTTGTGGGATGTGGCCACGATCAAACCGGAAGGCAAAGATATCGAAGGTCTGTTTTCATCGGTAGACTATCTGGCGGCGCTGCGTGACGGACGCTTTGAGGAAATTGAAAAGAAAATCAAGGGCAAAACCGTTGCGGTCATCGGCGGCGGATCGGTGGCTATGGATTGTATTGAATCTGCTGTCAGACTGGATACCAAAGACGTTTATCTGATCTACCGGCGGTCCTATTGCCAGATGCCGGCTGAACCTGACGAGCGCATCGAAGCCCAGGAAGCCGGGGTCCATTTTCTGCTGCTGAATCAGCCGGTGGATTATGTGACCGATAAAAAGAATCGGCTCAAGGGATTGAAACTGGTCCGCACCCGTTTGGGAGCGCCTGACGCGTCCGGCAGAAGAAGACCGCAAGAAATCAAGGGCTCTGAATGGATGATGGATGCCGATGTGGTCATCGAGGCCATTGGTAATAAAGCGCCCGATGAGTCTTGCGAGTGGTATCCCAATGTCAAAGTCGATCGCAAAAAGCTCATCAAAGCGGATCCGGAGACCGGCCAAACCTCGGTTGCCGGAATTTTTGCCGGTGGTGATATTGTTCGCGGTCCGGCCCTTGTGGTTCAGGCGGTTCAGGACGGCAAAGTGGCCGCCCGGGCGATCAAGGAGTACCTTCAGAAATGACGAGTGACGAATGACTATTGACGAATTGTGGATGTCGCTCCGCTCCGTCATTTTTCTAATATTTTTATAGATGAAAGAATTCCTTAAATATTCAATATTCAATCGAAAATATTCAATTGTGTCTAAATAGGAGGCAATATCGTGGTTAACAACGTCGATTTATCCGTCGATTTTTGCGGTGTAAAGTTTAAAAATCCGTTTCTGCTCTCATCTTCACCGGTTTCCAACAGTGCCGAGATGGTCGCACGCTGTTTTGATGCCGGCTGGAGCGGGGTGGTATTTAAAACCCTGAATTCCGATCGGCTGCCGATCATCCATCCCCGTCACCCCGGATGCACTGCGTTCATTACGGCAGCAAAAAGGCAATGGCGGTGCAGAATGTCGAGATGATTTCCGATCGCCCCTTGAAGGACAACCTGGCGGAATTTTTGTATTTAAAGAAGAATTACCCCGGATCATCCCATTATCGCCAGCATTATGGGGTTTTTCACCGATGAATGGGCCTATCTGGCCAAGGCGGCCGAAGACAACGGGGCCGATATACTGGAGCTTAATTTTTCCTGTCCCCACATGTGCATCGAGGGAGCCGGTCATAAGGTCGGCCAGGCCTTTAAGCTGCTCGAAGGGTTTACCGCAGCGGTCAAAGATGTGGTATCCATTCCGGTGATGGCCAAAATGACACCCAACATTACGGACATGAATGAACCGGCCATGTATGCGAAAAAAGGGGGTGCGGACGCCATCTCCGCCATCAACACCGTGCGGGGCATTTCTTCAGTCGGTCTGGATGATTTTGTTCCCACACCCAATGTTTTCGGGAAAGGCGCCATCAGCGGGACCTCGGGGCCGGCTGTGCGGCCGATCGGATTGAACTTCATCGCCTCCATGGCCCAGAATGACCAGCTGAATCTGCCGCTTTCGGGAATCGGCGGAATCGAGACCTGGATTGATAGCCTTGAATACATCCTGCTGGGCGCCTCAACGATTCAGGTGACCACCGGAATCATGCACTACGGCTATCGAATCGTTGAAGACATGATCGAAGGTCTTTCCGATTTCATGGCTGAACGCGGAATTAAGTCGGTTTCGGATTTGGTAGGGCAAAGCGTTGCCGAACCTCCACGAAACCGAGGCCTTTGATTTGGAGCGTCAGGGAATTACCCAGTATGATCTGGATAAGTGCATCGGCTGCGGGCAGTGCTACATTGTCTGTCAGGATGCCGCCGGGCAGGCCATTGAATGGGATGCCGAAAGCCGGCGGCCGGAATTGATCGAAGACAAATGCTTAAGCTGTATGCTGTGCAAATTCGTCTGCCCGGTTCCGGATCTGATTTCCTACAAGGAAATGCCGCAGGATTGGAAACCGTCAGGAAACTGCGGTTATGGACAAAAATATGGAGAAAGACATTAAACTAGAGCCATTTACAAAGGAGGGCCCCGATGAGTGTGTTATTTAAAGGAGGTACAATCGTTAATACCACCGGTCGTTATGTGGCCGACGTTTTTGCAGATGGCGACCAAATTAAAACGATCGGGACCGATTTGGACAACCCGGCGGATGAAGTGGTCGATGCCAAGGGACTCTATGTTCTTCCCGGTGCCATTGACCCGCATACCCACCTCTGCATGCCGTTTATGGGGACCTATGCCCAGGACGACTATGAAACCGGCACCATTGCAGCGGCCTGCGGCGGTGTGACCTGTGTGGTGGATTTTGACCTGCAGCAAAAGGGAGAAACCCTGCTGGAAGCCCTGGAACGTAAAAAAGCCCTGGCAGAAGGAAAAGTTGCGGTTGACTATTCCCTGCATCCGGCCGTAATGGATCCCCGGCCGGAAGTCATCGAGGAAGTCAAAAAAGCCTGTCTGGACTACGGCACCCCCAGCTTTAAAATTTTTATGGTCTATGACTTCCGGGTGGATGATGCCACCATGATTAAGCTTTTGGAACAGACCAAACAGCATGGCGGCCTGGTGCAGGTGCATGCTGAAAATGTTCACATTATTGATCACATGAATGCGGTTCTGGAAAAAGAAGGCAAACTGGAACCCTATTACCATGCGGTCAGCCGGCCGAATCTGGCTGAGGAAGAAGCCATCAGCCGGGCGTCTAAAATGGTTGAGATGACCGGGTCGCGAATTTACATTGTGCATCTGTCATCAAAAGAAGGTCTCTGGGTTGTTAAAGCGGCCCGCGACCGGGGCGTTAAGATCTATGCCGAAACCTGTCCGCAGTATCTCTTGCTGGATGAAGAGCGCTACAGGGAACCGGATTGGAACGGCGCCAAGTATGTGATGTCACCGCCGCTGAGAACCAAGGAAAGCAACGCGGCCCTGTGGGAAGGCTTGCGGGGCGGCGATTTGCAGGTGGTTGCCACCGACCATTGTCCCTTTGACTTTAACGGCAAAAAAGATATGAACGGCAAAGACGATTACAAAAAAATTCCGAATGGCGCTCCGGGAATCGAAACGCTGTTAATCATGCTGCATTCGGAAGGTGTGGCCAAAGGGACGCATTACGCTCGAGAAGATGGTGGATGTGCTTTCATGCGGCACGGCCCGCATGTTCGGTCTCAAAGACAAAGGTGAAATCGCCGTGGGCAAGGATGCCGATATTGTGCTCTTTGATCCGGATCAAAAATTTACCGTCACCCAGAGCAAACTGCATATGAACGTTGATTATACCCCCTATGAGGGATTTGAGGTCACCGGTATGCCGAAAGCGGTCTATGCGCGCGGCAAAAAAGTGTCGCAATGGAACGGCGAGCAGATGGAGTTTGTCGGTGAGGTCGGCAGAGGGCGGTTTATTAAGCGGGAACCCTTTGAACCCTTTTAAAATTGGTTTCAAAACCATTTTGGTGAGACGCATTTCACTCTTTAAATTCATGTCGATACGCCTTGCCGGATCCCATCATCACGCTTATGGGGATGCAGCGTTTCAATATTTTCGCAGACGATTTTAATGGCTGCTGCGATCGGTATCGAAATCAGCGCTCCCGACAACTCCCCACAACCAACCCCAGAATAACAGCGAAAGCAGGACCACTACGGGGCTTAAATTTAACCGGTCCCCCATGAGTTTCGGTGCAAGCGCATTTCCCATGCCCATTTGGATGGTTACCACCGATAAAAGGGTAATGACACCCGGCCATATCGATGGATAGAATTGCACAAACGCCAGCAAAACAGGGGGGATGGAGGCCATAATGGAGCCTACCGTTGGAATAAAATTCAGAAAAAACGCCAGCGCCCCCCAGGTAACGGCAAAATCCACCCCGATAATTTCCAACGCCAGCCATACCAGATCGCCGGTGGTAAAGCTGATCAAAAATTGCAGGGACAGATAGCGCCGGATCTGCGCGGTAATTGAAAAGGTAATGCGGGCAATCTGGTCGGCATCTTCGGCTGAAAAAGATTTAAGAATTTTGAATCGAAAAAAGGGTTTGCCCAGCAATATGAAGAAAAGGAATATACTGACCAAAACCAGCTGGGAGACAAACACAAAAATGGATCGCGAAAAAGATGCCAAAAAGCGCCCGATGTTCTGCCCCCAGTCGATGCCTGCCAGGGGATCAAAACGCCAGATTCCATTTGCTGGTTACCAAGGCAATTAGATCTGTGAATCGCGCATGGTATTTCGGGTAGGCCGCCACAAATGCCGAAAACCGAGCAAACAGAAATGTACCGGATAAATAAAAAACACCGAGTAAAACAATCAGTATGATAAACGCCGCCAGTGTTGTCGGTATTTTGCGGGCCGTCATGAAATTGATCGCCGGACCAATAAGAAAGGACAGCAGCCAGGCAATAATCAGCGGAAGAATGACCGATTGGGCGGTTTTTAGCACAACCCCCACGGCAACCATCACCAGGATGCCCAGAAAGATAAATGTTATCTTGCTTCTATCAAATTCCATCGTAAGATTTCTATCAATTCAACCGGCGGGTTAATTCCCGCACACATTATCCTAAGCCTGCCCATCGGGTCAACCGCAAAGTGTCAGACATTCGTATTTCAGATACGCTGCCCGAAACGATCCTCTTTTCCCAGCCTTCAATATGGCAGGCGGCAATACTTGACAATCTCATTTTAAGTGTGTACATTTAATGTGTACACTTTGCGAAGGATCATGGCAGGAACTGTTTATTGGAGGCCGGCATGATTGAAATCAGCGTAAAAGAAGCCCGCCGCAAGTTCAGCAAGCTGCTAAACAGGGTTGCACAAGGTGAAGAAATTGTCATCACCCGCCGCGGAAAAAAAGTTGCGCTTCTGGTATCAGCGGATAAAGGCAAAGAATTGCCGAGCATGAAAGATTTTCGGGCATCACTGGTGGTATCGGGCGAGCCGCTCAGCAAAACGGTAATTGAACTAAGGCGCGAGGATCGTTTCTGATGTTTTACATCGATACCAGCGTACTGGCCGCATATTATTACCCCGAGCCGATCAGCGATTCTGTGGAAAAATTCATTTTAAAAATCAAGCGCCCCGTCATCAGCGCTCTGACGGAAGTAGAATTGGTCTCTTCTCTCTCAAGAAAAGTTCGTGAAAAAAGCATTTCCAAAAAGGCCGCTAATCAAATACTCTCCAGATTTCAATCCCACCTGGCAAGCGGATCCTTTGATAGGCTTGCAGTCGTAAACGTTCATTATCAAACGGCCAAAAGCTGGATTTCTCAATTTGTTACCCCACTCCGAACACTGGATGCCTTGCATCTTGCAATCACATCGACCAATAATCTGTCGCTGGTAACCGCGGATCAACAACTCGCCGGCGCAGCCGAACACTTTGGCATAAAAGTGCATCCTTTTTAGTCTGCATCGGGATTAATTTCATCGATCAGTTTTTGGCGGAGAGCAGTCCATTGGGCCGGATCAACGATACACTCAAAAACAGAATACTGAACCCTTTGGCCATAATTTTTGCACGTCTTTGCCACCCGCCGCAACCGGCGTTGCCCACCTTTATCAGCTGTTGAAATATTGAAGATAACAGTTGAATTGCAAACTGACTGTAAAATTTTTCTTTACAAGTGGCCATTTGGCCATTATAATATGGTCAAACGCCATACCTCAAAATA
>PVMK01122825.1_pt1 | contig 50209 bp, 41 predicted proteins | sample 1853481 | NCBI WGS metagenome assembly PVMK01 (sample SAMN08533507, study PRJNA380276) | Marine sediment metagenome, whole genome shotgun sequencing project.
CATGTTGTCAACATACAGGGCCGTGCTCCAATTGAGGCTGTCCAGGCCGAATCGAAGGTTGAAGACACTCTGGGAAGGATGGGTCCGAACGGCGCCCTCACCCAGGGTGGACGTGATTCCTTCGAGCGAGTTGACCGAGTCGCTCTGGTACTGATAAACGCCCAGAATATAAGGTTGTGCACCCCATAGCTGATTGTCAAAGTTGTACTGAACCGTTATGGCCCCTTTCCATTTGGGTACCATGGGTAAGCGGGTGCCCTTCACCGCAGTCAATGGTTCATCACCGTCGGCAAACAGGACGGCATCTTCAGACAGTTCCGCATTGTTGTAACCAAGCACGCCGCCGATTTGCCAGTTCAGTGCCGGAATCCATGAGAAATCCGCCTCGAAACCGTTGATCTCGGCTTCCGTGAAATTGAGGATACCGTTCGTGTAGAAAGCCGCGGTCGGATCGACTGCTTCGATCTGGATATCTTCCCAGACCATGTGATAAGCCGTTATGTTGAACTGGAAACGGCCGTCGGCCCAGGTGGTCTTGGTGCCGAGCTCATAGTTCGTCAACTCATCCGGCTCGAAGGTGTGAAACGTCCCGTCGGCCCCGAATTGGGTGCCCCTTTTGCCGGAATTGACACCACCACTGCGAAAGCCTTGCGAGTAGGTGAAGAAGACCATCTTTTGATCATCGATCCGGTAGGTGACGTTGCCTTTGGGCACGAAGCCGTCATCTGATGATTCCGCGAATTGATTCGCGTAACAGGTATCGAAACCCGTCTGTGGCAGGCCGTCAACCTGCCAGGCATCCCTGTCAGCCTGGGTTCCGCAGGTCATAATGTTGGTTTGTGGTGGATTGATCAGGGTGCCGTTGCGCGAGATTCTGTCCTGGTCAATATCGTACCAGCGCCCACCCAGGGTGATTAGCCAGTTTTCGTTGATATCAAGGGTGACCTCGCCAAATATGGCTTTTTGTGTCTGGTTTGTTTCGTAGACCCCATGCCACCAATTTTCCGACAGCTTGTCCAGGGTACCGAAATAGTAGTAGTGCAGATAGCTGGCATAAGTGAACTGTCCGACGCAGCCCTCGGCTGCCGCATAGTCCACGCTGCAGTTGTCACTCAATCCTTCGACATTGGCGGTAAAAGACTGTGGCCCCCCCTCAACCTTGTTGTAGAAAACACCAGCGATCCACGACCAGCGGCTGTCACTATCGGATGAAGATGACAATCGAGCCTCGAAGGAAGTTCGGTCGGTGACTTGCTCATCAATGGACCATGCATGTGGATCGCCGCCAAAATCATAGGCAAGGATATAGGGATCGTATTCCCGCCAGTAGTCCCCGGTCTCCTGAAACGCGAACAAATAGGAGGTGGAGTCCGCAAGGTACCGGGTTTCGCGATGGGCGAACCCGCCCGTTACTGTCAAGTCGGCCCAGCCCAGGTCGCCCTCAGCCGTCAATGCCAGCTGGTACCACTCATCTGACCAATCCTCGTTCTGGAAGCGGATTTGATCCCATTTTCCCAGGTTGCTGTCTGCCCAATAGCCTTCAGCCAGGTCGACATCCCCAAAGCCATCTGCATCGGTGTTCTGGTAGATGGCCTGGGCGTCAATGGTCCAGTTTTCGCCAGGCGTCCAGCGCAGGGTTGCACGCGCACCCCAGGTGTTACTCGTATTAACGTTTTTGTCGACGTAATCGGCATTGTCAAAAGTTCCACCCGGGCTGGGTCCGAGGATGTTATCAACCCAACCCGCATCTTCGGCCGCAAAACCGACCAGGCGCAAGGCCAGCGTATCCTGGATCAGCGGAATGTTCACCATGGCACTGACGTCGTAGCCCAGGTCACCACCCTTGACAGATTCTCCGTTAAGATCCACCCAGCTTGAGAACGCGGCTGTGTCCGGTTTGTTGGTAATGATGCGTAAAGTGCCGCACTGTGCTGCTTCGCCAAACAGAGTCCCCTGCGGCCCGGCGAGTGCCTCCACACGTTCAATATCGACCAGCCTGGGGTCCGGGTTGAATCCGGTCGAGCTGATCGGCTGCTCGTCGAGATACACACTGGTGGTTGGGTTTTCACCAAAGGAGATGGATGAAGTCGCGCAACCGCGCATGATCACGTTGGTTCCGCCCGGTTCGCGCCGGCCGAAGGTAAGGCTTGGAATCTGCCCGATATAATCATCGAGTCGCTTGAAACCCTGGAGCGTGATGTCAGAATCGGTGAAGGCCGTAATGCTCATCGGCACATCTTGCAGGTTGATGTCACCCCGCTTGGTTGCCGTTACCAGCACCTCTTCCAGCACTAGGGTGCTTCCTGAGTCCTCGCTTTCTACCTGCTCAGCATCCTGCGCGTAAACGCCGGCTGGTATGCCTGCGCAAATTGCAGAGATGATGGCGCTGAGTGATTTGACAGGATATTGTTGATTTGATTCGTTATTTCGCTTCATTCGACCGGCCCCGGTGGATTTACTGGTTGAAATACAAAAGTGTCAATTATAATTAACGTAGTTTTTTGATTGGTTCTCTATTTATAATGCCATACCTGTCGCGAAATTTCTAATTCTGATAAAACTGTTATATAAAGGAGTCGCAGCGCCAGTAATACCTTTCAAGTGATCGGGGCGCCTATGGCTGACCAGGGGGTCAATAAAGACTGTGTTAAATATAATTAACGGTTGTTTTCTTCACACTAAAACTGTTGCATCATTCTCAATTCCGGCTGTAAATTTTGTGAGGTAATCGGTGGCTGCATTAATCGCTACATCGGTGGTTCGAGGCAGCATTCAGGGTGAGAGCCATGGTGGTGTTTACCTGCTTGATTTCGATCTCGATCTCAATCAGGGCCAGGCTGCGATGGCCATCGACTGGAATACAGCGGGTATCGATTGGAAGGGTCGCGGATGGGACCGCGGCCTGCGTGGCATAGCGTTTGATGGTGATCGTGTTTTCATCGCAGCCAGCGATGAATTATTTGAATATACGCCAGAATTCGAACTGGTTGCTTCGTACCGTTCGCCTTTCTTCAAGCATTGTCACGAAATTGCTCGCTATAAGCGGCGTTTGTTCCTGACTTCAACGGCTTACGACTCCATTCTTGGCTTCGACCTGGATAAAAACCAATTTTCCTGGGGCTTGCATATCGCCAGTGTTGCCGATGAGTTCAGAGCCACGCCGTTCAATCCCGGCGGGCAGCAAGGGCCGTCTCCGGACAACAAGCTGCATCTCAACAATGTGTTCTGTAATGAAAACGGGATGTACATCAGTGGTCTGAGAACCGAGAGTTTGCTGCATTACAGTGGCCACAAAATCACGATATTCGTCAACCTGCCGGTGGGGAGCCACAACGCCAGGCCCTGGCGGGATGGAGTACTATTCAACGACACCGAGTCGAACGCGGTTCGCTTTGTGACGCGCCAGAGGAACCATGTCTTCCAGGTGCCACATTACCCGGCCGAGCAACTCACACACACCGATTTGGACGATTCACGTATTGCCAGGCAGTCCTTTGCGAGGGGCCTTTGTACGATTGATGACAAGGTGATCGCTTCAGGTTCCTCACCATCTACCATAACGTTTCATAACGTGGACACCTTGAAAACCACGTTGAGCATTAACCTGTCGATGGACATCAGGAATGCAATCCATGGCCTGGCGGTGTGGCCGTTTCCGATCAAGGCCGGTTGATGGACTCATACTGCTGGTAGCGGGGCAGTACCGGCTCGAGTACTTCGATCAGTTCTGCAAGGTGTTCTTCGTGATTGCGCCAGAAATTTACTGATTTGCTGTACACCGGCTGGCGGACCTGCTCAGAGCTGGCGGTGCGAACCGGGCGTTCAGTTTGATGAAAATTAATACAGGCGTCCTCAAAAGGCAGGTCACAATAATCGAGCAGGCGGCTCACCTGGTTTTCGAAATCAGTTACGACCTCTTCATACTGCACGGTCAGGCAGCGCCCGGGCAGCACTTCATGCCAGTGATCCATCATTCGCTGGTATTGAATGAAGTACTCACCGATTTCGGTCAGGTCGTAGGTGAAACTCTGGCCCCTGGCAAACAGTTGCCGAAAACTGCTCAAACATGAATCCAACGGATAGCGGCGTGCATCGATGATCTTGGCATTGGGCAGTATCAGGTGGATAAAACCAACGGTCGGAAAGTTATTCGGCATCTTGTCGATAAAAAATGGCTTACCCTCGGTGCGGTGAATCCGTGCCAACTCCAGGTAATCACCACCCAGGCGCTTGAAATGTTCTTCATTCAGCTCACGTACTGCGCGGGGATAGTTGACACCGTCTGCCCGGTTTCGGTTTAGCGAAGTTGCCACAGATCCTGCATAAGGAAGCTCGGCGGTGCCCTCGACCTGGCTGTGGCTGGCCAGGATTTGTTCGATCAGTGTCGATCCGGAGCGCGGCAGGCCGACCACGAATATCGGCTCTGCTGAAGGATGTCCCAGGCCGGTATTTTCAGACAGGAATTCCTGGTTGAATACCTCCACGATTACATCGTTCATTACCTCATCCCGTACCGGATCATAGTTCTCCTGCATCCGCCGGCAATGGTTGCCCTCCTGGTAATATTCCCAGGCCTGTCCAAATTCTCCGCGATCCTCGTAAGCCTTGGCCAGCGCGAAAAGGAAATTGACCCTGGATTCATCGCTGAGTTTCTCATCGTGGTCACCTTCTGCGGAAACCCTGGACTCCATCTCATGAATGTCCTCATCGCTCAGGCGGTAAGTTTTCAGGTTGGCCAGGCTCCAGTAGATTTCGCCGTTCTGCGGTTTCTCGCGAATGCAATTGCGATAGGCTTCAATGGCCTCTTCCTGTCGGCCGACCGTTTTCAGTACATGCCCGAGACCCAGCATCGCGCCCGCGTGTTTCGGCGCGAGTTCCAGCACCCTTTGATAGGCTTCAACTGCCTGGTAGGTTTGGGCTGCAATAGACTGGGTGGACCCCAGCAGATAAGTAGCCTGGACATTGTCCGGCTCCAGGCGGACGACCTGCCTGAATTGGTCGATAGCCTCTTCCAGGCGGCTCTGTTTCTTCAGCGCAAAGCCGAGGTCGATTTGCGCCAGGACGAAATCAGGGGCATTGGACAGTGCCCTTCGAAACAGGCGCTCAGCCTGGTAGATCCGGCCGGTCTGCAGAGTTAAGTTGCCGAGCAACCTCATTGCGTCGACATTGCTTGGATTGCTGCGCAGCACCTCGCGATATAGCTTCTCCGCCTCATCCCATCGGCCCTCCTTCTGGTGCTCCGCCGCCAGCGCAAGATTCTTGCGTTCCGGGTTCAGTTCAAACGACTTTTCAAACGCCTTGTCGGCTTTTTTTCCTTCGCCCAGCATGGCCAGCGCTTTACCCAGGTTAAAAAATGCTTGGTCAAGATTCGGGTCCAGTCTCGTGGCTTTCCTTAATATCTCCGCAGCCTCTTCGTGCTGGCCCTTTTCCACCAGAAGATGGCCAAGGTCTTCATGCGGCTTGGCAAAGCTGGGCGCAAGCTGTATGGCCTGGCGGAGGTATTTCTCAGCTTCGGCGATCTGATTACTTTTCAGCAGGATCGCCCCAAGCAGCGCCACCATGTTGATGTCATCCGGATTACGTTCAGCTGCTGAACGGCAAATCACTTCGGCCTTGTCTGCGTGGCCGGAATTGATCAGTGCGATTGCCTCGCTATGGGCGCTTTTTGAAGCATAGGTCTGGCCCATGATCAGCAGTTTCCTTGCTGGTACATCTGCTTAAACCGAAGGCGGATCACAGCAATCGGATGTCGGGCTCTTCATACACCCGAACTTCCACATCATCACCTGCCCGGATCTCACCGGGAACATCAATCACACCGACCACGCCCCGCCGGCCAGATGCGGGCCGCAACCAGGCGTTATCGGCCAGGGGCTGGCTGGAACGGGTGGAATACTTCGACGCAATCTGTGCCCCCATTTCGACACAGGGGGGGGTTATATTCCTCGACCAGCAAGACCGCGCCGGAGGGGAAGACCAGCTTGGTGCCTTTCGGCAACAGGGAAAACTCCGGGATTCCCGAGATGCACAGGTTGGCCCCCAACGTGGCGGCAGACAGCTGCTCGGACAATTCCAGGCGCTCGCTTATGCAATCCATTTCTTCTTTTGAAACACCAGACCACTGGCGTTCATTGCGGCGTGTGGTACCGGCTGGCTCCCATTCACCTTCCCAGGTTTCCCGCTCAGGGCCCTGGTGCTTGTCGCCGGCGAATCCACCAGTTTCTGCTCTCAATGAGGATTGTGCTTGCTTGCTCAGATCATCATTTTTACCCACGTGTAGCGAGACGACTCTACCCGTCAGTGTCTTACCCAAAAATTTCTCCATTCATTTTCCACCGTGGTTGCGGGTGGCCAGGTAACCACCGTTGCAAAAGGATGCTAACGTGAAAGTGTCATTTCAATCCAGAGAATCATAAAAATTTTATCGTAGATTTTTAGAGAAGCAAGCCAAAGGCTCTTGCGATGAATCCACAGCGATGGAATACAGCTACTTGCAGGCCGCTCCAACGTTACCGCCTGACGTAGCGATAACGCTCGCTCATTCGTTTCAGGCAGTCATCAAAAGTCCGGCTGATTTGCGTGGTATTGCGGATTCGTTCAATCTTCGGCCAGGTGGCCCGGCGGCCCTCGAAAATCATCCGGTCGACTTCTGCCGGCCCGAAGTTGGCAAACATCTTGCCGAGGTTCGATATGTGCTTGTCAGGGTAGATCGTTATATCGCCACTGTAGGTCTGGCTGGCAACAGCATGCGCCTTTTTGATCATGGCTCCGATCCCCGGTACATCGAAATGCTGATGCACCAGTTCGAGCAGGTGTTCGAGCTGGACCATTGGCGCCTTGAGGATAACGTCCTGGATGAACGGGATCAGTCCGGTTTCCTCGATTTCCTCATTAAGGAAAGGCACAACGTACGGGTTAGTCTGGCTGACGATGTAGTGATTGATGTTATGCAGCCGGTTGACCTTGTCTTTTGGAATATCATTGTGGAGCGAGCCATCGATCCAGCGGTTTTGCGGCATGTAGGCCACGGATTTTCCCTCAAAATTCTTGGCCCGGAGCTGCACCTCCGGGTACAGACCCGGGACGGCGCTTGAAGCCAGTGCAGCCCACCGGATCAATACATTGGGCGCGGTCAGGTAGTTGAGCAACCTGGGAAACTGGTGGGAATCAGCGGGTGAAATTGATATGTTCAGAATGCGGTTGGTGTGTTCATAGGCCTCGAGAAATGTCATCTCGGGGATGTTGCGATCGATAAATTTCTTCAGTATTTTCTGGTCAAACACCCCTTGCTCTTGACGGCGTTAAACGGGCTGAAAACGCTGCACCATTCGAAATCGATGTACTCGGGATCAAGCAGTGCTTCCAGTTCGGTGTCGGTATGAGTGGCCAGGATGCCGGCCATGATGGAGCCGGCGCTGGAACCGGTGACTACACGGGGCAGCAATCCCTGGGTCTCCAGTTCCTCGATGACGCCAATATGAAACAGGCCTAATGACGCGCCTCCACTCAATAACAACGCAGAACGGCCGAAGCTGCGTGCCGCCCGTTTGAGGAAACGCCTTTTTCGTATGGGCGGCAGGCGTTTTACGTTGGATTCAGATAGAAGCTCAAGTGATGCGGACACTTCGTCCAGGTAATCGTTAATCAGTTTCTTGGTACCGCCTCGGGCTTGCTGGTACAAGGCCGGATTTGCCATATTGCCCAGATTGCCGTGCAATTCCTCCCGCAGGCGGAACATCATGCGGTCATAGTCCCTTTGCCGTCGCAATTTCCGAAATATGGTGACCCGCGACGCGAGTAGTCTGTAGTCGTATTTTTCAGTTTCTTTTTCGGACCGCCACAGATCCCGTCCTTCCAGACGGTCCAGTTCCAACGCCGCGGCGTACCAGGCATCATAATCTGCCGCCTCCAACATGGCATTTTCGGTTTTTCTGAAATGATTCATTGCGTGAGGGTATCAGTGAGATTCATCAATTTCCTTGCCCAGGGTCAGGTTCGTGCCTCAGGATACGTGATCTAAATGGTTTGTGAAGGGTAGTTCCAACACGTGATTACATGTTCAGCTTAAAGTTATACTTAAGAGCGCCTTTATTGCATCGCCCATCGTGAGCAGCTGTAATCAACAAATTCTCCAGGCTGCGATTAAGGCAGGCCACATGAGCGCTGAGCAACCGCTCGCTGGCTTTGTTGATGTCGCCAGTCTTGCTGCAACCATTTCCCGGCTCCACCAGGCTTTTCCTACACACTTTTCGCATACCTTTGCCGCCAAGGCGAACCCGATGAGTTGTGCGCTGGCGCTTGTGAAGGAACATGGCATGGGATGTGAGGTGGCCAGTCCGGGTGAGTTGGAACAAGCCATCCGGGCAGGATTCAATCCGGAAAATATCGTCTACGATGAACCGGCCAAGACAAAAGCTGTTTTAGAAAAAGTGCTCAGCCTCGGCATCAGCCTGAATATAGACAATTTCCAGGAGTTCGAAAGGGTGAGATCACTGGTCCGGGAGATCCAGAGCCGGTCCCAAATTGGTTTTCGGATAAATCCCCAGGTCGGTACCGGCAGGATATCTGCTACGAGCACGGCAACCGTAACGTCGAAGTTCGGGTTTGCACTCGAAGATGAGGGCAGGCGAAAAGCGATCGTTGATTGCTATGCGAGCAATCGCTGGCTGTCAGCTTTGCATACTCACGTGGGTTCACAAGGGTGCAGCATGGAGTTGATGATTGCTGGTATCCGCAGAATCGTCGACCTTGCTGAAGAAATCAATGTCCGCACCGGGTGCCGGCAGATTGAAGTCATTGATATTGGTGGTGGACTAGCGGTGAATTTCGACAACGATGAAGTCAAGCCGGCCTTTGCTGACTATGCCAGATTATTGCAACGGGACGTTCCGGAACTCTTTTCCGGTAAATACCGTGTCAAAACGGAATTCGGCCGTTCCATATTTGCAAAAAACGGTTTTATCGCCTCCCGGATCGAGTACACGAAAAACTCCGGTGGGCGGCAGATTGCCATTTCGCATGCCGGTGCGCAGATTGCCACCCGAACCGTATTCATGCCGGATCACTGGAAAATCCGGCTGTCCGTTTCCGACCCGTCAGGACAATTGAAAAAGGGCAGTCCATTATCGCAGGATATTGCCGGTCCATTGTGTTTCGCAGGTGACATGATTGGAACCGAACGCATGCTGCCGTTGATTGAACCCGGCGATTATGTGATGCTTCACGATACCGGAGCCTACTATTTTTCAAACCCTTTTTATTACAATGTGTTAGCCGCGCCGGCGGTTTATGGAGCGGAAGTACTTAACGATGAGTCTGTTAGCTTCAATGTCTGGAGGCGGCAACAGACAGTGGACGAATTGCTTGCTGTCATCGGCTGATCAACAAGAATCATAATCGTGCAAAAAAGTCATTCTTGTCAGCTGGACGAAATCACCTACTGTCCCGATGGCTGCGAGCTATTCGAGCGCATCAGAGATTTGCCTCACGCCGCCTTGCTCGACAGTAGCCGCCCCTATGCGACGACGGGGCGCTACGACATCCTGACGGCCCAGCCGTGGGAAATTGACCGGCTCAGCCTCGAACCGGGCGCCAGCGAAGAGCAGTGTCAGGAATTATTCGGGCGCCTTGAGCAATTCCACGCCGAATACTATGCGGGTATTCAATCCGCCGGGGACATCCCGTTTTGCGGCGGCATTCTGGGCTATGTGGGCTATGACTGTGGCAACGGCCTGCACGGGGTGACAAAGGCGCAGCAGCCGACACCCCCCCCGGTACAGCTCGGTGCCTACGATTGGTGCGTTATACAGGACCATCTGCTGCGCCGGGCGGTGTTGGTGACGCAACCACGGGTAAACGTTGAGCAGCGCAGGGATTTGCTACTGAGGTTTCGTCAGGCCGTGGCGAGCAGGCCTGCGAATTTCAGGCTGGGTGGCCACTTTGTGTCCAATTTCGAAGCAGAGGAATATAAAAATGCATTCGAGAAGATTCAAGAATATATTGTGGCGGGCGATTGTTACCAGGTGAACCTGGCCCAGCGTTTCAGTGCTCCGTTTGATGGTGACCCCTGGCATGCCTACAGGAAACTGCGGGCGGTCGCCGCTGCGCCGTTTGCGGCCTATCTGTCCCTGGGCAATGACGCGGCATTGATGAGTCTCTCACCTGAGCGCTTTATTTCACTGCAGGGCCGCCGTGTTGAGACCTCACCGATAAAAGGCACACGACCGCGATACAGTGACGACAAGGCAGATCGGCTGGCGGCAGAGGATCTGCTTAACTCGGACAAGGATCGGGCTGAGAACCTGATGATAGTAGACTTGTTACGCAACGATCTGGGGCGCAACTGCGTCCCGGGAAGCATCCACGTGGAGCGCATGTTTGAGGTGCAAAGCTTTCCCACCGTGCACCACCTGGTAAGCACCATCAGTGGCCAACTGCAGGCGGACCGCAGTCCCAGCGATCTGTTGCGTGACAGTTTCCCCGGGGGATCCATTACCGGCGCTCCCAAACGGCGTGCCATGGAAATTATCGCCGAGTTGGAACCCCATCCGCGGCAGACTTACTGCGGCTCCGTGCTTTATCTAAGTGCGGATGGCCGGATGGACAGTAATATCGCGATTCGCACCCTGCTGTGTGATCACGGCGAAATGCGCTGCTGGGGAGGCGGCGGCATTGTCGCAGATTCCCAGTGGCAACAGGAATACCAGGAAACCTTCGACAAGGTGGGGAAATTTTTCGATGTACTGGAGAACTTTGGTAAGTCCTGAACTACCCGCAAGGGGGTAAGTCCTTGATGAATTTTCTGACTCAGCTTTCGAGCCGCGCCTTGGCCTCAATGCGGCGGCGATGCAAAAGTGGTTCGGTGTATCCGTTGGGTTGTGCTTTGCCAAGGAATACCAGGTCACAGGCGGCCTGAAACGCGATGCTGTCATCGTAATCGGGAGCCATGTTTCGGTACAGCGGATCACCCGCGTTCTGCTCGTCGACGATGGTTGCCATGTGTTTCATGGTTTCCATGACCTGCTCTCTCGAACAGATACCATGGTGTAGCCAGTTACAGATGTGCTGGCTCGAAATACGCAAGGTTGCACGATCTTCCATTAAGCCGACGTGCCTGATATCCGGAACTTTCGAGCAACCAACGCCCTGGTCTACCCAACGCACGACGTAGCCGAGAATACCCTGCGCATTATTGTCAAGTTCAGCCTGAATCTCAGCGGCAGACAGTTCCCGGCTACCCAGCAAGGGCGGGGTCAGGATATCGTCCAGGCTGGCCCTGCCACGGGATATCAGTTCCTGCTGACGCTTGCTGACGCTGTAACGGAGGTAATGCGTGGCATGCAGCGTCGCCGCGGTGGGCGAGGGTACCCAGGCACAATTTGCACCGGCCTTCAGGTGCGCGATTTTGCTTTCCACCATGGCCTTCATTTCATCGGGCATTGCCCACATGCCCTTGCCGATCTGGGCCTTGCCACGGAAACCGCATTGCAGGCCGAGGTCCACGTTCCAATCTTCATATGCCAGTATCCATGGCTGTGTCTTGATGGCTTCCTTGGGCAGCACAGGGCCGGCTTCCATGCTGGTGTGGATTTCATCACCGGTCCGGTCGAGGAAGCCGGTATTGATAAACACGACCCTTGCACTGACCGCCCGGATGCATTCTTTCAGATTCACCGTCGTGCGGCGTTCCTCATCCATTAGGCCAACTTTCACCGTGTTGCGTTCCAGGCCGAGGCAGTCCTCGATACGGTCAAACAACTCATTGGTAAACGCAGCCTCATCGGGGCCGTGCATCTTGGGTTTGACGATATAAATGCTGCCAGAACGGCTGTTGGGCCTGGCCGTCATACCCCTGATGCTGTTCATCGAGCACAGCGTTGTGACCATGCCATCGAGAAATCCTTCGGGAATCTCCCGACCTTCCTTGTCGAGCACGGCATTGGTGGTCATCAGGTGGCCGACGTTGCGAACCAGCATCAAACTACGGCCGTGAAGTGTGATTGCCTGCCCATCCGGAGCTGTATAGACACGGTCCGGGTTGAGCCGGCGGGTCATGGTCTTACCGCCCTTGTCGAAAGTGTCGACCAGATCGCCCTTCATCAAACCCAGCCAGTTGCGGTAAACATTGACTTTGTCTGCGGTATCTACCGCGGCCACGGAGTCCTCACAGTCCTGGATAGTAGTCAGCGCGGCTTCCAGCAACACGTCTTTCAATCCGCAGGCAGACAAACCGCCTACCGGATGACCCGGATCGATTCTCAGTTCAAGGTGCAAGCCATTGCTCTGGAACAGGATCAGTTCCGTGTTGCCATCGTTTGCAAATCCGGCAAACTGCTTCGGCTGCGACAATGCAGCTGTGCCTCCGTCTTTCAGGCGCATAACCAGGCCGGCGGGGCGCACCGAAGCATCAACCTCGTATCCGCTCACATCGATGTGCTTGCCACGCGCCAGGGGAACGATTTCATCAAGCAGCGCCGCGGCGGTTTCAATGACCCTGTGGCCGCGTACCGGGTTGAAGCTGTTACCCTTTTCACAGCCGCCGTCTTCGGGGATTAAATCCGTGCCGTACAAGGCATCATAGAGGCTGCCCCAGCGTGCGTTCGCGGCATTCAGGGCGTAGCGTGCGTTACTGAGCGGAACCACCAGTTGCGGTCCTGCAACCCGGGCTATTTCCGGGTCGACATTGGCGGTTGTGATGTCGAAATCATCACCTTCGGGAACCAGGTATCCAATGTTTTTCAGAAATTGTTTGTAAGCCGGAAAATCGAAACCGCCGGGGTTACCGCGATGCCAGTCATTGATTTGCGCCTGAATGTGTTCACGCTTCTCCAGCAAGGCCCGGTTTTTTGGTCCAAGATCCGCTACGAGTTGAGCGAAACCAACCCAGAAATCAGCCGGATCCAGGTCGGTGCCGGGGATGATTTCTTCATTGACCAATTCATAAAGTTCCCGTGCAACAGACAGGCCGTTGCAGGTAATCCTGGAGATCATTTTCTTATTCCCTGCCTTGCTGGCTTGCGTAATAATTCAACAGGCTGTCAATCTCTTCATTGCTGAACTTACCGAGCCCTCTTTCCATCATGGGTGGAACCTGGTGTTCTCCCGTTGGAACATATTTCAAAGTAGCCTTCATGTACGTCACCCATTGGCCGGCCAGCCTCGGCCCGCGGCCTGCCGCGCTGCCGCCCTGTTCGTGACACCTCTCGCAGTACTGTTCGTGTAGTGTGGCGCCGTCCACTACCCGTGACGCATCGAACTCCTGCCTGGCCGGTATAAAGGGCAGTTCGCCATAGTGATTACTTAACGCGTCGATGTCCTCATTGGACAGGCCGTCGGCTATTTTGCACATGTCGGTCCTGGGCCGGGAAGTGTCGCCATGCCGGTAGAGGCTCTTAATGCAGGGGCGGCCCCATATCTGGAAGGATTTCATGGTGCTGGAGATATATTCCCGGGACTGTCCGCCGATGGTGGGTACGTCGCTGTTCAACGATGCGCCCTGCGAACCATGACAGCTGTCGCATTGCGGCGTCAGTTCCCCGATATCGCTGGCGAGGACCATGCCGGTCACTCCAGCCACCAGGGCCAGCAAACAGATTTGCAAATATTTCATGACAGTTTCTCCCCGGGCCATTATCAGGGTAAATGGCCCGGAGATGAAATTATCAGCTGAATTTTAGTCTAGCCGCCGAAGTCCAGTGTCCAGAAGTGCTTGTAGGTATATTCACTTTCAGTGTTGTGCCCGGCGCCGGCGCCGACATGGGTGAATCTCGGATCCATGATCAGGGCGCAGTGACCCGGGCTGTCCATCCACAGACCGACCACGTAGCCGTCGGTGCGGTTTGAGGATGAAGCGGCGATATTTTCACCTACCCGGGTGCCCGACCAGTATGGGAAGACGCGACTGCCCATCGAGGTTCCATTAATGGAAGTGTGCGAAAAATAACCTTCCCTGGCCATTTCCATGGAGTGCGTGACAGCAATGCTGGCCAGCGAACTACTCCATGAAAATGGTGGCTGGGCCGGATACTCGGTGCTGCCGCATACCTGGTCCTGCCCGCGGGCATCATTAATATTGTCCAGCATGGATTGCAGATATTCACCGGTAGTGCTGTCCGGTTCGGCGGCACCTTCAACCGTGATGGTTACCTCGTCAGAGTCGGTTGCTCCATCATTGTCGGTGACTGTAAGACGTAAACGGATCTGACCGGGGCTTTCGGGTGCCGTAAACTGGACATTCGCGCTGTTGGCACCGGAGAGGCTCACCGATGTTCCGGAAACCTGTTCCCAGGACCAGCCGGAGATGGTGCCATCGGGGTCGTCGCCGCTACCCGATACGGTCACATTATCGCCCTGGTTAACAGTGCTGTTAGAGCCCGCGTCAGCCGTTGGAGACTGATTGGGTGGAGGAGCAGGCTCCTCGACGGTAATTGAAACGCTATCCGAATCGGTAGCGCCGTCGTTATCGGTTACAGTCAAACGTAGCTGGATGGTTCCTGCGCTGTTCGGGGCAGTGAAGCGCACGCTGCTGGTATTCGCGTTTTGCAGAGAAACCTGCTGCCCGGAAGTCTGTTCCCAAATCCAGGAGCTGATGGTACCGTCGTTGTCGCTTGCGCTACCGGAAATCTGCACGGTGTCACCGCTCTCAACGCTTTGATTCGAACCGGCGTTCGCGTTCGGTGCCTGGTTTTCAGGTTCGGGTTCAGGCTCTGGTTCTGGTTCAGGCGCCGGTTCGGGCTCTGGTTCTGGTTCAGGCGCCGGTTCGGGCTCAGGCTCTGGTTCAGGTGCCGGTTCGGGCTCAGGCTCTGGTTCAAGTGCCGGTTCGATGATATCGATGATCGTATCATCGCCGCCGGTTTCCCCGGCATCATCGGTTACTGTTAGCCGAAGCCTGATCTTGCCTGCTTCCAGGGGTGCTCTGAACTCAACTGTTCGCTGGTCTGCGTTCACCAGGCTGACGGTTATTCCGGATACTTGGGTCCAGGAATAACTCTCAACTATTCCATCCGGGTCGTATCCACTCCCCTCGACCACTACATTGTCACCGGGATCAACGCTAAACGATGGCCCGGCATCAGCTTCTGGCGCCTGGTTATCCGGGTTGGCTTCTTCGCGGATGATCTTGTCGATCAGGAACTGCTGCGTTGCGGTATCCCAGAAAAGCTCGATATCCACGGTCTCGCCTTCGACCTGTGCCCCATAAATGATAATCCGGCCGTCCTCGGGGGCGGTGACAACCGAACCGGAAGTCTGTACTGAGCGCGGGTCCGAAATGAATTCTGATTTGAATGACGTGGTGGAGAATAAAACGTCCTGGTTTTGCTGATTTCCGTCAATGTCGGTGATAACGACAGAGACCACGTGACCGCCCTCGGACAGAAGTGAGTAATTCCACTTCATGGCCCAGCCGGAAAGCTCAGAGTTGGGAAAATCCGGAAATGCAGCCGCCACGTCCGCGCGCGACCCACCGTAGGGCACCAGGCCTACGCTGATGCCATCAATAAAGGCTTCGACCGAAACGATTTCGTTATCGCTGACTGCCCAACCGGAGATTTGTCCAATACCAGACTTCGTGGAACCCTCTGTGGGCTCTCCGATAGCAAACTTGATTTCTGCCTGTGCGGTCGCACAGATAGCCAGCGTCAGAATTGCTGACAGGAGTTTGAACCCGTTCATCGACCTTCCTCCATGATGGTCTGAATTGCCAGTCCATTGGCATACGTCCTTCCTGGACGCAAAACTTCAACCTTTTTATACCACTATTCAATGGATAAGGCAATTTTCTTAAGGGGTTTCTAGTCATTGTCCAGGTCCGGCAAAATTTTCAGTGGTATTGATTCGGGCTACACTGTGAAATCATATTAGCCGGTCATACAAAGTCCGTTGAGCCAACATACGAGGTGGCCAGTGAAACTATCAACTTTCGGACAAAAATTCGCTCGGAATTCCGGAATCGTCGAGCTCATGGATGACCTGGGATCCGCCCTTGCAAATAACCCGGACATGATCATGATGGGCGGCGGAAACCCGGGCTCCCTGCCAGAGGTGGAAGTTGTTTTCCAGCAGCGTCTGCAGGCGGCAATGGCCGACGCGGGTAAACGCCACAGACTTTTCGGCCGTTATCAGCCGCCCAGGGGCGATCTTGAATTCCGCGTTGAACTCGCCTCATTTCTGAAGAAACAGTTCGGCTGGAAACTCACCGCCAACAATATCGCCATTTCCAATGGCAGCCAGTCGGCTTTTTTCATTCTGCTGAACATGTTTGCCGGAAAGATGCCGGACGGCAGTAATCGGTCAATACATTTGCCGCTGACGCCCGAATACCTTGGATATGCAGACAGCGGGCTCAGCGAGGAGTTTTTTTCCGCGACCCGGCCCGGGATCGAGCTGCTGGATGACCGCCTGTTCAAGTACCGGGTCGATTTTTCAAGGCTGAAGCTGAGCCAGAAAACCGGCGCCCTGTGCGTGTCCCGGCCGACCAATCCAACCGGGAACGTCCTGACTGATAGGGAAGTCGATCACCTGGACGAAATCGCAAGAGAGCGAGAGATCCCGTTAATCATCGACGGCGCCTACGGCCTTCCGTTCCCCAATATCCTGTTTGTGGAAGCGACTCCGCATTGGAACGAGAACATCATTCTCACTCTGAGCCTTTCAAAGCTCGGATTACCGGGCGTCCGAACCGGCATCATCGTGGCCCGGGAAGAAATCATTCGCGCTTACGCCAATGCCAATGGCATCGTAAACCTTGCTTGCGGCAACATTGGGCCTGCCATCGCAACGGAGTTGTTCAGAACCGGGGAAATTCTAACGCTGACGCGTGAGCACGTAACCCCTTTTTACCGGGAACGGGCTCACAAGGCGGTGTGTGCATTCCGCCTGGCGCTGGGTGATCTGCCCTACCACATCCACAAACCGGAAGGCGCTTTCTTCCTGTGGCTGTGGTTTGAGGGTCTTCCCATCAGCAGCCAGGAACTGTACGAACGCCTGAAGAAACGCGGCGTGTTGATTGTGCCCGGTCATCATTGTTTCTTCGGACTGGAGGAGGATTGGCCACACCGGCACGAATGTATCCGGGTTTCTTACGTACAGGATGAAGCGCAGGTGCAGCGCGGAGCTGAAATCATTGCAGACGAAGTCAGCAAGTCATACTGAATCACTAGCCCATCACTTTAGTGATATTTTGATGAAAAAGTAGCCGGCATGATGATTTCATCTATCCGGGCCAGTTGATCCTGGCTGAGTTCGATTCCGCTGGCTTTGCAGTTTTCTTTAATCTGAGAGGGCCGGGTGGCTCCCGTAATACAGGATGTAAAGCCGTCTTTTTGCAGTATCCAGGCCAGGGATAACTGGCCAAGCGTACAAGCTACTTCCTCTGCCACGGCCTGCAGGCGGTCGATGTGTTCCAGCACGTTTTGGTCCGCGGCCAGATCTTTGATCCACTGGTTCTGCCGGTCATCCGTGGCACGGCTGTCAGCGGGCAGGGGTTGGCCCGGCTTGTACTTGCCGGTCAGCAGGCCCTGTTCCAGCGGGGAGAAAACCACCTGGCCAATGCCGTGCTCGCGGCAGACTGGCAGCACTTCCACTTCAAGGTCTCTCATCAGCAGATTGTAATGAGGCTGGCTGGAGACCGGCGCATACAGGCGGTCTCCACAGTACTTCATCGTCATGCGGATTTTGTCGGCCGGCCAGCAGGAGAAGCCCCAGTACAAAATCTTGCCCTGGTGGACCAGGTCGTCCATCGCCCGGATGGTTTCCTCGAGCGGTGTATCGTCATCGTAACGGTGGCACTGGTAGAGGTCGATATAGTCGGTATCCAGCCGTTTCAGGCTGGCTTCGCATTGTTCCATGATGTGCTTGCGTGACAGGCCGCTGTCATTGGGGCCGTCAGCCATCGGGAAATAGACCTTGGTAGCCAAAACGTAGGATGACCGCGCGTACTCGCTCAGCAGTTGCCCCCACATGGTTTCGCAGGCGCCGGTGGCATAGACGTTGGCGGTGTCGAAGAAATTCACGCCGCATTCAAATGCCGTGTCGATGAGTTCCCGGCCGGTGCGTTCATTGGAGACGTGGCCAAAGGTCAGCCAGCCGCCGAGGCCGATTTCAGAGAGCTTGATTCCCGCTTTTCCCAGGCGCCGGTATTGCATGGAATTTTGCCTTGTCTTTTACGTTTTATCGTCGATGATTTGAGGATACCAGTAATCCTTGTTCTTTTTGGAAAACCTATGTGCTAGTTTGGTGGGATGAGCATGGGTGGGAAAAAGAGATGAAACGGGCCTTCTTTACAAATACAACATTTTTGCTGGGCGTTGGTTTGGTTTTCGTCCTTGGGGGCTGCGAGGGCGTGCTGGAAAACGGTCAGGCTGAGACTCAGTCAGAATCGAGCCAACAAGTCACCGGGGCCATGCTGGATCTTTCCGGTCGCCTTGGCGTCCAGCCAGATGACGTCACTCTTGTTTCGGAAATGAAAGTCACCTGGCGCGATGGCAGCCTGGGATGCCCGCAAGAAGGCATGATGTATACACAAGCGCTGGTTGAGGGAACATTAATCGTGTTGCGCGTTGATGATGTTGAATACCACTACCATTCGGGACGGGGCCGCAGCCCGTTCTATTGCGAAATTCCTGTGAGTATTAGCACTAACTCTTCTGCGGAATAATTTTTCCGCCGCAGCAGAACCGCTCTACCCACTTACCAGCTGGCCGCATGGCGATAAATTCATTGACCTGCTCCAGCAGGCGCTGTGCGTGGTCGCCCTGGTGGCTGCCCATGCCATCGACCAGTCGTTTCATCTGGTAAGCCATACGCGCATCCTTGTCTTTCGGCGGCGAATCGACCCCGGCGAGTATCTCCATGGCGATGCAGGCTTGCTGCAGATCACTCGCCTCCAGTTTGTCATCCGGTCCCTGTTCCCACCAGGCTTCCAGGGCAGCGGATTCGATACCCCTGGGGATATCACCCTCTTTTTGCCATAGCCCTGCTGCCTTTTTTTCGTCCTTGGTTTTGAGGGCGCAGGCCTGCATCTTCTCCAGCAGGTTGGGCCAGCGCTGCTGTTCCTTTAGAGCACGGGCCCTGGCTTGCTCTGCCCGCGCTTTTGTTTCCTCCGCCCGCTCGTTCCTGGCTGCACTTTGTTGCTTGCGCTGGTCGTCGAGCCGGGCGAAAACTGCGTCACAAGCGCTGCGGAATTCTTTCCAGAGCTTCCGGTCTACCTGCCTGGGCGTGAGGCCAACGTCCTTCCATTCTCGCTGGATGCTCTTGGCTTTGTCGATTGCTTCCCTCAGGTCTTCCAGCTCAACCAGTGAAGCGGCCCGGGTAACCAGTTCTTTCTTCAGTTCGATGTTTCGTTCGTACTCATCCTTGATATGTCCGTAAATTCGGTCACAGATTTTCTGCAGCGCCCTGCGGCTTTTGCGCTCGCCCTGTGCGTTCACCGGCTTGATGCCATTGAATGCTTCACGTGCCGCATCCAGGGTTTTCTGGACCTTTCTCCAGTCCGGCGTGGCTGCATCCGCTGGCGTGTCTTCGGAGCCGGGCCAGGCCATCTTGTTATCGTAGTCAATCAATTGGGCGACCAGGCCCATGCGTTGTTTCAGGTTTTCCCCGCGCAATTCAGATTGTTCTGCGAACGCCTGTTTGCATGGCGCATAGGCCTCATCGGCTGCTTTATGAAATTTCCTCCACAGTGCCTGGTCTCGCCGGGGTGATAGTGGCCCCAGCGATTTCCATTCGTCCTGCATGGTCTTGATTTTGACGGCGAGGACGTCCGGATCTTCTCCACTGCCCACCAGGGCTCTCATTTGTTCGCACAGTTCAATCTTCTTGGGCTCGATGGCAAAGCCCTGCCAGTCGTGAATCTCGCTCAGCCGGGCAGTCAGGGGCCTCAATTCGTGATGGAAGTGATCCTGGTGCTTGAGATTCAAATGTCTGAGCAGGTTCCTGAGCCTGTTGTGCACGCGGTCGGCATTCTTGAAGTGGTTATCATCGAGGTCCTTGCGCAATTCTTCGAAAGCCGACTCAACCTGCTCCAGGTTTTTCTTCTCTTTCTTTTTCAGGTCGGCCAGTTGCTGCTGCAGCCTCTCTTTCAATTCGCGAAGCTCCAGAATGGGGCTGGGTGTGCCCGCGCTGTGGGATTCGGGCCAGGACAACGTTTTCAAGCGAGATTCGACTCTTTCCAACAGTTTGTGTTGCGTCATGAAATCCGACTTATCCAGCTTCCCGGCTTCTGCATGGAGTTTGTCCAGGCCGGGCTTCTTGCTCAGTATCTGTTTCGAAACCTGGGCGATGGAACGCCATCCATTCAGCTTGGTCTTGCACTCACTGGTTTGTTCTGAAGAGGGCTGAGCGTAATGCAAGCCGGCCAGCCAGCGATCTTCGATTCCATCCAGGCTTTTGGCAAAATCCCGCACTCCTTTAGGCTTGCTCAGCTCGAGGCCGGAAAGATCAATTCCTTCCAGCTGCAAAAGGATTTCCTCGAATGTTTGCGTTGCCTCCTCTTCATGGGCTTGCTGAGTTTCCTCCGCTTGGTGGGCTTCAAGCAATTTCTTGACACGTTCAGCACAGATTCCCAGGTCATCTTCAAGCTGTCCTTGCTGTTCAGAACCTGCGTGTTCTTTGAGCAGGGACCAGCGATGTTCAAGCGTCTGGAAGCGGGCTTTGAATTCCGGTGAATCCACCCCGGTGCTCAGTTTCCGGGCATCTTCAATGAGCTGCTGGATTTGTTGCTGTCGCTCGGCCTCCGCCCGCTCGGCGGCATGGTGGCTGTCCAGGAGTTCCTTGCAGTAGCGGTAAACAGCCTTGTCCTTGTGTTTCGATTGCAGTGCAAGCTGTTTCAACAAGGTGATATCTTCGATACCCTGCGCTGCGCAAAGACGCGTCTTTGCCACCGGATGATTGATGGCAAGATCCATTCGGACCTCCACGCTTTTTAACTGGCCAACCGAAGCGGTGATCAGGTCCGGATCATCGGCCAGGCCGGCGATGCTCACCAGGATGGCGTCGTCACTTATGGAGGAAAGCTTGCTTGCGTCCGGCAACAACAGCTTCAGCCGCTGCGCTCTTGCCTGGGCCTGCAGAGGTTGGGGCAGTGCATCGGCAAGTTTGTCCAGTTCATCGGCGTTGCTGATTCGGGCCAAAGCATGAGCCTGGACATCGGGATCCGGGTCACTGTGCACCAGGTCAATGAGTACAGCCACGTCATCGATCCCATCGATTGCGGATCGACGGACTTCGGGGTCGGGGTGTTGCCACCCGGGCTTGTTGAAGGAATCGAACATTGTCATTTAATGGTTACCTGGACTTGAAGCCGACCGTAGGTGGATTCTACTATGAGCTTGGCCGTCGCCGGAGAAAAGTATGAATGTTTGCGCATTGTTTGACTATCCACACACAGTGACCCGCGAGGATATCGACGAACTCGGCCACGCCGGCAACTTCCACTATATAAAATGGACGCAGCGTGCGGCGATCGCGCACTCCACGGCCAACGGCTGGCCTGCGGAAAGATATTTTGAGCTGGGTGCCGGCTGGGTGGTTCGCTCGCACAAAATTATTTACCTGAAGCCTGCTTTCGAGGGCGACGAACTGCTCGTCAGGACCTGGGTGGCCAGTGCGCGGGCGGCCAGTTCGGTCAGGATGTATGAAATAGGAAAACCGGGAGAGGAAACACTGGCAAGGGCCGAGACAGAATGGGCTTTTATTAACTACAAGAAACAAAGACCGGTACGAATACCACCTGAAGTAGCCCGTTGCTTTGAGATCGTTTGCGAACCGTAAATAGCACAATCACGATTATCGTCTATGCTATACGGACAAAAGCAAATAAATCGACTGGGAGAGTGCAGAATGAAAAGACGGGAGTTTTGCCGATCAACCTTGGCCGCAAGCATCGCGGTCGCCTATCCGTTCATGACAAATGCAGCGCTGGCCGACAGCAGTGTTGCAGCGGTGTCGCTTGATGGGGTAGAAATCGAACTTGAAAAAGCGGCAATCAGGGAGCTGGCGGAGGAACTCAACGGCCCGCTGCTGATGCCTGGCGATACGCAATATGATTACGCGCGTCGAGTGTGGAACGGCATGCACGACCGGCATCCTGCACTGATCGCCCGATGCGCAAACAGTGATGACGTCCGTAACGCGGTGACTTTTGCAGGGCAACGTGATCTTCTGCTTTCAGTGCGCGGAGGCGGACACAGCTGGCCCGGCAAATCAGTTTGTGACGGCGGCCTGATGATTGACCTGGCCGAAATGAACACCGTTACCGCCAACGCGGACACGAGGCGCGCATTCGCGCAGGGTGGGGCCCTGTTGAATGCCCTGGATACCGCGGCACTGGAGCACGGCCTGGTTACTACTGCGGGTGTGGTCTCGCATACGGGAGTAGGGGGCTACACGCTGGGCGGCGGGTTCGGCCGGCTCAATCGCAAGTATGGCCTGACCATTGATAACCTGGTTTCCGCGGAACTGGTTACAGCGGACGGACAAATCCGAACAGTAAGCGCCGAACAGAACGCAGATTTGTTCTGGGCCATCCGCGGTGGCGGCGGTAATTTTGGTGTTGCGACCCAATTTGAATATCAACTTCACCCGTTCGATCGCAATGTACTTTCAGGGATGATCGTGTGGCCCATTGAGCAGGCCCGTGACGTTCTGGATTTCTACGGCGGCTGGTATACCGGCCTTTCCGATGATCTCTATATTGGGCCGGCGATGGTCACCATGCCGGATGGCGTATCCGCTGTCGTGATGGAGGTGGTTTATGCAGGCGATCCGGCAGCAGGAGAGAAAGAGCTCGCACCGCTGCGCAAGGTCGGGAAACCAATGAGCGACACCGTTACCGTTCAGGATTACATGGTGATGCAAACCCACGAAGACGGCACCTGGGCGCACGGGGTCCGGTCCTACGCCAAAAACGGTATGGCCAGTGAATTTTCACCCGCGCTGATCGACGTCCTGATCGAATCTTTTGTTGCCGATCCCCGCCTGGCTTTCTTTACCCACACCGCCGGTGGCGCGGTGAGCCGTGTTGACGAAATGGCCACCGCATTTCCACACCGCAATGCCGAAACCATGATCGCCATCGGCGGCGGCTGGATGGATCCTGCGCAGGATGCTGAAGCGATTGCGATTGCGCGCAACTGGTTTAAGCAGCTGGAGCCGTTCACAGGAGGCTATTATTCCAATATTGACTTCGACGGCGCCGATTCAAAGGGCGGAAACTACGGACCCGCGTTTGAACGCCTGTCAACGATCAAAGGGCAATATGATCCCGGCAACCTTTTCCGGCTGAACCGCAATATTCAACCGGCGGTTTGAATTTTCGTGGAACACAGCCCTGATTCGTCAGGGCGTGTACCAGATCGGCGAGGTGTAAGCGCGCTCCCGGGTGATCATCGGCGCCTCTTCGGGCGCTTCGATGCCATAGAATTTGGCTTCATACGCGGTCCACCGCGGAGTTGGTATTTCGATCACACGGACATAGTAAAAAGCGCGCTGAGACGGATTAAAATCCGGGTCGGCCCAGACTGTGATCAGTTCAGGGTCACCGATGGTGTTGCTCCAGGTGGCATTTTCCACGTCGACGGTATTTCCAACCGGAGGGAGTTTGCCATTGCTGTCTGGTTGACGTGTTGCGGCCTCACTCCAGATCACGTCATAGACTTTTTCGTGTGTATTGCCTTTTTCGTCCAGCCAGCCTTTCACGATCTGGATACGATCCAGGTTTCCGCTCAGCGGGTCTTTCAGAGCTGCAACCAGGAAGCTTGGGGACACTCCGGCGGCCGCCTTGCGTAAATCTCCGCCCATCGGCACACCCTTGCCGTAACCCACCTCACCCGGAAGGCGACTATTGGCGTCAGCAGCCTCGAAATCCCAGCCACCCCAGAAACGCACCATCATCCGCGGCCCGGTGGTGGCATATACTTCCTTTCGCTGCATTGCATCGAACAGAGCCTCACGGGTGTTGTCTTTGGCCCAGACCGCCGTCAGCCCGGAAGCGGACACTGACCAGCCTTCGTACTCGGCATCACCCATTTTCGCCATGGGATGTTCCATGCGCTTGGGCCCGGGCTCTGATCCCGAGTGCTTGCCGAAAAAGTTGTCTTCCTCTGCTGTTGCCAGCGAGGTATGGCTGTCAGTCGAGCCGATCATGCCGAACTTGTAGGGATTCTCAGCAAATTTTTCTTCGAGTTTCAGCCCATTCCGCAGCGCCGCGCGTGCATACTCGTATTGCAGCATTTCATTGGTCTTGGCCACACTCAGGTTGAGGTTACCCTTGGCCCAGGTTTCGTAGTCGGCAAATTCATCTTCCGGCGACAGGAACGGATGGGTCTCACCGTCTCCCTTGATCTGGGTGGCTTCGTACAGCGGCTCCCACCGGATGCGGGCGCTGATGTATTCCTTGTCGAGCCTCCTTCCGGTGTATTGCCGTTCCAGCGGAAACATAATGCCATTCGACAAGTTGCCGTTGTGGGCGATTGCCAGGATTTTGCCGCCTGACTGGTTTTCATAATTCGTCATCCACTTCCACAGGTCCATGGGATTCGGGCTGCCGTAGGGCGCCAGGGTCGTGTAGGGCTCGTGGCGCAAAGCCAGGCTGCCGTCGTCCCGGTAAATCACGACGCGGTGGAGGTTGTCACCGGTGTTCACCAGGGAGGTCCATTCGTAGCCGATCAGTGCGGTGAAGTGCCCCGGGTCGTTGTACTCCTCCGCTGCGTTGACGATATGCTCCCAGGTGGCCGTGAAGGCCGGAGAGCCGGGATTCACTGCGAGGGCGTCAGAAATTGAGACCCCCCTGGAAAACGCGTCGATCAGTTCAACCGACGCCGCTACCGCTTGCTGGCCACCCGCCTTGATGTCGTCATGAATGCGGCGGCCTTCCTTGTCAGACATGATCTCCGGAGCGCTTTCAAAAATACGGGTGAACAGGCCCATGTTGTCGGAATGGTCCGCCACCACGAGAAAATCCAGCGGGCGCGACAGCCTGACCTTGTAGCCGCCGGTGGAAGTGACTTCGTCACCGCGTGCAAATTGGTAGGCTTCTTCCGGCCCCAGGCGGTTACCGAAGGCGCCTGCGTCGAAAGAGAGGGTGGTGTGCAAGTGGGTATCGCCCCAGTACACGTTATCCGGGAAATTCCGCCCTGCATAAGGCGAGTAAGAGGGTTTTTCGAAAACTTCCGAATCCGGTTCACCGCCGAATTCCTGGGCTGACAGGGGTCCGAGAATGAACAACGACGAAAGCAAGAAGATGCACTGCGAACACAACCTTGAAACTGACCGACCCATGAACTCTCTCCCAAATTCAGAATTTTCAGTAAACACATATAAGCATACTCACACTGCGAAAAGAAGGGGCCTTCCAGGATGAAAAGCTATTGGGCTCACGCGCTGCCTTGGATAACCATGGTAAAGTTCTGGCTTGCTGCGACGGGGTATTGGAAATGATACTGAGCAGCGCGCAATTCTTCTGAACGGGGAAAATTCCGGTGGGCCTCAGATTAAATCGCAACAACATGAAGGACTGTATCGGTGCCGATATGGGCACTTCGGAGTGGCTATTGATCGACCAGGAGCGCATCGATGCATTTGCAGATTGCACACTTGATCACCAGTTCATTCACGTCGATCCGGAGAATGCCGAAAAAACTCCGTTTGGCAGCACCATCGCGCACGGTTTTCTGTCGCTCAGCCTGCTTTCTCATTTTGCCCAGAGCGTGGGCTGTAAATTTGAAAATACGACGATGGGAATCAACTACGGTTTGGACCGGGTCCGTTTTATATCGCCCGTCAGGGTGAACAGCCGGATTCGGGCACGCGCCCGTTTGATCGATGTCCGGGAAAAAAAACCGGGACACTTTTTGATCAAGCAGGAAGTCAGTATAGAAATTGAGGGCGAGACCAAGCCGGCGTTGATGGCTGAGTGGCTCACCATGGCGGTAACTTCGATTCATTCCACGGGGGTTTCATGAGAATTGACAACGATGTAAAGCTGGATTTCAACGACGTGCTCATTCGCCCGAAGCGCAGCACCCTGACCAGCCGGAAAAATGTTGATCTTGAACGTACGTTCACTTTCATGCACAGCGGCCGCAGCTGGACCGGGGTCCCGGTTGCCGCTTCAAACATGGATACGACGGGTACCTTCGAGATGGCTCGAGCGCTGGCCGGGCACAGAATGATTACCGCCCTGCACAAGCATTATTCCGTTGAGGAACTGAAAGAATTTTTTACGGATTTTTCCGCACCAGATTACGTGGCGTACTCATTGGGAATTCGTGACGAGGATTTCGAGAAACTCACACAAGTGCTCGAAGCCGGCCTGGGTGACAAATTTAATTTTATTGTTCTTGACGTACCGAACGCGTACCTGGAGCGGTTTATTGGGAAGGTGAAGGAACTCCGGGTGCAGTGTCCGAACCACACGATTATCGCTGGCAATTGCGTGACCAATGAAATCACGGAAGAAATCCTGTTGCGTGGTGCTGATATCGTCAAAGTGGGCATCGGCAGTGGCAGCGCATGCACCACCCGGAGAATGACGGGTGTTGGTTATCCGCAATTGAGTGCAATTATCGAGTGCTCAGACGCCGCACACGGCATCAGCAACCCTGCAACGGGCGTTGGCCTGGTGATGTCAGACGGCGGTGCGGTGTATCCCAGCGATGCGGCCAAGGCGTTTTGTGGCGGCGCTGATTTCCTGATGAGCGGTCAGTTCTTCTCAGGGTTCAGCCAGTCCGGCGGCGCACTGGTCGAGAAAGATGGTGAGAAATTCAAAGAGTATTACGGCATGAGTTCGCACGCTGCGATGAAGAGCCATTACGGAGGAGTGGCCAAGCACCGCGCCAGCGAGGGGCGGGAAGTGTTGCTGCCGTACAAGGGGGATGTGCATGATTTTATTGATGAATTGTTTGGGTCGTTACGCAGCACAGCGACCTACATTGGCGCCTTGAAGCTCAAGGAGTTCTCCAAGCGAACGACCTTCCTGCTGGTGAACAATCAATTGAATCGCTCGCTTGAAAAATACGAGTAAAAATCGACAGACCATGAATGATCCTATGAAAACCAACTCCGCCGGCCCGATCATTGCTACCGTGATGATTTTTGGCCTGGCGTACGCCATCCTGCGCTACCACATCGCAGGCCCGGTTCCGTGGAAGGACTTTCCGTTCTTTATCCTGAACAAGGGCATTTCACTGAGCGCGTTTATCCTGCTGACCTGCAATTTCAGTTTCGGCCCACTGAACAACCTCGGGGTCAAAGTCCCTGAGGGCTGGCTCAACGCGCGCAAGGCCATGGGCATGACGGGTTTCCTGCTGGTACTCATCCATGCCCTGATGAGCTTTATGCTGTTTAAATCCTCTGTTTACGGCAAGTTTTTCGAGACGGACGGTACGCTTACACTGCTGGCCGGTTTGAGCATGCTGGGCGGTATCCTGGCCTTCGTGGTGCTGTGGGCCTACAACCTGAGTTTCCAGACCTTCCTGCGTGAAGACCGGGCCTATATCAGCTTCATCACTTCGCGGAGATTCCTGCTGTTCGCCCTGCTTCTGGGTGCGGCACACCTGTTTTTCATGGGCTATACAGGCTGGCTCGAGCCATCGGCTTGGCACGCAGGGCTGCCCCCGGTCAGCCTGGTGGCTTTTGCATTCTTTGCCGCTGGTTACGTGGTTAACTTATTCGGTAGAGAATAGGAAATGACTTTACTCTGAACCCTTCCGGCACGAGTACAATTTTATCGCGGTAAGAGCCGTTCCCGCAATTCTGACTGAGGCCGGAGATGGGTGGAGGTAGCAGCGGAATATGAGAGATTCAAATAATGCCTTTCACCTGGCCATACCCTGCCGCGATCTGGACGAAGCCTGGGTTTTTTACATCGAGGATTTGGGCTGTGAGTCGGGCCGGCGCTACGATGACCGGATCATGGTGAATTTCTTTGGCGATCAGGTCGTTTGCCATCTATCACCCGAGAAAGTCGATGCGGTAGCGGAAATGTACCCCCGGCATTTTGGCATCGCCATTCACCGGCGTGCGGAGTTCGACAGGATTCACGAGCGTGCCCTGAATAAAGGCTTGGCTTTCTTCGAGCCATTGTTCATCCGCTTCCCGGAAGAACACAAAGAGCACCAAGCATTTTTTCTTGTCGACCCCTCGAATAACCTGATTGAGTTCAAGCATTACTCGCATCCCGAGTCCATGTATTGAAGCGCGCAATGAATAAACAGGTTTTGCTGTTGACCGAGGCCATTCCCGGTGACCGTATTACCCTGGCTGTTATCCGGTCACTTTCGAAAGCGGGCTTTTGTCCGACGGTTGCGAGCCATACATTCCGGGGTGGTTCCTTCCATTCACGTCACGCATATAAACGTTTGCCATTTCCGCACCCCGCCATGGATCTTTCAGGGTTCGTGAAAGCGTTAGGAGAACAGCTAATCGGTGGCGAGTATACAGCCGTTATTCCCACCAGCAATTACTTGGCCTTTACCCTTTCTCAGCTGAAAAACGAACTCTCAGGATTGCATGAACTGCCAGTAGCGGATGCTGAAGCCAGCACGATAGCCAAGGACAAACTACGCACAGTCGAATTTGCCGTGAAGCTCGGGCTGGCAGTACCCCAAACCTTTTGTCCGCAGCACCGGTCAGCCCTGGTGGATCTGGTTGAAACCCTGGAGTTTCCGTGCATCCTGAAACCCCGTGTCACGGCAGGGGCCATCGGCATGTGCATCGCACGCAGTGTGGATGAACTACTCGAAGCCTATGATTCTCTGCCTGATATGACCAACCCTGTGTTTGATTTTCGAAGACCTCTGCTACAAGAAAAAATCGAGGGTAATATCCACGAGGTATGCGCCCTGTTTTGCCGGGGCCAGGCCCGGGCGCTAATGACCCAGAAGCGATTGCTGATGCATCCCGCCGGCGGCGGGGCAGGCATTTACAATGAGACCACAGACGAACCCGACCTGAAGGACCTCGCGGTCAGGTTGCTGGAAGGCCTGAACTGGCACGGACCGGCACAGGTCGAGTTCCTGCGCGATTCGAAGAACAACAAGCCATACCTGGTGGAAATCAACGGCAGGTTGTGGGGTACGCTGGACTTATCTATAGCCGCGGGGATGGACTTTCCCACCCTGGCCTGTCGCATGGCGATGGATGGCGATGTGAAACCCCAATACGACTACCGGGTGGGGCTACGCTATCGCTGGCCGTTCCCCTTTGCGATCCTATATGCGATGGAAACCGGCCGCTGGGCGGCAAGCTTCAGGGATTTCCTGCTGCCGCGTAGTTCTACCAGATCGGATTTAAGCCTATCCGATCCCATGCCGCTAATCATGGAATTTTGGTACACACTGGATCGTTTTCGCAAAAACGGTTTCAAAACCGTACGTAGCGATCACGCCTGGTCAGAAATGGCGGCCTGGAATTCAGGCGATCGCAAATAACAAGCTCATCAGACCATACTCAGGAATAGTGGGAGTCAGGGTAAAGTGCCAAAGTTGTTACTCTGGCACTTTACCCTGACTCCTTCCCTATTTCGGTGGTTTATAGGGATCCGGGGTCCCCGGCTTGATTGGTGGATTTGCCTGTAGCGAGGCCAAGTGTGCACCCAATTGCCCCAACGCAGCCTTTGGAACCCAGGTGTGCGGGAACAGCACGTTTTCTCGTTCCTGGGGGTCTCTGAGCAGGTTGTACAGCCGCGGCATTCCGTACTCTAGCGTCTCGCTGAAAATCGTGTCCTGTTCCTTGAAATTCAGCTTCCAGTTACGCCACTTGACGCCGAAAATGTCATTGCCCATGTAGACGATGATGCCCTCGCGGCCGGATTTTGGCTGCTTGCCAAGGAAGAAATCGGACATGTCCAGGCCGTCGAACGGGCGGTCGTCGGGCACTTTTCCACCGGCAAACCGAGCGAGCGTGGGAAACAGATCCATCTCGTGGACGATCTCGTTGCTTGCCGTTCCAGCAGGAATCTGATTGGGCCAGCGGATAGCGAACGGAACCCTGAGGCTGCCTTCGAAACCGGTGAACAGGGTGCCGCGCCACGGGCCGGCAGTCCCCTGGTCGCTGGTCTCCAGCGTCAGGGTGTTGTTCGTGTGCCCCGCTTCGGGGCCGTTGTCGGCGGTGAAGATGAAGATCGTGTCATCGCTGATGCCGAGTTCATCGATTGTGTCCAGCAAGCGGCCGGTGTAGCTGTCAATTTGCAGTAACAGGTCGGCCCACGCGCCGTTGCCGGTCTTACCCTCGAAATCCGGGTGCGGCATGGTCGGATAATGCGTCGCTGTGTAGGGAAGAAAGACAAAGAACGGCTTGTTCGCTTTGACCTGTCGCTGCATAAAGTCGATCGCCTTGTCGGTCAGGTCGCCATCGATAAAAGGGCGGTAGTCCAGCCGGTAGGGTCGTAGTTTCTCCGGCGTTTCGCCCCTGCGCGCTTGCATCACCCAGGTTTCTTCGACACCGCTGTCTTCGAAACCCGGCAGGTTGAAATAGGGCGCCTCGTCCGTGGAGTTGGGAATTCCGTACCACTCATCGAAACCCTGGTCGGTGGGAAAACGGCCCTCGGTGCGCCCGAGATGCCATTTGCCGTACATGCCGGTGGCATAGCCGGCATTCGAAAGCATCTCTGCCATCGTGACTTCCCACTGAACCAGCCCGTACACGCCACTGCCGGTGGGAACGGTAGCGTTACCGCTGCGGATCGCATAGCGGCCCGTCATGATCGCAGAGCGAGATGGCGTGCATTGCGCCTCCACGTTGAAGTTCGTCAGTCGGAGTCCCTCGGCGGCCAGTCTGTCGAGCCGGGGTGTCGGTGCGCCGCGGATAATGCCACCGCCATTGAAACCAGGTTCACCCCAGCCGAAGTTGTCCATGAAGACCAGGACGATGTTCGGTTTGTCTTTGGCGTGGGCGGCCGAAAGGTATAAGAGGCAAGCTAATGCCGGCAGGAACAGAATCGCTGTTTTCCCAAATTTCATTGTATTGCCTCCTTCTCTCCCAGCCCGGCATACCATCGGGCCAGTAAGTCACGTTCTTCATCGGTCATGCCGGTGAGGTTACCCAGGGGCATGGTCCGGATGACCACTACCGACTGGTAAACCCGGAGCGCCATCTCCTCCAGGCTCTGCTCATTGTCCAGAACCACGCCCAGCGGCGCCACGGTGAATCCCGGGTACTCCGGCTTCTGGGAATGGCAGCCCGCACAACGCTCCCTGACCAGTGGCATCACCGCAGCGCTGGTGGGATACCCTGCTTCAGCTGGTTCAATCGGCGTTACCTGTGGCCTCATGACAACAATCAGGCCCAGCAGCAGCAACAGCGACAGGGGCAGGATCCAGCGATTGTGTCCGGGCAGGTGGCGGACGTTGAACCAATGGCGAATGCCTACACCCACCACAGAAATAACCACCAGCACCAGCCAGTTCCAGGGATGGCCAAAAGTGCCGCCATAGTGAATGCTGATCATGATGAACAGCACCGGCAGCGTGAAATAATTATTGTGCCGCGAGCGCAACAGGGCGTTCTTACCCTTGCCGGCGTCCGGCTTACGATTCTCACCAACTGCAGCCACCAGGTCTTTTTGCGAAGGGATGATCACGAAAAATACGTTGGCTACCATGATCGTGCCGATAGCAGCACCGACGTGAATATAGGCCGCCCGGCCACTGAAGAACTCGCTCAACAACCAGGCCAGCACGACAAACCAGGAAAATATCAGCAAGGCCAGAAAGGCGCCGTTGCGCTGCAGTGCCGAGCGGCACAAGAGGTCATAAAACAACCAGGACAGAAGCATCGAAGCCAGCCCGATCAAGATAGCTGTTGTGCTTGAAATATCGGCCACCGAGCGGTCGATGAGGAACGCCCCGGCATTCCAGTAATAGACCGTGCAGAGCAGGGCGAAGCCGGTGATCCAGGTGAAATAGGCTTCGTACTTGAACCAGTGCAGGGTGGGGGGGAGTGTTGGCGGCGCCAGCTGGTACTTTTCCAGGCGGTAAAAGCCACCGCCGTGTACAGCCCACAGGTCTCCGGCCAGACCATCGGCGGCATCCTGGCGCTCGAGGTGGTTTTCCAGCCAGTTGAAGTAAAAAGAAGCGCCTATCCAGGCCACCCCGGTGATGAAATGCGCCCAACGCAATAACAGGCTCAGCCAGTCGTGTAGGTAGGCTTCCATCAACCCGCGGCGACCGCGGCCACCGCTTCGAGATGTCGGCTTACTGATTCCCGGTCGAGAAAAGAAGCCTCAAAGCTGTTGCGTACCAGCGCGAGAATTTCGCTTCGATCCAGGCCCACCGAGTCGACCAGGGAGTTGAAGTTGTCGTTGATATAGCCACCGAAGTAAGCAGGGTCATCGGAACTGACCGTGGCTTTGAGTCCACATTTGAGCATCTGCCGGATCGGGTGGTCCTGCATGTCATCAACAACAGCCAGGCGCAGGTTCGACTGCGGGCATACCGTCAGGGGCATCTGCTCGCGGACCAGCCGGTCAACCAGGGCAGCATTCTCCAGTGAGCGGTTGCCATGGTCTATGCGGTCCACCTGCAGGCCATCCAGCGCCTGGTATACATATTCAGGCGGCCCTTCCTCACCGGCGTGGGCCACCCGTTTCAGGCCCAACTCACCGGCGCGTTTAAACACCGACAGGAACTTGTCCGGCGGGTGGCCGACTTCGGATGAATCCAGCCCGACGCCCGCGATGCGTTCCAGGAAAGGCAAGGCCTGTTCCAGCGTGGCGAAGGCGGCCTCCTCGTCCAGGTGGCGCAGAAAGCACATGATGATGCGGCTGCTGATTCCCAGCTCCTGCTCACCCCGCTGCAAGGCTGACCAGAGGCCCTCGAAAACCGTGCCAAAAGCCACCCCCCGGTCGGTGTGTCCCTGCGGGTCGAAGAATATTTCGGTGTGCACGACGTGGTCATCCCTGCAGCGTTGCAGGTAGGCCCAGGTCAAATCATGAAAGTCTTTTTCGGTGAGCAGTACCGACATGCCCTGGTAATACAGGTCCAGGAAATCCTGCAGGCAGTTGAACTCGTAGGCAGCCCGGATGGCAGCCACGTCCGGGTAGGGTAATTCCACGCCGTTGCGCCGCGCCAGCTCAAACATCATTTCAGGCTCCAGGCTGCCCTCGATATGGATATGCAATTCAGCCTTGGGCAAAGCCTGGATCAGTTGTTTTTCATTATTCATTCAACACCTCTGAGCCCGGTCCCGTGGTGTGCATCAGCTGCGCCACCAGGCTGAGTGCAATGGTAGCAGGCTGCTTGCCCTTGATGCCGCTGAGCCCAATCGGGCATACCAGCCGACCCAGATCTGATTCACTGATGCCACGCTGTGCCAATCGTTGAACGAAGCGCCGGCTCTTGGTGACAGAGCCGATCAATCCCAGCCAGCAAAAATCGCCGCGTGACAACACCTCGAAACAGATATCTTCATCCAGTTGGTGACTGTGTGTCATCACCACGAACACGCTGCCTGCCGGCGCCTTGCCGACCTCGGCGAGTGGATCTTCCGGCTTGACTGCAGTGATGTTGGCTCCTGGCTGGTGCGGAAAAACATCCGGCCGTTGGTCCACCCAGGTCACTTCGAAAGGCATCTCCGCCAACAAGCGGGCGACCGCCTGTCCCACGTGCCCGGCGCCAAACAAAACCAACGGTTTGGCTTGATTACCGATCAATTCCAGCCACCATTCTTCATCCGCTGTTGCTACTGTTTCGATACCGGTTTCGTTGACCCCCAGCAGCAGTTCCCGGCCTCGGGTCATCACTTCGCCTGGTATTGAATGGTCCGTTATACTTGCCCGCGTAATCAGGGCCTTGAACGGTTCAACCCGGTCAATTGCACTGGCCAGCACCACTGCCCGCTGTTCGCAGGCGCCTTCAATCAGCTCCTTCAACCAGGCCGGCACAGCTGCCTCGAAATGCTCAAACAGCAAGGTCACCGTGCCGCCACAACACTGGTTCAAAGCCGGTCCCAGTGCAACCGGACGGTGCGCCTGCCGTGGTGGACTGCCCGGCCCAAGCAACTCGCGCGCATAAGCCGTTGCCTCGAACTCCAGGTTGCCTCCGCCGATACTTCCGAAGGCCTCATCTGCGGTCACAATCATCCGGCATCCTGCCTCTCGAGGCGCCGACCCGATAAGCAGATTCAGGGTCACCACAACGCCATGCTCCCGCTTCAGCACTTCCGCCAATTGCCGGGCCCATGCAGGCATTCAGCCGGTCAAATCCTGGATATTCATCAACACACGTTCCGGCGTTGCAGGCGCATCCAGGCAAGGCAGGGCGCCCGCCGGAGCCACGCATGCGATAGCTTGGCAAATAGCGCTGTGAACCGAGATCGCCAGCATCATGGTGGCTCGCCCACGGCCTTGGAGCGGTGAATGGTGGGCTCGACATTGCGGCCGGGCTGCCAGATTGTCACATTGAAATTTTCCGGTACATCGCCACCCGTGGGAATCTTGTAGGTGGAAGGCGCGTGGGTTCGCAGTGCTCCCTGCTCATCCCACCACAACTCTTCAGATGTCAGCCAGCCTGCGCCCTGCACGAAACCGCCCTCGATCTGGCCCCGGTCGATAGCGGGGTTGAGCGAACGGCCGGCATCGTGGAGGATGTCCACGCGGCGGATGCGGTGTTCGCCGGTCAGGGTATCCACTTCAACTTCCGAAACGGCTGCGCCGTAAGCGAAGTACAGGAAGGGCCGACCGCTGGCGGTGGCGCGGTCGTAGTGAATTTTGGGTGTGCGGTAGAAGCCCGTGGCGGACAGCGATACGCGCGCCAGGTAAGCCTCCATAATCAGTTCCGGGAAGGATCTGTGCTGCTCGCCGATCCGGATATTTTCATATTCAAACACCACTTCATCTTCGCTAACGCCATAGTTTTCCGTGGCGTAAGCCAGCAGGCGCCGCTTGATCTTACCGGCCGCATCCAGCGCAGCCATGGCATTCATATCGCTGCCAGAGGAGGCCGCCGTGGCCGAGGTGTTGGGCACCTTGCCGGTGTTGGTGGCGGTGATCTTGATCCGGTCCAGGCTGACCCTGAAGGCGTCGGCAACGACCTGTGCCACCTTGATGAACAGGCCCTGCCCCATCTCCGTGCCGCCATGGTTGAGGTGAATGCTGCCGTCCTTGTAGACATGCACCAAGGCGCCGGCCTGGTTCAGAAAGGTCGTAGTGAACGAGATGCCAAACTTTACCGGGGTGAGCGCGATACCGCGCCTTACCACCGTGCTGTCCTGGTTGAATGCATCGACCTCGCCCCGGCGTCGCAGGTAATCGGAACGATCGACCAGGTCGGTCAGCAGCTCCGGCATCACGTTGTCTTCGACTGTCATGTGGTAGGGCGTGATATTGCGATCGGCCTGACCGTAAAGATTGAGCTTACGGATTTCGAGTGGATCCTTGCCCAAAGTGGCGGCTATGGAATCGATTACACGCTCGATACCCATCATTCCCTGCGGCCCCCCAAACCCCCGCAACGCCGTGTTGGATACCGTGTGGGTGCGGCAGCGATACGACCGAATACGGACATTGGGCAGGTAATAGGCGTTGTCGCAATGAAACATGGCGCGGTCGCTGATCGGGCCGGAAAGATCCGCTGACATGCCGCAGCGGGCCGCCAGCTCCAGGTCGATGCCCTCGATCCGGCCATCGGCGTTGAAACCCACCTCGTAGCGGATCAGGAAATCATGCCGCTTGCCGGTGCTGATCATGTCATCGTCGCGGTCGAGCCTGATCTTCGCCGGCCGCCCGGTTTTGTCCGTAATCAGTGCAGCGATCACCGCCCATTGCGCCGCCTGCGTTTCCTTACCGCCAAAAGCGCCGCCCATGCGCCGGACTTCCACTGTCACCGCATTATTGGGACGGCCCAATGCCTGGGCCGTGAGATGCTGAAGCTCCGAGGGATGCTGGCAGGAAGAATGGATCAGCAGATCGCCGTCCTCCAGCGGAATGGCCATGGAGGCCTGGCCTTCCAGGTAAAAATGGTCCTGACCGCCTGTTTTCAGTTCACCGCTCAGCCGGTGCATTGATGCAGCAATGGCAGCTGCAGCGTCTCCGCGTTTCATTTCATGCGGCTCATCTACCCAGGCCTGCTGTTCCAGTGCATCCTCGATTTCCAGGATGGCGGGCAGTTGTTCCACTTCCACTACCGCCAGGCGGGCCGCGCGCCTCGCGGTATCGCGATCCTCCGCGGCCACCGCAAACAGCACCTGGCCAAGGAAGTTGATTTCACCGCTGCAGAGGATTTCTTCGTCCAGCGTGTGCATCGGGCTGATGTCGTTCAGGCCGCGGATGTCCGCTGCGCTGATCACCGTGACCACCCCGGGAAAGGCCTCGACCGGCGACAAATCCATGCGGGTGATTCGGCCATGCGCACAGTCACTGGTGCCGAAATAGACATGCAGTAAGCCAGCGGGCTCGCGGATGTCGTCGATGTAAACCGCTTTACCGGTGACATGCTTCACGGCGCTGTCGTGGGCCAGTGGGTTGTTTACCACACCAGCTTCAGGATTGGCGGCGGGTCCGGCGCCGTCCGGATTTGCCCGCCCACGGCTTTGCCTGCGGGGGGCGTCGAGTTGATAGCTTGTGTTGGCTGTCGCGCTTTCATTCGATTCCAGGTAAAAACGCTGCAACAGGTTTTGCGCCGCCAGCATCCGGTAGCCGGCACTGGCGCGCCAGTCGCTCAGGGGTTTGAAATCCTGCAACAATGCCTCACTGGCCCGTTGTACGGAGTCCTGGTTCCAGTCCTTTCCCAGCAGTGCCTGCTCACAAGCGGCGGCGCGCTTTGGCACGCCGGCCATGCCACCGAAACAGATGCGTACTTGCGTGACCCGGTCACCGTCCCGTTGAATCGAAAATGCAGCACAAACAGCAGAGATGTCCTGTTCGAAGCGTTTACTCAGCTTGTACACGCGAAACAGCCGGTCCGGCGACGGCAGGGGCAGCAGGATTTTTTCGACGCACTCGCCTGGCCTCAGGTCCTGCTTGTCGTACTCAATGTAAAAGTCCTGCAGGTCGATGGTTCGCTGGCCCTGCGAGCTACGCAATACCAGTCGGGCGTCCAGAGCGATCAAAGGCGGCGGCATATCGCCTATCGGCGAACCGTTGGCAATATTGCCCCCAATCGTGCCGGCGTTACGGACCTGGACAGCTCCGAGGCGGCTCAGCAGGGGATGAAAATCCGGGTAATGCCCGGCCAGGCTGTCCATCGCATCGGAATAGGTGACAGCAGCGCCGATCTCCAGGCAGCCAGCGCCTTCATTGACGCCCAGGGTGAGAAGTTCCGCCACCCGGCCAAGGTAAATCAGGGGGCTCAATACCCGTTGCTGCTTGGTGATCCACAGGCCCACGTCGGTTGCGCCGGCAACCATCACCGCATTGGGGTGGGCCGCCAGCAATTGACATAATTCTTCAATGGCAACCGGTGCAAAATACAGGCGATCTTTAAAAGACAGTTGCAGACACTGGGCGGGTTGAATTTCCCGCAACAACCCGGCCACTTCAGCTTCCCCTGAACTGAAGTGATCTTCCCGCGGGCCATTCAGCGCCTGGGCCGCTGCTTTCACGATGGGTGCATACCCGGTGCAGCGGCAGAGGTTGCCGGCCAGTTCCTCGTTGATCCGCCATCGCTCCGTTGCGTCACCGTCTGCTGGTGCGGGCTGGTGATACATCGAGAACAGGCTCATCACGAAACCCGGTGTACAGAATCCGCATTGTGAGCCGTGCTGGTCCACCATGGCCTGCTGTACGGGATGCAACTGGCCGTCAGCGTTTTCAAGGTCTTCGACTGTGATCAATTGCTGGCCGTCCAGCGTTGCCATTAACTGGATGCAGGAATTGACCGCCCGGTACCGAATCCCGCCGTCAGCGGCATCGAGTTCGCCCAGCACAACGGTGCAGGCGCCGCAGTCACCCTCGGCACAACCCTCTTTGCTGCCGGGGCGGCTTGCCTGCGTGCGCAACCACTCCAGCACGGTGAGCTGCGGATCGAAACCGCTGGCTTCGACGATCCGCCCGCCCATGACGAAGCGCACCGATCCGTTGGAACTCATCAACTGCCCCTGTAGGTGCTGTAACCGTAGGGAGAGATCAGCAGCGGAACGTGATAATGCTGGTCTGGTGAGGCGATGCCAAAGCGAATGACCACCTGGTCCAGGAACGGCGGGGACGGCAGGTTTTCGCCACGGCTGGAAAAATAATCACCGGCATGGAACACCAGTTCGTATTCACCCGCGCGGAATTCTTCAGCCGCCAGCAGCGGCTGGTCGCAACGCCCCTCGCCATTGGTGTGTATAGTCGTGATCAGCAGGCGTGGCTCTTCCAACCGGTACAGCTCAACCAGAATATCTGCTCCCGGTTTGCCGCAGGAAGTGTCGAGTACATGCGTTGTCAGAAACCCCATTTTGGGAGTATAACAACTCGATGACGAAAGATTACCCCAGAGACCTCGCTGGTTACGGTCCGAACCCACCCGATGCCAGCTGGCCCGGCGGCGCCCGGCTGGCTTTACAGCTTGTGCTCAACTACGAGGAGGGCGGCGAAAACTGTGTGCTGCATGGCGATTCTTCGTCTGAGGCATTCCTCTCGGAGCTGATCGGGGCTGATGCCCGCGAAGGCGTGCGCCACATGAGCATGGAGTCGGTTTACGAGTACGGCAGCCGCGTGGGTGTGTGGCGCCTGAAACAATTGTTCGATCGTTACCGTGTGCCCGTCACGGTGTTCGCTGTTGGCATGGCGGTGGAGCGCTATCCAGAACCGGTGCGGGCCCTGCACCAAGCAGGCCACGAAATTTGCAGCCATGGCTACCGCTGGATCGATTACCAGCACGTGGACGAGGCGGTCGAACGCGAGCACATTCAGCGATCGATCGCAGCCATTGAAGCAGCTGTAGGTGAACGGCCGTTGGGCTGGTACACGGGCCGTTGCAGTCCCAATACCCGGCGCCTGGTGGTCGAGGCGGGCGGCTTTTTGTATGACTCGGATGATTACAGCGATGACCTGCCTTTCTGGAACCGTGAATTCGCCAAGCCCCACCTGGTTGTTCCTTACACGCTGGATGTCAATGACATGCGTTTTGCTACCAGCCAGGGCTTCAACAGTGGCGAACAGTTTTACCAGTATCTGAAAGACAGCTTCGACGTGCTCTATGCCGAGGGAAAAACCACGCCGCGCATGATGTCCGTTGGCCTGCATTGCCGCCTGGCGGGCCGGCCGGGGCGGTTCGCGGCACTGGAACGCTTTCTCCGCTATGCCAGGGCTTTTGATGACGTGTGGTTTTGCCGGCGTATCGACATAGCCCGGCACTGGCATGAGCAACACCCGCCCGGGGATCTGGATGGATAGAGCACAGGTGAAAGAGAGGGCATCGTTCATGACCGATTACGGCGGCGTTTTCGAGCATTCTCCGTGGATTACCGAGCAGGTCTGGGAGCAGGGTTTGCACAACGGCATCGGGCAGGAATTACACTCGGCCTTCAGCGGTGTAATCCGCAACGCAGATCGGCAGCGGCAACTGGCTTTGCTGCGCGCCCACCCGCAATTGGCCGGTGCCATCGCCAGTGGTGAAGAACTGACTACCGAATCGCAGGGCGAACAGCGGGGCGCAGGGCTGGACCAGTGCAGCGCAACAGAATTTGAAGCGTTCGGGCAACTTAATAGTACTTATTCGGACAAGTTCGGTTTCCCGTTCATAATTGCTGTCAAAGGCCTGGGTCGTGAACAGATTCTCGAGTCCTTCAGGACAAGAATAATGAATGGCCCTGAAAAAGAGTTTTCCGAAGCGTTGGAGCAGGTGATTCGGATTGGCAAATTCCGCCTGCAGGAGATTGCTGCAAAACAGGATGCGGGTGATGACGGCTGAACCGGATTTTACCCATCGCTTCATCGATCTCGCCCAACCGCGGCTGGGTGCCGAGGTGATCGCGGCCACGGATGATTTCTTTGCCCCCAAAGAGCGCCTGATCAACCCCGGGCCACCGGTTTTCATTCCGGACAGGTTCGATCACCACGGCAAATGGATGGATGGATGGGAAAGCCGGCGTAAGCGGGTAGCTGGCCATGATTACTGCGTGGTGAGGCTGTGTGCGGGAACCATCCACGGCGTGGATATCGACACCAGCCATTTCACCGGCAACTATCCGCCACAGGCTTCAATTGAAGTGTGCCGCAGCGACAGCGACCCAAGCAAAAAGACGCAGTGGCACACGCTGATCCCGAAAACACACCTTGATGGCGATTCGCACCATTATCTGCCAGTGCAGGACTCGAGCATCTGGACCCATGCCCGGCTAAACATCTACCCCGATGGCGGTGTGGCGAGGCTCAGGGTCTATGGTGTTGCACATTGCGACTGGTCTGAGCGCACATCAGATGAGTGGGTTGACCTGGCAGCCATGGTACGCGGCGGGCGGGCGCTGGACTGCAACGACATGCATTTCGGGCATATGTCCAACCTGATCGCGCCGGGTAAGGGAGTCAATATGGGCGATGGCTGGGAAACGCGGCGGCGGCGCAAACCCGGCAATGACTGGGTCATCCTGAAACTGGGCCATCCCGGCCAGATTCAACGGGTGGAAGTAGATACGGCTTTTTTCAAGGGCAATTACCCAGCGAAATGTTCCCTGCACGGCTTGTATACCCTTGAACCATCGGATGATCAGTTATCAGCCGATTCATCGCCCTGGATGGAAATTTTGCCGGCCGTTGAGCTCGGGCCTGATTGCGTGCAGGTGTTTGAGAAAGAGCTGGTGGATACCGGCGTGGTGAGCCACGTGCGTTTTGATATCTTTCCCGATGGTGGCGTCAGCCGGCTGCGCTTATTCGGCAGTTGGGAACCCCTTTGAAACCGGATCGGCTGGTATTGGAGCCGTTGACGGCGGAGGCTTTCGAGCCATTCGGCGACGTCATTCAAAGGCGGGGTGCGATTCCGGAACTCATCAATCACGGGCAAACGCAAAAGTACGCTGACCAGGCCCTGATTGATTCCGGCGAAGCTGACGGCCATGCCACCGTCCATCTCTATCGCAGCCGGCCAGCCAGTCTTCCACTCCATATAAAGCAGTTGGAACGCCACCCGCTGGGTAGCCAGGCTTTCATGCCGCTGCACCAGCGTCCGTTTCCGGTGATCGTGGCGCCGCCGGGTGATGAGCCGGACATCCGGGCGATCAGGGGATTCATAACAAATGGGCAGCAGGGCATCAATTTACGCAGGGGTGTCTGGCATCATTACCAGGTCAGCCTGGATGGGGTTTGTGATTACCTGGTTATTGACCGGGGAGGTCCGGGCGACAATTTCGAGGAGTGGGTTTTTGACGAGCCGTTGCTGGCTTTGTACTGAAGATGGTTGGCAGCTTTTGTAATGTGAGGCTTTACGGTGCACTCGGTTCGCCCGGGCAAAATTCGAGATCCTGTGATTCCAACTCCGGGCTGATGGATCCTCCGGCCAGGCCGCGGATGCAGGCCAACATTTCTGTCAAGCCGTGGCGCATCATCCTTCGCACGATGAAACCCGGGACGGGCATATCGGGTTTTATCCGTATTTCGTGAATAACCACCACCCCCTGTGGCATGGTTATGAAGTCCCAGCTGCCCTCCATGACTTTGGGTTTGCCTTCGGTCCGCTTGATTTCCGCGTGTTTGAATGGCTCGCGCAGGGTCCGGAAGGTGTAGTCCTGTTTTGGAACCAGCCAGCCCCTGTCAACAACCTGGCGGGTTAGTGTGACCACGCCGTTGTCTTGCAGGACTTCGCAGAGTTTCAGGCCATCCAGAAAAATGAACGCGTTTTCGCAGGAGTAGATGACTTCCCAAATTCTTTCCACCGGGGTCTTCATGAAGATCAGCACGCGCGTTGCAACGCCCGGTTTTTCGGTCTGCGGGTTTTGCGGAATAACCTCGCCCGCCCGCAAGCGCTGCAGGGTATCCGGCTCGGGGAGCTGGGCTTCACGCGCCAGGGTTTGCGAAGAAATACAAAGGAGCAGCAATGCCGGGAAGAAGACCGAAAATATTCTCGGAATGTTGCATGAATTGAGAAGCCGAGATGATCGGCGTCTCAATAACCGTGGTTTTTTGGGAAAAGAGTCTTTGATCAACCTATACTCCGCTCATATCCTTAGCAACAATTTTAGGGCCCGAATCATGAGCAATAGTTTAAAAGAAGCTGCACTGGACTATCACCGCCATCCCACACCGGGCAAGATCAAGATTACGCCAACCAAATCTCTGACGACACAGGAAGACCTGTCACTGGCCTATTCGCCCGGTGTCGCTGCGGCCAGTGAATTGATTTATGAGAATCCTGCAGCCGTCTGCGAAGTCACTGCCCGGGGTAACCTGGTGGGAGTCATCAGCGATGGGACCGCGGTATTGGGCCTGGGCAATATCGGGCCGCTGGCGGCCAAGCCGGTGATGGAAGGCAAGGGCGTTTTGTTCAAAAAATTTGCTGATATCGATGTCTTCGACATTGAAATAAACGAACAGGACCCTGAAAAGCTGATCGAAATCATTGCTGCGCTGGAGCCCACATTCGGTGGCATCAACCTGGAAGACATCAAGGCGCCCGGTGCATTCCAGATCGAGGCGGCGCTCAAGGAACGGCTCAATATCCCGGTGTTTCACGATGACCAGCACGGGACGGCAATCATCACCGCCGCCGCGGTTCTCAACGCGCTGCAAATCGTTGGCAAGAACATTGAAGACACTGTACTCGCCGCTTCCGGCGCGGGTGCTGCCGGTATAGCTTGCCTGGACTTGCTGGTTAAACTGGGGATGAGTAAAGAAAACATCACGATTACCGACAGCCGCGGCGTGATCTACCTGGGACGTGATGAGAATATGGATCCCAGCAAGCTGGCCTACGCCCGGGAGACCGAAGCGCGCACCCTCGCGGACATCGTGAACGGGGCGGACGTGTTTCTTGGTGTTTCTATCGGTGGTGTTTTAAGCAAGGAGATGGTTTCCACGATGGCTGAAAAGCCCATCATCCTGGCGCTGGCGAATCCGGACCCGGAGATTTTGCCTGAAGATGCCCGCGAAGTGAGCCCCGACGCCATTATTGCAACGGGCCGTTCCGATTACCCGAACCAGGTCAATAATGTCCTGTGCTTTCCGTACATTTTCCGTGGCGCGCTCGATGTCGGGGCAACCACCATCAACGATGAGATGAAACTGGCTTGCGTGCGAGCCCTGGCAGACCTGACGCACATGGAATTGCAGGAAGTGGGTACGATCTCCCCGCAGGACGAGGCACTGTCTTTCGGGCCGGATTACATCATCCCCAAACCGTTCGATCCCCGCCTGCTGGTACAGCTGGCGCCGGCCGTGGCCCAGGCTGCGATGGACAGCGGAGTTGCTACCCGGCCTGTTGAGGACATGGCAGCTTATCGCGCGTCTCTCGACGCTTTTGTATTCCGCACCGGCCTGCTGATGAAACCGGTATTCGATGCCGCGAAGCGTGACCCGAAGCGCGTTGTCTATGCTGAAGGCGAGGAACCGGTTGTTCTGCGTGCGGTGCAGTCGGTGGTGGACAATGGACTGGCCCGCCCCATCCTGGTTGGCAGGCCTGCGGTCATCCGGCAGCGGATCGAGAAATTCGGCTTGCGTATTGAAGCGGGTAAGGATTTCGAGATCGTCAATCCCGAAATGGATGACCGCTACTACGAATACTGGAAGACTTATCATGCCCTCATGGAGCGGCAGGGTGTTTCGCCCGACACGGCAAAAACCATAGTTCGAACACGGCCCAGCGTGATTGCTGCCGTGATGGTGCAGAGAAATGAAGCCGATGCCCTGATTACGGGGGTTGTCGGCCGCTTTCGCAAAAAGCTTGAAGACGTGATCGATGTGCTTGGAAAGCAGGAAGGCGCTGAAATTATCGCTGCGATGGGCGCGCTGATTACCCCGGAAGGTGCCTACTTTATCTGCGATACCAACGTCAATTCCAACCCGACAGCCAGGGAATTAGCAGAAATTACAAAGATGGCCGCGGAAAAAGTCAGGATGTTTGGCATCAAGCCGCGAATCGCGCTGCTGTCGCACTCTTCTTTTGGAAGCTACCGGGATGGCTCGGCAACAAAAATGCGGGAAACGTTGAATATCCTGCGTGAGCAATCACCGGAACTGGAAATCGAGGGTGAAATGACCGCGGAGATGGCGCTGAACGAAGATTACCGGAAACAGTTGTTCCCGAACTCCCGACTGCAGGGGCCGGCCAACCTGCTGGTGGCCCCAAACCTCGATGCGGCGCACATTGCCTTTGGTCTGGCCCGGGCCATCAGTAATTCCGTTGGCGTCGGTCCAATCCTACTGGGTGCTGGCCGCCCGGCACATGTGCTGACTCCTACTGTGACGGCCCGCCGCATCATGAACATGACGGCCATTGCGGTAGTGGATGCACAAGTGTTTACGAGTAAAACTGGAACCAGTTGAATATCAAATTGATTGCGAATATTATTTAACGCGGCTACAATCATCCGATACAAATTAGATCAGAATAGTTTACAGGGTGTGCCCGATGCGGATATTCTCAGCTGGATTCCAATGTTCACCACGTCTTTTGGCGGTCGTCATGGCTGCAGTTATGGGTGTGGCCTCCGGCCCGCTTGCCGCCCTGGTGACTATTGGTGAAGGTGACACCGAAAGCCTGCTGACAGCCAATGATTTGACAGACTACCAGTGCGATGACCTGGTGGTAAACGGCACCCTGAACATGGGTCCCGGCACGTTGATCAATCTAGTCAGCGTGACCATCGGCCCCACCGGTACAATCAATCTTATGGAAGGCACCATTAATCTTTCCGGTGACTGGATTAACAACGGTGGCGTCGTTACCCCCGGCACCAGCAGCCAAGTAATCTTCAACGAGGATTGCAACCACGGTGACATCAATATAGTCGGCGACTCAACTTTCTGGGATCTCTTCATTGATATCCCCGGAAAGACTGTAATCTTTGGAGCCGGCGACACGACCAAGGTCGAAGGATGCATGTCTCTGACCGGTGACGATGGTGGTCGGCTGATTATTAAGAGCGACACACCGGGTTCACCTTCCTTCCTGATTGTTGAAGCTTGTTATACCGCCGTATGGGTGAACGTCAAGGACAACCACGCCGAACTGCCGGGCGTGTGGATTGATTTTGGTTTTCCCCCTGAGTTTAACTCCATCGACAGCGGCGGCAACAACCGCTGGTTCCGCGTTGGCGGTGGAAGAGGCCTGATCCGGTTCCGCGTCAGCAAGTACTTCAGCGACCTCAATACCGAAGAGGTGGTAACGGTAACCCTGCACTGCAACGACGGAGCATACGGGCCGGAAACCCAGCTGGTGAGTCAGGGCAATGACGCTACCTTCGTAGTGGACCTGATCGATGCCGAGCTACTCGGGCCCAACTGCCGCATCTGGGAAGAGATTCCGGATGGTTACTCGCCAACTTATTCAACGCCGAACTGTCATGAGCCCTTCACGGAACTCTGCTATGCGGATAATGACAAGGAAACCATAGCATCGGGTTGCTACTACGAGGATATTCACCAGGACGACGGCGATTCGCTGAATTTCTGTCACATCGTCAACGACCCAGCCCCGGTTAAGGTTGCAGTCACCAAGGTATGGAAAACATTCAACCAGGGCGGCGACGTCGTCGAGGACGTCGTGACAATTACGATTGATTGTGACAGTGGAACGGAGTTTGTCGATGAGAAAGGAAATGGAACAATACCGACGGTTGACGTGTTTTCAAATAAGAGTAAAAATGGGGAACCGATCTTCCCGGCGCAGTACAAGGACGGAGAATACACCTTGACGATTGGTTGGATTCCGGAATGGTTCCCGACTGCGGTCAAACCAGCAGTGCAGGAATACACGGAATGCTGGGCTACTGAAGATATGGATGATCCTGCGGTTGAGGTCACGAACGAATGTGGTGACAGCGAAGCAACCGCTGCGATGAAGATAAGCGCAGGTAAGGGCGATAGCTGCACCATCACCAACACGGTGTTCTTCGAGGGTATTCCAACGCTGAGCCAGTGGGGCGTGGCTATTATGGCCTTGCTGATGCTGGCTGTCGGACTGGTCGGCTTGCGCCGCTTTGTGTGACAGGATGAACAGATAAATTTATACTATTGGACTAATTTCTAACTGAACGGCCCGCGAGCCAAAAGGACAGAGAAGAGGAAAGATGATGAAAAACAGATCCAGTCAATTGGCAATTGCCGTCTCCGTAGCGCTGGGGACCGCCATCGTGGGCATTCAGGCGGATACCGTGTTCACACCCGATAATGGTGTTGTCATCACCAATATTGGGGCCCAGCCGAATTTTGATAAACACGTGTGCTACTCACCGACCGGCGCGACCGGCGGCGCAATTGGACCCGAGCCGAAGATCGGTGAACTGGGTAACTGTGAGGTGAACGGTCATGGGGGTCCGGGTCCTAGGGGTGCTACCGGTCCTACGGGTCCTACTGGTCCAACAGGTCAGGCTGGTGCGCAAGGACTCATGAAATACACATCAACAACGAGCGACGTTGGTTGCGCAAGCCCTTGCAGATTTGGTAGAACTGTGGAAGTAGACTGCCCAAATCCGAAGATTGCGACGGGAGGCGGTTTCGAGATGACACCCAATAGCGGTCTGGGTGCCACAGGTGGCGGCGCGCAAATCACTAGAAGTGCGCCAGGGTTCGCTGAGAATCCACCGATTTCATGGATTGTAAGCGTCGCTGGGGCAGCACAAAACGACTACACCCTTAGAGCGTGGGTAATATGTATTGATCCTGTTCCGCTTCCGTAAAGAATCGGGGAAGCAGCAAAAGCAAAGACGGGGCCTGTGGGCTCCGTTTTTTTTTGGGCCATATAACTCATAAGGTGAACGGGAAAATAGGACGATAAAGGAGCCGGATACAATTAGCAGGGCTGAACTACCTTACATCGCTTCCTTTAAGTCCATGGGAGGTCACAATTACACTCGTGACTTCTGATGGACTTCCCACAAACAGTATTGAACGCTGGATGGCCCTGCTGGCCCTTGCACTGCTGGTATTGAGTGTCGTTCAAATCACCCGCACCTATTCCGTCTTCAACCACACCTGGGACGAACCCTCTCACCTAGCCGCCGGCATGCAATTGCTGGATACTGGTGAGTACAGCTACGAACTGCAACACCCGCCGCTGGCGCGGCTTGCTACCGCACTTGGGCCGTGGCTGTCCGGCATTCACGCCCACGGTGACCCGAACAAGTGGAACGAGGGCGGGCGCCTGCTGTATGACGCCGGCGACTACCAACGCACCCTGGGCCTGGCCCGTAGCGGGATACTGCCATTTTTTGTCCTGCTGGTCGTGGTGGCCTGGTTCTGGGCGAGATCATTGGGCGGGGTACCCGCTGCCTTGTTGGCGACACTGTTCATTACCACCCAGCCCGTTTTGCTGGCCCACGCGGGGTTTGCGACCACCGATATGCCCATGGCTGCATTGTCGATGGCCGCCTTGTTTGCGTTTGTCCGCTGGCTGGATCAGCCCACGGCCTGGCGCAGCATCCTGCTGGGCGTGGCCACCGGCCTTGCCTTCATGGCCAAGTTTTCGGCCATCCCCTTTCTCGCGGTGGGATTCCTGATCGTCATTTTGTACCGCTGGGCAGTAGAATCCCGGTCCTGGAACCCGTTGCAGCTGACCCGGGTCAGTAACCTGGGATACATGTTGATCAGCGCGGTATTTCTATTCCTCTCGGCCTGGGCCGTTTATGGATTCAGCTGGGCTGAATACAGCAGCGACTCCTTTACCATTTCCCTGCCTGCCGTCATACCCTCTACCCTGGGCGGAATCAAGGCAGTCGCCTACCACAACAGCATTGGGCATTGGAGTTACCTGCTTGGAGAGCGGGGCCAGCACGGCTGGTGGTACTTCTTTCCCGTCGCCGTGATAGTGAAAGCGACCATTCCGCTACTGATCCTTTCCGCCCTGGGATTTGTACTCGCTCTGCGCAGAGGGCGGGCAGACAAGGACTGGAAATCAGCAGCACCCGGATTGATCGTACTGGCCATCATGGCATTCTCAACCACCACCCATATCAATATCGGGGCACGGCACGTACTGCTGGTTTTCCCCCTGCTTGCATTGCAGGCCGGACTGGGTGTTTTATGGCTGCTGAGGCAGAAAGTGCACCCCTGGTCGGGGCATATGTTTGTGACCTTGCTGATCATCTGGCAGGGGTCAATCGTGCTGAGCGCGTTTCCGGATTACCTCTCGTGGTTCAACGCCCTGGCCGGGCAACGGCCGGAGCGTATATTGATCAACAGTGACCTCGATTGGGGCCAGGACCTGGATCGCCTGGCACGCAAAACGCAGGAAGCGGGTATTGATCACCTTGCGATTGCGTACAACGGATATGCCCGGTTAGACCGGCACGGACTTCCCCCAAATACCCGGTTGGAGCCGGGACGACCTGTCACCGGCTGGGTCGCGATCAGCCTGTTAACCCGCGAGGTGGCCAACGGTTATGGCTGGCTCAAGCAGTTACGAGCTATTACCCGTGTGGGCACATCGATCGACTTGTATTACGTCAAGCCATCTGACCTTCCCCTGTCGGAACGGGCCGAGGCCATCAAGCGCGAAGCCCTGATCCGGGAAAGCGGGTTGCGGGATACGGAACGAGCCAGAGCCATCATGCGTGAAGCCCTGGTGCTGCGTTATGAGTTGGGAGATACTCAAGGGGCGGAAGCACTTTTTGCGGAAATCCTGGCGATCAACCCGAAACACTACGGCGCGCATTGGCAGCGTGCCAGTGCTTTGCAGGACCTGGGCAGGCTGGACGAAGCAGTACTGGAATGGGAGGTCGTTATAAAAATGGCCCGTGACAATCACGATGCTGCCGGTGAAATGGACGCACAAACCCGCCTGGGCCGATTGCGAAGATCAATTTCCCAGGGCGGGCAGGCGAATGAAGAATAGCAGATCAGATGACGGTTCAATTTCCACTCATACAAAAGCAATGGTTGAGATTTATTATTGTCGGTGCATTCAACACGGGTTTCAGTTACGCCGTATACGCGGTTTTCATATTTTTCGGTGCCAATTATGCTCTTGCCAATTTCATGGGCCTGGCACTGGGTATTGTTGTTGGCTTTAATACAACGGGTCGCCTGGTATTTAAAAATACCGACAACAAGCGGTTTTATCGATTTATAATCGTCTGGGGAGTGATCTATCTTGTTTCCACATATGCCATCGGGTGGTTTGTATCCATTGGATTGAATGAGTATGCGGCAGGCCTGGTCACCTTGCCTCTGAGTGCTGTCATGTCATTTGTTTTGCAGAAATATTTCGTTTTTAGGCGATCAGAAATTGACTGAAATGAATCAAAATCACGATCAAAAAAACCAGCGGCGAACGGGAATTTGCCTGAACATGATCGTCAAGAACGAGACGAAAGTACTGGATCGCCTGTTCAGTTCGGTCAGGGACTATATTGACTTTTTCGTGATTGTTGATACCGGCTCCACCGACGGAACCCAGGATTTCATTCGACGCTGGATGGCTGATGCAGGAATCGAGGGTGAAGTGCACGAGCGCGCCTGGGTCAACTTTGGTCATAACCGGCAGGAAGCGCTGGAATTGGCTGTCGCCGCCGGGCGGGGAGACTGGTTATTGTTCATTGACGCGGATGAAGAGTTGGGGGTGTCAAACCCGGAGTTTTATAAATCAATGACTCCGGGTGTAACCTATCAAACGGAAAAACACCACGACGATCTGCGCTATGCGCTTCCAAACCTGCTTGATATCAGTCAAAACAAGTCGAAGTGGGTCGGGGCGGTGCATGAATATATTCATCACCTGGAAGGTGAAAATCGCAGAGAGCTTCGCAAGGATGTCTGGATCATTTTCCATTCCGGGGAAGGGGCCAGGTCACAGGGAGTAAGTTCGGAAGAAAAATTCCTGCGCGATGTACGTGTATTGCAAAAGGAACTGCAAATAAATCCAGAGGACAGCCGCGGCCAATTTTATCTGGCCCAGTCTTACCTGCATGCCGGTCATGACACCAAGGCCCTGCGGGTAAGACTGGGCCAGATAAAATTGGCCACGGCTGTCCTCCGGATTTATTTGCAGTTCCTTTTGCAATACACGTACATCGCGCAGGAATTTTTCTTCCGAGCTTACTCCCTGTGATCTTGCCCCTTCTCCGGAATGGAAAATGATCCAGACATCCTTGCGAAGCTCTCTGCGATTTTCACCTTCCAGGTGATGAATAAATTCATGCACCGCCC